>OCAO01000004.1_pt1 | contig 312126 bp, 301 predicted proteins | sample 1477151 | NCBI WGS metagenome assembly OCAO01 (sample SAMEA2580298, study PRJEB22360) | human gut metagenome | biome: human gut; feature: human-associated habitat; material: faeces | place: Denmark | collected 2008/2010 | reverse complement strand
GGAAAGGAGCCTTATAGGCTCAGAGAAAACTACCAGTTATACTGGTAGTTTTATTTTAAGCATACTTCTTCTGCATGCCTAAAAGAGAAATTTATATATGCGTAGACAAGGGATATTCGATAAGAAACAGGGAATGCCCGCGTAATGATTTTTGTCATTACGAAGCTTCTGAAATAAGATACATTGGAATTATTCAACATCAGCTGCTTGATTTTTGTGTATAAATACTCTGCGCCTTACCGAAAAAAAGCAATACCTGTGTTAATGCACAGGTATTGCGCTCAAATAAACATTATACTTTTTCAAACATATCCTTTGGAACTGTACAGATTGGACATTTGTAATCATCGCTTTCTTTTGCGATATCGCCCTCATAGATATATCCGCAAATGGTACAGCGGTAGCGTACATCCGCAGCCTGCTCTTTGACGGGCTCCTGTGCAGATGCATCCTCCACCTTTTCAAACATATCCTTTGGAACTGTACAGATCGGACATTTGTAATCATCACTTTCTTTCGTGATATCGCCCTCATAGATATAACCACAGATGGTACAGCGATAGCGTACATCCGCAGCCTGCTCTTTGACGGGCTCCTGTACAGGTGCATCCGCTTGATACATAGCTTCATAGCGGGATGGATCCTCCTGTAAATCGTTTCTTGCTTCATAATTTGTATGCAGCAGAGCCTCAGCAAGGTCACTCAGCGGCTTTCCATAGAACTCTTCATATACCTGTTGTATATGCGGATTATCATGGGAGTTGCGCAGTGTAATGGTGCTGTCCTTATCATACAGGGACTGAATTCTTGCCTTCCGAACAGTATCCATATCCTCGCCGATATGCTTTGTCTGTCCGCCGCCTGAAATACAGCCGCCCGGACAAGTCATAACCTCGACAAAATCAAAATGCTCACCGCTCTCTTTTATATGATGCAGAAATTTTCTGGCATGATCGGTTCCATGAACAACCGCCACCTTCAAAGGCAGCTCCTGAATCGTCAGTTCAGCCGTTTTAACACCCTCTAAACCACGCACAGCCTGCAGCTGGAGAAGATCTTCCTGCGGCTGCTTTTTTGTCAGAAAATAATATGCGCTGCGAATCGCCGCTTCCATAACACCGCCGGTGTTTCCAAAGATAATGCCCGCACCGCTTCCTCTTGGCATTAAAGAATCATAATCGCTTTCCTCTACGCTTTCCAAATCCAGATTGCACGCTCGCATCCAGCTCGCCAGTTCCCTTGTTGTGACGACACGGTCGCAGTCCTGTCCTGGCTTGCGGTCCAGATAATTTGCGGCATCACTCAATTCCTCTCTCATGATTTCAAACTTTTTCGCTGTACATGGCGTGATGGCTACAACGTAAATATCATCTGCATCCAGACTTTCCTTCTCCGCAAACCATGTTTTGACGGTTGGCGCAAACATGGAAATCGGGGACTTGCTGGTGGATATGTTGGGTAGCAGCTCCGGGTAATAGGTTTCTGCAAATTTCACCCAGGCAGGGCAGCAGCTGGTAAACTGGGGCAGCGGCTGTTTCGTCTGTATACGCTCAATTAACTCACTTACCTCCTCCATGATTGTTAAATCTGCGGCAAAGGTGGTATCAAACACATAATCGAATCCAAGTGCACGAAGACTGCCTACCATCTGCTCCTCTACATAGCTTCCCGGCTGCATACCGAATTCCTCTCCCAGAGAAACGCGGACACTTGGCGACGTGATGGCGATTACGGTTTTACTGCTGTCCTGAATGACAGACTGTACCTGCATCCAGTCCTGAATTTCTGTGATGGCACCGGTAGGGCAGACATTGGCGCATTGTCCGCAATGAATGCAGATAGCTGTGTCACCGGTTTTTAAAAGGTCGTAATGATGACCGACGGAAATCTGTTTCTGACATACGTCCCGGCACTGTCCGCATTTGATACAAAGACTTTCGATTCTGCGAATGGCCGGGTTTCCTTCCTCGATTGGAACCCGTACATCCATGGATAAATGTTTACTCATATGCTTATCTCCTCTATAACTAAATTAAGAATGATTCTTAATTGTAATTTAATTTTACCTTTTTCTGGAAAGGAAGTCAACTGTATTTTTATGTCTTTCGTGTAATCTGTAATCAGCTATTGAAATAGGTTGTGAATTTACCGCTGCACAGCGGCAAATGTAAATTTTTAATGAATGAAATAAAGGTGTAAGATAAAGGCAGTTAAAGAAGGAGTGAGATTATGATGATTGATACCGAGCAATATTCTTTTCAGCTGATATTACACAGCGGGAATGCGCGCAGCACTGCCTATGAAGCATTACAGCTTGTAAAAAGCAATGCATTTAAGGAAGGTGAAAAAAAGCTGAGCATAGCGAAAGAAGAAATGGTGGAGGCACAAAAGCTCCATGCGAAGCTACTGCGCATCATGGCTAATCAGGAAGGTGAGCTGGATATGAATCTTCTACTGATTCACGCAGAAGATCACATTGCTTCCTCCTCCATCGCTGTGGAGATGAGTGGAGAGCTGATTGAGTTATATGAGAGGATGGAAAACTATGAGCGATAAATTTTTATGGGGTGGTGCGAGTGCCTCCTACCAATGTGAGGGGGCATGGAATCTGGATGATAAAGCAGAATCTATGTGGGATCATTACCTGCATGAAGAAGGGCTGGAAAACGGAGATATTGCAAGTGATCACTATCATCGGTTTGAAGAGGATATCCGTATGATGAAAGAGGGCGGGCAGAATGCATACCGGTTTTCGTTATCATGGCCTAGAATCATCAAAAATAAAGCAGGTGAGATAATTGAAAAGGGAATTGCTTTTTATCACCGGCTGCTGGATGCCTGTCATACATATGGAATTAAACCGTTTGTAACACTGTATCATTGGGATCTTCCACAGTATTGGGAGGATTGCGGAGGCTGGCAGAATGAAGAAGTTTGTGAGGCCTTTGAAACCTATGCCAGAGTATGCTTTGACAATTTTCATGAGAAGGTAAATCATTGGGTTACGTTCAATGAGCCGAAATGGTTTATAGCAAGCGGTTATTTAATTGGTAATTATCCGCCATGCAGACAGGATCCACAGGCGATGATTCATGCGGCTTATCATGTTATGTATGCCAGTGCACTTGGTGTTCGTGCATTCCGTCAGGGAAAATATCCCGGAACGATTGGTATTGTGCACAGCTTTACACCGGTGAACGGGGTCGATGACACGGTAAATACAAGGATCGCCATGCGCTATGCAGATAATTATTGCAACAACTGGATTCTGGATACTGCCGCCAAAGGAGAAATTCCGGTTGATTTGCTTAGTGAGCTGTCTAAAACGTATGATCTTTCAATGATAAAGCCCGCACAACTGCAGATTATCAAAGATTACACCGTTGATTTCCTGGGATTGAATTATTACTCGCGTACGCTGGTCAAGCCGTATACAGAAGGAGAAACCACCTTTATTGTGAACAATAGCGGAAAGCAGGGAAAGGGAAGCAGCAAAGTGATTGTCAAAGGCTGGTTTGAACAGGTTATGCATGATCCTGCCAGTACCTATACGGAATGGGATACTGAAATTTATCCAAAGGGACTAAAGGATGGTCTGCTTGAGGTGAAGAAGAAATACAATCTACCTGTCTATATTACAGAAAACGGAATCGGAATGTATGAGGATGTTACAGTGAAACAAGTGGAGGATGATTATCGTATATCCTTTATGAAGGATCATTTGCAGGCAATGCATGAGGCGATGGAGGCCGGTGCTGATGTACGCGGATATTTCGCATGGAGCTCCTTTGATTTGTATTCCTGGAAGAATGGTTGTGAAAAGCGGTATGGCCTGGTTGCCGTAGATTTTGAAAACGGGTTGCAGCGCAAACCGAAGAAGAGCTATTACTGGTTTAAAAATATGATTGAGCAGCAAAAGAGCTGAGACAGGGAGGAAAGACTATGAAAAAGATTATGCTGGTATGCAATGCGGGAATGTCAACAGGAATGCTGGCGAAACGTATTCAGGAGGCGAGTGAAGGTACGATGGAGGTTCATGCCTATGGGGAGGCAGAGTTCATCAATTATATGGATGGAGTGGATTTGATTCTGGTGGGTCCGCAGATTCGTCATCAGATTCCGACAATAGAAGCACAGGTAGCAGTTCCGGTTAAAGCCATTGCACCACAGCATTACGGGATGATGGATGGCAAGGGTGTATATAAAGAAATCAAAAAAATACTGAAAGACTGATGTATAGAAGGAGGAGAACAGTTATGAGTTTCGCTACATTTAACGAGAAGATAGAAAAACATATTCTGCCGCTGGCTAATAAGTTAAGTTCACAAAGGCATTTAAAAGCAATACGTGATGCATTCATTTCCTTAATGCCGATTACACTGATGGGTGGGGTGGCTGCCGTCATCGGTGCAGCACCGGTTACAGAGGAGACAACAAACGGCTTTCTTCTGGCATGGGCATCCTTTGCACAGGATAATGCTACGCTGCTGTCATGGATCAACGCATTAACACTGGGGGGAATGGCGGTTTATGTATGTATTGGTATTACCTATTTTCTGACGAAGCATTTCAAGCACGATGTATTGATGCCTACCATGCTTTCTGTATGTGGGTTTCTAATGCTCGTACTAACACCGCAGCAATTAGGCTGGGATGGAAAGATTGCGGAGATTTCCTATATGGATGGGCGCGGTCTCTTGCCGGCGATCATCATTGCGATTTTCACAGTAGAAGCATACCATTTCATGCGTTCCCATAATTGGGGAAGGATAACCTTACCGCCAAGCGTACCGGCATCATTATCTGAAACATTTGCATCACTGGTACCGGGCTTTATCATCATTTCATGCTATGTGGCAGTGTATGCTGTATTCCATGCGTTTAACACAACCTTTCCGGGGTTTATATACGGGGCGATGGCTCCTTCTTTCCAGGCAGCGGACAGTCTCCTGTTTACAGTGATTATGACCCTGCTGGTACACTTCTTCTGGTTTTTCGGTATCCATGATGCTGCCTTAGCTGGTGTATTGGGACCGATTCGTGATGGAAATCTGTCAATCAATGCAGCGGCGAAAGCTGCCGGAGAAGCTCTGCCACATGTATTTACAACACCATTCTGGGTATATTTCGTCATTATCGGAGGCTGCGGTTCTCTATTAGCATTAGCGATTCTGCTTGTTCGCTCAAAATCAAAGCAGTTGAAGACCGTTGGGCGTATTGGTATACTCCCGTCCTTCTTCGGTATCGGTGAACCGATTATCTTCGGTGTTCCGATCATGCTGAATCCGTTTTATCTCATACCGTTTCTTATGACATCAACAGTGAATGCAGTCATAGCTTTTACCTTGATGAAGTATAACATCATAGGAAGAACATTTGCCATGCTTTCGTGGCAGATGCCATCCCTTCCGGGAGTATTTCTGTCAACGATGGATATTCGTGCACTGTTCCTGATTATTGCTCTGATTATTCTTGACATTGCCATGTATTATCCGTTCTTCAAGGCACATGAAAAACAGTGTGTTCGTTTGGAAGCCATGGAAGAAACAGAAGAATAAAACTATGTGAAAAGCACATCTCTGATGTGTTTTTTCGATATCTGAAATTTATGAAGAGGAGACTATTGCTATGAAGATATGTGAAGTTACAGCACTGCTGGAACAGGAGGGCACCTGGGTGCGCCGCAATATGAAAACAAGAGATCATCTTCTGTTTGGAGATGATCAGCAGGAAGTGGGACGAATCGGAATATGCTGGGTAGCGAGCAAAGGCGCGATACTGGCAGCAGTGAAACAAAAGGTCAATTTCATCATAACGCATGAAAATCCGTTTTATCAATGCTCTACACAGATGCATACAGCTGCAATCAAAGCGGCAGAAGAAAAGAAAAGGATATTGCAGGAGCATGGAATCAGCGTTTACCGCTGTCATGATGTGTGGGACTGTATTAAGGAATACGGCGTTGCAGATCAATGGGCTTTCAGGCTTGGATTCAAATTTGAAGAGCGTATTGTATCCTCTTACTATCAGGCGGCATCCATACCTGAAATGACTGCGGAGGCACTGGCACATCATGTCGCTAAAGTCTTACGTCAGGATGGTGAACAAGGAGTTTATATGTTTGGGGATCCACAAAAAAAGATTCATCGAATTGCCATCGGATGTGGCGCCGCAACGAATCTTTATGAGCTTCTGGAATTTTATCCGGATGCGGTCATCGTTAGTGACGACGGCATCAACAATTATGATGCTGCACAGTATGCAATCGATCAGCATATTCCAATGATTGTTGTAAATCACGCAGGCTGTGAGATAGCGGGATGCAAGGCTATGGTGCCATGGCTGATGAGACATTTACACAGCAGTTCCATCTGTTATCTGGATGAAGGTTACACGATTCACTATTATACAACAAATAGCTAAAGTGAGCTGAAGGTATCCAGAAAGCCGGATAATGTGGTCTGACGCAGCAGCAGCTTGACGTTGCTGACATCATTGAGAAGACTTACCAGCTGTTCAAAGATATTCTCGAAATCACGATTATGCCCGGGACATAAGGAGAATAGAAAAATGATACGAACCTTCTTACTCTGCCATACAATAGGATGCTTAAGTGTACATACGGCAATAGCATTGCGAAATGCACATTTCTCAATGGGATGAGGTATCGCGAACAGGTTCCCATATGCTGTGGGGGCGATCCGTTCTCTTTCTATGACTTTGTCATAGAATTCTTCATCACAGCAGCCTGCTTCCATGAGTCGGTCGCATAAAAAACGGATTACATCCCGATCACTGGTAAAATCCATTTCTGTAAAAAAGAGCTGTTCATCAAAAAACTGTCCAAGCTGCTGCAACCGCTTGGAGGGATGTTCTTCCTTTGATAGCAGCATGAGAATCTGTTCGATTCCCGCATCATGCAAGAAATTACTGCAGGTGTATATCGGGATATCTGTATGCAGCTTCATAGGCATGGTTGAAACGATTAGATCTGCTGTAAGCTCGTCAATCTGAGATGTTTCAAAGATGGATACACATCGAATGACCTCAATAAGAAAATGACTGGTAGCATTTGTCAGCCTTGATATCAAATATTGATTTTGTGCTCTGCCCAAAGAGGTGATCAATATGATTTTTCTGGTCAGTTTCTGCTGGATTTTTTCTACCGCATTCATGAGGTGCAGTGTCAGATAACCTATTTCATCCTCAATCAGCGCACAATGAAATTTTTGCTGTATACGGGATGCTACATAAACACTCATATCATATAAAAGTGGAAAATGCTGTTTTGTATCCTGAATGAGAGGATTGCTTAAAAAGGAATTGGTTTTTATACGTGCATCAAGACCCAGTAGGTGAACAAGCAGGCTGTCACGGAAGGATTCGTTCTGTGACAGGTCGATATCATAAATCTGCTTGATATCCCTTATAATATCCTCAATAAACTGTTCGTAATCCTGAATTTTTTCTGATGTAATCCGAGATATTTTCCCTGAAAACAGCAAGGCTAGATAATTTAATTCCGAGGAGGACAGGATGATATGCTGCTGTTCATATAAGCCTTTGTAAAATTCTTCAGCCAGCTTTTGTGATTTTTCTTCTGCTTGTTCTTTGGGGTTATTGATGTCCCAGCCCTTTGCAATGCGTTCCATCATAACAGCGATATGAAGAATAAATGAAAAAATCTCAAAATCCCGCATGCCCAGATGGTGTTTTCGATTAAAGCTTACGATGTAGCTTTTTAATTCTAAAATATTGCAGGAGCTGAAGAAGCCTGTGTAATTGCGGATATCAAAATCATATTCCTGAATCTCATGAACGAGGAAGCAGGAATATACAAGTCTTCTCTGTTTCTCATCACAGTCGATCTGTACCTGACTATTGATTCGCTGGATACTAATGTTTTCGTATCGTGTATGTATGATGTGATTCAATTCCTGCAGGGTTTTATCTAACGTTGATTCGCTGATGTAGTATGCATCTGCCAGTTCATAGTAATTCACCTGATCGCAGGAAAGCAGTTGCTTCAGAATATGAAACTTTCGGCTGCCACTATCGGACTCTACATCCATCACGTCGTCTGGAAGCTGATTATTTGGATTTAATTGATAGCCTTTACCCTTCCAGGAGAGTATGAACGGTTCGTCGAACAGATCGTTGATCTGTCGAATTTCATTGCGAATGGTACGCTGTGATAGCTGCAGATTCTTTGCTAAATCGTCCGCTCTGCGGAATTCACTGGGATGATTGTGCAGACATGCAACCAGTTTTTTCTGTCGTTTTGTCATTTGTAGCATTTATGCTCACCTCATATGTCCATTATACCGATTCATATATCTTTACACAAGCTATATTCCGGTTATCTGGGATAAGAGGGTCGAGAAGGCGGTTTTTATGTTGAAAGAGATGCGAACACCTGAAAAAGATAGCTAGTTCATGTCTCTACCCATAATCATAGAAAGCGGATATACTGAAGATTAAACAATTATGAAGAAAAATATAAAAGCGTATTGACTTGGTGTTTGCGATGCCCTGATGCTGGAGGATATTCAGCACTGCTTATTCATGAAGGGAAGTATCATGAATTAAAGCTTGCTGTCATGCATTTCGTCTGAGGCCTTCCCATCACTGTACAGCGTATGCGTAAGGATAGGAATCGTCAGATTGAATAGGTGCTGTCTTCCATTGATGAAGCTCCTGTAAAAAGGAAATGTCAGCCGCTCTGTCTGGTTTTTCCTTTCATAATATTTCTATGGATAAAGGAACCAAGATCGTATGGTTTTGAAAATACTATCCGGTTTCTTTTTTCATATGTTCTGTTTCTGTGTGCGGGAATGTTTCTATTTGTAAGAGCACCTTGCGGCTGTCTTTCTAACTGTATCGCATACAGCTGCTTTTTTCTTTCCATACAACCGCTGATACAATGAACTGTTTGCCGGCTGGCTCTATGCCGAAAGAAGCGTGTTCAACCTGACTATCGTTACTCCTTTGCAAACGTGTCTGATTTTCTTCAAAACAGATGCAAGCTTTCCAAAAAAAGGGTATAATGTTTATTGTATATGATTTTGGAGGTTGATACATATGTCCAGCATAGACAAGGCGATTGGTGTCTTTGACTCAGGTCTGGGAGGAATCAGCGTGTTGAAGGAACTGCGTTCTCTTATGCCGCAGGAGGATTACCTCTATTACGGTGATTCCAGCTTTGCTCCCTATGGTGTAAAAACAAAAGAGGAAATAACGAAGCGTTGTCGCAGCATCTGTGCGTTTTTTATCAGCCAGGGTGTCAAGGCCGTTGTCATTGCCTGCAATACGGCAACCAGTGCCTGTGTGAAGGAGCTTCGCACCCTGTATCCCGATCTTCCGATTGTCGGAATGGAACCGGCATTAAAGCCCGCTGTAGATGGCAGACATCAGCAGCATGTTCTTGTACTCGCAACACAGTTTACACTGAAGGAAAAAAAGTTTGAACAGCTGATGTCCCGCTTTGATGAAGATAATACCATTTACCGGCAACCGTGTCCAAAGCTGGTGGAGCTTGTTGAGGCGGGCAGACTGGAGGATGAAGCAGCGGTAAACAGTGCGCTTCGTGAATACCTAAAGCCCTACGATATGGAACGCATGGACAGCATTGTCCTGGGCTGTACACATTTTGTGTTCTACCGCAGCCAGCTTCGAAATCTCATCGGTGATCATATCGCACTTGTGGATGGCAATGCAGGTACTGCACGTCATGTGCAGGAGCTGCTGCAGGAACGAGGCGTTTGCAGAAAGCCTTCCTCTGCCGCAGGTGAGGTACGCATATACAATTCCATGAACAAGGAGGCTATTCTGAAGCTTTCCCGCGAGCTTCTGGAAAGATAAGGTAAATCGGCAGTATTGGAGTTGTCTTTATCATGAATACGAATTATAATAGAAGACAGTGAACAACGGAGGTAGACTATGAGAGAAAATGCTTGGAAAAAGTATGATGAAGCAGGATTGAAGGAAGTATTCGAATATTGTGAAGGATATAAAAAATATATTTCCGACTGCAAGACTGAACGTGAATGTGTAAGTGAAAGTATCCGGATTGCGGAAACCTACGGATATCGCAATCTGGAGGATGTCATCAAAAACAAAGAAACGCTGAAAAGCGGTGATAAGGTGTATGCCAACAATATGGGCAAGGGAATTGCACTGTTTCTGATCGGTGAGGAGCCGATGGCTGCCGGATGCAATATTCTGGGAGCACATGTGGATTCCCCGCGTCTGGATATCAAACAGAATCCTTTGTATGAGGATAAGGAATTCGCAATGCTGGATACGCATTATTACGGCGGTATCAAAAAGTATCAGTGGGTAACCCTGCCGCTGGCGCTGCATGGTGTAGTCGTGAAGAAGGACAAAACGGTTATCGAGCTGAATATCGGTGAGGATGACAGCGATCCAATCGTAGGAATCAGCGATCTGCTGGTACACCTGTCAGCGGATCAGATGAGCAAAAAGGCAAGCAACGTCATCGAGGGTGAAGACCTGAATGTAACCATCGGAAGCATGCCGCTGGATGGTGAGGAAAAGGATGCTGTCAAGGCAAACATTCTGAAGCTGCTGAAGGAAAAATATGATTTTGAAGAGGATGATTTTGTATCTGCGGAAATCGAGGTCGTACCTGCCGGAAAGGCAAGAGATTATGGTCTGGATCGCAGTATGGTGGCCGGATACGGACATGATGATCGCATCTGCGCCTATACCTCTATGATGGCACAGCTGGAAACAGAATCCGTTAAACGCACGGCTGTGACACTGCTGGTTGATAAGGAGGAGGTCGGAAGCATCGGTGCTACCGGTCAGCATTCCCGCTTCTTTGAAAACACCGTGGCAGAGGTTATGGATCGTCTTGGTGAGTACAGCGAGCTGAATGTGCGTCGTGCACTGAAAAATTCCAAGATGCTGAGCAGTGATGTTTCCGCTGCATTTGATCCGAATTATGCAGCAGTAAACGAAGAGAAAAACTCTGCATTCATGGGACATGGTCTGGTATTCAATAAATATACAGGCTCCCGCGGTAAGGGTGGCTGCAACGATGCCAATGCCGAATATATGGCAGAGCTGAGAAACATCATGGATTCTGAAAATGTAACCTTCCAGACTGCAGAGCTTGGTAAGGTTGACCAGGGCGGCGGAGGAACAATCGCCTATATTCTGGCACAGTATAACATGGAGGTCATTGACAGCGGTATCGCACTGCACAATATGCACGCACCATGGGAGATTGCCAGCAAAATTGATATCTGGGAAGCGACTAAGGGCTATAAGGCATTCCTGAAGCACGCATAAGCTTTCTATATATACCGTCAATGCTGTATGGATGATATACACTTGTATACTTCATCTGTACAGCTTTTTGTTACTCCATAACAGCGGATAAGAATACGGCAATTACCTGCCGGGGGATGAAGGAGCTATAAGGAGCGGTGGTTCCAATCAGAGCATACTATGAATACGGCTGATGTGGTTCCTGCAGTGTGTATTAACGATGCATCAGGGGACATGGTCATGAATAACCGGTTTGTAACATCTGATAGATACGCTTTGCTTTATATTCGCTATAAGATTATCTATGGTGGCGTGCCTTCAACAGAGCTTATGCCGCAAAGAAAAACGGCTGCTTTGACAGCCGTCTGATTTTCTATATGTATTATTGTATAAAGGAAGCTTTCCTGAACCCGCAAGAAGGGAGGGATGTTAATCGGCATAGGCTTCATCAAAATCCGCTTCCTGTACAAAGGGCTCCATCGTAAACAAATCCATGATTTCGTCCTTGCTCATGCTGGTAATGCTTGATTCACTGCTGCTGATGAAGGTGTCGCTCAGGATATGCTTTCGCTCCTGCAGCTTCATGATCTTTTCCTCGATGGTATCCTTCATAATCAGCTTATATACCTGTACATCCTTCGTCTGACCGATGCGATAGGCGCGGTCGGTTGCCTGATTCTGGGCGGAAAGGTTCCACCACGGGTCATAATGAATGACGATTTCTGCATTGGTCAGATTCAAGCCGGTGCCGCCTGCCTTTAATGAAATCAGGAAGACGTCAGCTTCCCCGTTCTGAAATTTTTCCACATAGGCATGCCGCAGCTCCTTTTTTGTTTCCCCTGTCAGCTTCAGATACCGTATATTTTCTACACGCAGCTGTTCCTCAATCAGCTCCAGCATGGAGGTGAAGCTGGAAAACAGCAATACACGGCGGCCGCTGTTTCGGGCGTTTAGCAGCAGATCCATACAGCCGCGAAGCTTGGTAGAGGGCAGCGTGACATTTTCATACAGCAAACGCGCATCACAGCAGATTTCCCGGAGTCTGGTCATCATGGCCAGTACCTGAAATTTATCAACCTCCTCCATCTGCATTTTCTTTTGTAAATCCTGATTGATGGATACCAGATTGGCATAATAGATTTTCTTTTCCTCTGCATTGAATTCCTGAAAATATACCTGTTCCATCTTATCCGGAAGATCCTGCAGCACATCCTTCTTGATCCTTCGCAGAATAAACGGCTCCACCATACGCTTCAGCTGTGTCTGTGCCTTCTCATTCCCGTTTTTGATAATTTCACGTTCAAACAGCTCACGGAAGCGATGATAGTTATACAGATAACCCGGCATTAGGAAATCAAAGATACTCCACAGCTCGGAAAGGGAATTTTCAATCGGTGTTCCGGTTAATGCAAACCGGTAGGAGCCCTTCAGCTGCTTCACTGCAATCGCATTTTTGGTTGTATGGTTTTTGATATACTGCGCTTCATCCAGCAGAATGGCGGTAAAGGTGTGCCCGTCATAGCGCTCATAATCTCTGCGCAGATAATCATAGCTGGTGATGATGACATCATATCCGTGCAGCTCTCTGATTTTCTGCTGGCGCTGCGTATTGGTTCCCTGTATGCAAAGGGCACGCAGATCAACGGCAAATTTCTGAATCTCATCCTTCCAGTTGTAAATCAAAGAGGCAGGGCAGATGACGATGGAGCAGGGCAGATCATGATCCTGATGCATGCTTTCCAGCCATGCAATGACCTGAAGTGTTTTTCCCAGACCCATATCATCAGCGAGGATACCGCCGAATCCATAGGCGCTCATTGTTTTCAGCCACTGGTAGCCTGTTTTCTGGTAATCGCGCAGGATGGCATCATAATGCGGGTTCAATGGATAGGCTCCGGCTTCCACACTGCGCAGCTGTTCCATCATCGTATGGAAGGCAGTTCCCCGCATGACCTCGACATGATCGCTGTGCTCTGCGAAATCATCCAGCTGAAAGGCATGGAACGTATCCACCTGCAGGGTATGATTTTTTAAATCCTGCGGTGTCAGATGCAGCTGCTGCAGCAGCTCGTCGGTTTCCTGCAGACCCTCGGATTGCAGATAAATGAGGTCGCCGTTTTTGAGTCGGTGATATTTTTTCTTTTTACGATAAGAACGCAAAACACTGTATAATTCATCTCTTGGAATATCCACACTCGTGACATCCAGCTCCAGCAGACGGTTTTTCATACGGACACCAACATTCATATGTACCTTTTTCGGTGCCTCCATCTGCTTCAGCGCATCACTGATATATACAGTGCACATCTGATTCAGGTATTCCAGCCCCTGTTTGACAAAGGCCTGTGCATATGCGGCATGCTCATCAATATAGGCTATATGGGAATCCGGATCCAGACGTGTTGCATAGGTTTCGATATACTGGCGGATATGATCCAGCTCCAAAGAGGAATCGGCATGCGGTGCAAACGCATTCTGGGAGGGGCTGTCCTCGTAATGATAGAGCAGGCGGATGGAGATATCACCGTTATCCTCCAAATCGACATAGCAGTCAATCTCCATTGGATACGGCATAAAGGTATCCAGAGAAATACCTTCAAAATGCACGTATTCCCGTATTGCCGGAATGACATAGGTACAGAAGCGGATCATATCATCCTTATGTATCAGAATCTGACGATCCTCACGCAGCTCCTCCAGCATATCATGCAGCTGTTCGCTCAGCACCGAGGAAAAGCGCTGCAGAACACCGTCTTCCATATAATACCAGCGGTTTTCTCCACGCAGAAGCTGATCGAGGGACAGCAGCGTGGTGATGACAAAAAAGTCCTCCTGCATATCGATGCGCAGTCCGATTTCCTGCCGGTCCTCATCCGCAAACTGCAGATCGATGCACTCCGTGGCATCATTGCTGTAAAGCTCATAAAAATCATCCATGGATTTTGAATCAATTGTAATCTGCTTGCGGCTGGAGCCGTAGCCATAAGAATACTGTGTTTCATGCTCCTTGACATACTGCTTTAAAAAATTGATCTGTGCCTGAGCAGCTTCATCAAAGGCCTGCATGTGATGAGTGAATTTCAGCTGGCGCCCGTAATCAACTTCCAGCTGCCTGTCTATGGCATCAAGAAATCCGCTGATGCTGCGTATGACATATTTTCGTTGAATACCAATCTTAAAATCCAGTGTAAGCTCATGGTCATATGCGGCATGAGCGTGCAGCTGTACCTTGTCAAGAAGAGTGTTCGCCTGAAATTTCGCCAGATCCTTTCGGGCGTAGCGGTCGATAAAGGAACGCGAGCGCTCCAGCATCTGCTGCTCCAGATAGCGGCGAAAGGCATCCTCCCTCTGGTTCAGCGGGCTGTAGGTGAAGGGGAAGGACTCCGGCTTTAGATCGTACACAATCAGCAGGACAACACCGATATGTCCACAGGCAAGCTCCTGCTGCTCGCAATACGGACATTCACAGGAGAAATCCAGAATTTCACCCGCACTATTCAGCAGAACGGTGCAGTGATTCTCATATCCGTACACGTTAACGACAGCATTTATTTCATATAGAAAGCCCGGAATGCTTTCCTTAATCACAATTTCATCCACAACATCCTGATCATGGTAACGCAATGCGATCTTCCAGTTTTTGGTATTGAAAAAACGCTGAATTTCAGAATCAAGTATCTTCATGAGATCCCTCCTGTATCTTCTGCTATTGTACCAGAAAACACAACTGTACGAAAGTATGGAAATGTGGTTTTATTTGTTAATGGGGATTGCACAAAGATACGAACCCCATATGAGGACCTTACCTTGCCAAGAATATGTCAAAAAGCATATAGTCAACATGTCATTCAACTGCGATCTGCAGGTCGTCAGTAAATGAACGCACATCCTCGCGAATATCCAGCGCAAAGTATGTTCAAGCAAATGAGCATGCATAGCGAAAGCCTTCTAATTCCAATGGAAAAGAACTGTTCGTTATCAATGGAACCGGCTTTTCGTATATTGTAAAAAGCATCCTGTAAAACAGATGCCACAGAAACACACAACGCTGTGTGAGCGGGTCTTGCTTACAGGATGCTTTTGATGATAGCCTAACGTGAATCTTACCGGGATGGATAGCTTGCGATAGCACCTTCCTTTGTTACTGAAATACTGCAAAATTTATTACACATATCCAAGTAGCTTTTTAATTGGTGTTCGCTTAATCCATCCAAATCAGAAGCATGAATATCATCTTTGGATAGATGATACAGTAAACATCCGATAAAACCATCTCCTGCACCGGTGGTATCAACTGCTTTTACCTCAATACCATCCACATATGCCGTATTGTATTTCGTATAGGCAGCTGCACCGTCTTTTCCGGCAGTGTAAATCAGTAATTTTACACCGGAATCAAATATATATTGTACATGTTCTTCTATATGATCGCTTCCAAATATAAAGGAAACCTCTTCATCACTGATTTTTAAGATATCAGCAAAGTGCATATATTCGTGAATCGTTCTTCTCAGATATTCGTGATCGTCGAATAAAGGAAGACGGACATTCGGATCAAAGGATACAAGTAGATTTTTCCTCTTTGCCAGTTCCAATGCTCGATTATGAGCTTTTTTCATAGGGAAATCACCAAGGGAAACCGAACAGAAATGCAAACCATAGCAATCTTCAAACCAGCTTTCCTCTATATCCTTCTCTGATAAAAGCATATCCGCACCCATATTCCGATAAAATGAAAACTCTCGATTTGCATGTTCGTCCAGGGCTACAAATGCCAAAGATGTATTTGCGGCATTCGTTTGTTTTATATACTCTGTATGAATATGGAATCGTTGTATTTCCTTTACGATTTTTTCACCAAAGGCATCCTTGCCAAGCATGGTAATCATAGCGCTTTCTCCACCTAATGCGGTATATGCTCCGCATACATTCAACGGAGCCCCTCCGACTTTTGGTTGAAAGCCTTCTACATCCATAATTCTTCCTGTATTGCTTGGAATCATATCAATCAACGCTTCTCCGATTGCTAATAATTTTTTCATAGTATATTGAATCCTCTCATGTTGTATGTTACAAATCGCTTTATATTCTCGCTTGTTACGTGTAAGCTGTGCTCATCATCATAAAATCGTGAGGTCATTGTGTATTCACCTTCATTGATGAAAATTTCCAATACAGATTCATCAATGAATACAGAAACATGACGGATTTCTATGGGCGTAATGCATCTTTCCTGCCGATTGCAGCTGCATGCAGATAAATCCAGTGTGAATTTATGATTTCTATACACGCAGTGTATCGCATTCATTTGTAGCGAAAAATCGGAGTCTGCATCCCATTCGATATTGCAGGATTTACCGATTACAAAATCATTCGTATACAGCTTCCTATCTGTTCTCAAATCCAGGATTTCCTGTATCGGCTTTTGGATGATTCGCTTATCAAAGAAAATGGAGCGGGGCATCGTCAGGGTCTGATTCCATGCTTCATAACGATCGATATATGCATTATCCGGCATCCCAATCCAGGCAATCAGTATATTACGATCTGCGTTGTAAAACGTTTGCGCTGCGTAAAAATCAAATCCATAATCAAGTGTCTGATAATCAATCAGTTGCCGATTGCTGATTTTATAATATCCGCAATCATATACATTATGAAATTCATAGCCCTGCTTTTTTAAACCCTGCGGACTGCATAAAAGGAATGCTTCTCCTTGTAATTGCAGGTAGTCCGGACATTCTATCATGAATCCTGTATCTTTTGCCGGTACATAGCGATGAGCATACTTCCATGATTCTAAATCATCACTCACATACTCCAATACACAGCCGGTGTCATTTTTCAATCTTGCACCTAAAATTAAATGATAGCGGCCATCCTTCATAAACAGCTTGGGATCTCTGACATGCCTTGTACAATCCTTTGGAAAGTCACTGTTTCGCAGTAAACATTTTTTATGTTCAAAGGTTATTCCATCACGGCTTTCCACTCGCATTACATTATGCTCTCTTCCCTCATGAATAAAATCATAGGGGCCCTCATATTTTACATTACCGGTATAAAATACATACAGTATGTCATCTCTGATGATTGCACTTCCTGAATATGCGCCGTTCTTATCGTATTTGGAATCCGGAGAAACAGCCGTAGCATGACGTGTATATGTTTGAAAATCCTTCGTTGCATAATGACCCCATGCTTTATTGACACTTCCATCCATACTGTTTTCATCTGCCTGGTAGAAAATGTGATAATTTCCTTTAAAATAAACCAAGCCGTTTGGATCATTCAGCCAGCCCCTTCGAGGCATTACATGATAGTTTAAGTTCTTCTGCGCCATGTTTCTACATTATCCCTCTGATAAATGCTGCCATCATATTCCATGCTTTTTCGGATTCCTCTGGCATAAATTCATCAAACCATTCATGGGTGAAGCCATGGCGGCAATTTGCAAATTCAACATAGGTTACATCTCCTCCCGCCTTCTGCATTTTATCTGCATATGCCTTTTCTTCATTTTTTAAAGAATCGTATTCCGCACTCAGGATCAGGGTTTTCGGCAAATCATGCAAATCAGCGAGTAGGGGAGAGGCGAGTTCATCATTCAGCTCATCAAAGCTATTATAATACCAGTTGATATACTGCAGCATTCTATTTTCGGATATCGCCTTTGAAGGGTCCTTCGCTTTTCTGAATTCTGCACGGATTTCCTGTCGCAATGGCGGATAATCTAAAATGGCTCCTTTGATACCGAGTTCTTTTCTGTCTCGGTCAATCAGTGTCAAGCAGGCGGAAATATAACCGCCTGCACTATGTCCCATTACGACAACATGCTCTTTATCAATCCTTACTTCATCACAGCGTTTTCGTATTTCAGCGATTGCTTCATAGCTGGAAAATAAAGGCTTTGGATATTTAAATTCCGGGGCAACAACATAGTCTACATTAAAGATAGCACAGCCGGTTAAATCCGCCAATAAACGGCAATATTTTCCATCCTGCTCATAGTATCCCAATACATTGCCTCCACCATGAAAGTTAAATACCGGCTTTAAAATCTGCTTCCCATCCCAACTCAAGGGACGATAAATCGACATATCCACATATCCTGCGGTTTTTGTTTTTACACAGACTTTTTCGAATATACCATTCATTTTTTCATTATAAATCAGATCAGCATATTTTATTTCTTTGCTCATTCGATATTCAAAAATCGTATAGTCTTCTTTTCTCATCTTACTTTTCACCTATCCTGTTCATCCAATAATCTGCCAGAGAAATCCAACTGTTCAAATGATGATCGATCATCTCATCCCTTTTATGCGTTAAACTGTTTTCCAATGCTTTTCCATGCTCGCCATGACCAAATAAATGATACTCCGCAGATATGCCATATTCCAACAGCTTTGAAATAAAGCGTGTGGAATTTCCAGCATCAATGACTGGATCATCAATGGAATGCCAGAGAAACATCGGTACGGTATCCTGTGAAATATAATTTATCAAATTCACTTTTTCGACATCCTTCTGTGATGGAAAATCTGATTGATAAAGAACATAATTCATAATATGCTGTACCTTTTCGACAGCTTTTAAAGGATGCTTTTTGAAAAATTCATCACTATTCGGAACCAGGAACGGATAGCCTAAAACAATTCCGGCTGCCTTCAGTTCATCTTTTTTCGGGCGAAAGCTTAATTGCTTTACGATTGCGGGGTCATTCCATCGTACACCACAAGACGCACACACATGTCCGCCTGCAGAAAATCCCATTAAGAAAATTCGGTTTTTATCTATGTTCCATTCATCGGCATGCTCTTTTACAATATGTAAAGCTTCCAGCATTTCAACAGCTTGCAGCGGATATACTGCGGATTTTATAATGCCTTTTTCCGGTCGCGAGCGATCTGAGCCTACCGAATATTTTAAAACAAATACCTGATACCCCATTTGCATGAATTGAATAGCCACCGGTTCACTTTCCTTTGTCGCATGAACGGCATACGCGCCACCCGGTGCCACAAGGATTGCAGGTCGCTTTCTGTATTCACGATAATTGATTTCCGAATCCATAATATACGTATCAGCATACGCACCACTCGGTAATGTAAGCCTTGTATTTATCATAGAACACTCCTTTGTGTATCTGAGCTATAGGAAGAAGTTCCTTCTCTAATCGCATTGATATTAACGTTGGATATCCTTTTCGTTTTTATTAAATCCGAAAAAGTAAACGAATAAAGCGGTTGATATAAAAGCGATTGCACATGCGATGATACCGTTGATTACATTTGCCTGAGAGCCTCCTAAAAAGCATAATGCTGCAAATACATTGGAGGATGGTACCAGTGTCGCATCGACAACACCGGTTAAACCGGCATATGCTCCACCTAAGAAACCACCTGCCAAAAGTCCGATAAATGGCTTTTTGTATTTTGTGCAGATACCGTAAATCGTCGGCTCCGAGGTCCCTGCGACGATGGCGGTTATCCCATAAGACAGGGCAAGTGCCTTTTGTTCTTTATTTTTCAATCGGAAGAAAGCACCGATTCCTACCCCCATAATAGAGAAGCTGGAGACGGAAACAGCTACTGCGGCGAATCCATCACTTCCATAGGTAGCAAAAATTTGAAATAATGTTGTAATCAGTACCATATGCATACCGGTCATTACCAGAACAGGATACAATGCCGCAATCAATCCGATCCCGATGAATCCTGCAATTCCTTCCAACGAGAATAATGCATCTACTACATATTGCCCGATGAATGCTCCTGCCGGACCGAAGACACATAATGCAATCGGCAGCATCGCAGCGATTGTCAGTGCCGGTGCAAATACAGAACGGATTGCCCCCGGAACGATACGATCGAAGAATTTAGCGATATAGGACATTACCCAGTTTGATAAAATTATCGGAACAATGGAGCTTGCATAGCTTTGAACATTGCAGGGAATACCGTATACAGTAAATGGTTTACCCACCAGACCGACAAATGTCGGATGTATCAAAATTGCGCCCATCAATATCCCCATTACCGGATTTAGATTGAATTTTTTTGCACTTGTATAGCCGACAATTACCGGAAAGAAATAAAATGCAGCGTCTCCCACGAAGGTGAATAATGTATACAGATCGTTTCCTTCACCAATGACATTTAACAGCTCTGGACCTAAAATAGCTGTCAGCATTTTAAAGAATGCGGAGGCGACGATGGCTGGAATCGCAGGTCCCATGCTTCCGGAAATAGCATCTAAAATTCCATTTCCGATAGATTTCAGTGTGATTTTTTCTTTTGCGGCAGAAACAGGTTCTCTGTCCGTGTTATCAAAATCACCCAGCTCACACAGTTCGTTATATACATCCTTTACCTCTGGACCTATTACGATTTGTACCTGTCCACCGGCTCTTACAACACCTAAAACACCTTGTACCGCTTCTATTTTTTCATGATTTGCAATGCTTTCATCCTTTAGATTGAAGCGAAGACGTGTTTGACAATGCAACACCTTCGCAATGTTTTGTTTTCCACCGACTTGTTCTAATACACTTTCTGCAATTTTTAAAGCTTTATCTTTTTTCATAATAGTTTTATCCTCTCTGATTTTCTATAAAATAAAAACCTTTACACGATAAGCATCAGATGATGTTTATATTGTGCAAAGGTTATGCCGATTCATTCGTTACACCCTCATGGGAACACAATCGATTTACATGGAGTATTAAATATAAGGATTCTTCATCCTCAATACTCCAGCTAAATTTATGAAATATCATTTCTTTGATCAACAGCACACAGGCAAAGGTATCTGGATATTCCTTTTTCAAAACTTCAAATAATTTTTTATTGGTGCTGCTGATTTCACTGTACTGGCTTTTTCTTCTGAATAAATACTGCATATGAGAAGCAAATCTGGAATAATTAAATGAATTTGTATCAATCGAAACCTTCATCTGTCCTTCGATAATCTTCACGATTTCCTGAATGAATTCTGCTGTAAGGCTGATTTGATTATTCCGTGTGTAGGTCTCCTCAGAATTGATAATATTCATGGCAATTGCATATATTTCGGATTCCGGTAATTGTACATTTAAATTTTTATGTAATAAATTTAACGTATATTTTGCGATTTTTACTTCTACCGGATACAAATCTCTTAATTCATTTGCTATCGGTGTTGTAAATATCATTCCGTTTTTCAGACGAACAAGAGCGAAGTTTAAATGATCCGCCAATGTAAATACAGCGTTTTGTTTTAAGGGAACACTAAGCATGGTAACTGCCAAATCAATAACATCAGCAGAAATACGAAAGATTTTTGAATCAATATCTTCAAACAGACTTAGATATTCCGCATCAACGTTATAAAACGTGCGGTCAATTTTACTCAAATCATCTAAGATATAAGGACATTTTGGAAATCCAATGCCCAATCCGATCGCAATCAGTTCTCTGCCACTTTGATCCCTGCATATAGCCGCGTTATTTCCCAGCTTTTTTATAACTTCCATATGCTCTACTTCTTTTCTATCGATATGACTGCAGCCGTGTTTACAGTAACGGCATCAGCCTGATGAATCGTAACATGGAATTCATTTGCATTTGTGATAATCATAGGTGTATCGATGCTATACCCTTGCTCGAGGATTGCTTCGATATCAGCTTCTATAATCAAATCACCTTTTTTTACTTTGTTTCCTGCATCTATCTTTTGATGGAAACAACTTCCTTCTAATTGGACAGTATCTATTCCAAAGTGAATTAGTATTTCGGCTCCATTCTCTGCCTTTATTCCAATCGCATGCTTTGTGGGAAATACAGTCATCAATTCACCATCACATGGGGAACATATGTTTCCGTCGTTGGAAATAAAAGCAACTCCAGGGCCCATCATTTCAGATGCAAAAACTTGGTCCGGTACATCACGTAAGCGTATCATTTTTCCGTTAACCGGTGAAACCAATTCCACTTTTCTGGTTTTCTTTTTCAATCCGAACATAATCGCTCCTAATCTAGAAAACAAATATCTTCCTTGCTTCCTTCATTTACTGCGTAGTACTATGCACAAATCTCTGGTTAAGCCTCAGGTGAGTTACTCTCATCGATTTCGTCAAAATTATCCCACGATTTTGAAGTGCTGTCAAGCATCGCGTGAAAAGGGAGAATGTAAAATATAATAGGATAACAAAATGCAAGAGACCCAGCAGGGTGATATACACCGTATGCGAGTATGGCTTTCCTGCATTTTATCGGTTTCTCTTTTGAGAAAGTCTGCATACTCTATTCGTTGATAATCGTCTTTTTTTAGATTCCTTATACAGATATTATGGATAGCTTTTCAGAGGATGCGTTTCAAGCGGCTGTTTGCATAAGGATATGTCATGCGGAAAGGTAATTCTTTTTGCATTGTATTATCAATTTAGCGATGATAGTGCTCTACTATATATACAAGTCATGAAAACCGATCTCGTGCTATATCTGTATTTGATTAGCCATTTTCCTGCTTTTAACCTTTCGGTGAGCAGCTCCAGTTTCAATTTATTGAAAGAAAACAAATCAATTAAGGATACCATAGAGGGGACTTCTTTATGTATGAGACAACTGCTATGCGATAGTTTTGTTTTTTTACCTAATATAAGCTGTTTTCTATACTATAAATCGGTGAATAGGGACCGTCTTCTGAAAAAAATTGAATTTTTTAAAATAAGCTATTGACAAAAGCATGGAAAACAAGTAGAATAATGTCGTTGCCGCTGAGAGATTGGGGTATAGCCAAGCGGTAAGGCACCAGACTCTGAATCTGGCATTTCCTTGGTTCGAATCCAAGTACCCCAGCCAATAAAAAACGAGAGTCGCTTCGGCGACTTTTTTGTTTTATTGCGGGGAAGCACCCTGTGTGGAAATGCCAAGCTGCTGCTATATATAGAAACCAATAAATGGAAAGGAAGGCCCGTATGAAAAAAGTAAGAACAAGATTTGCACCAAGTCCTACCGGGTATATGCACATCGGAAATCTGAGAACAGCATTGTTCGAATATCTGATTGCCAAGCATGAGGACGGAGATTTTATTCTGCGTATCGAGGATACCGATCAGGAACGTTACGTGGAAGGCGCTGTCGAAATCATATACGATACCATGAAGGAAGTCGGTTTGCATCATGATGAAGGACCGGATATCGGAGGGGATTTCGGACCGTATGTACAGTCTGAGCGACTGCCGATGTATAAGGAGTATGCCGATCAGCTGGTTGATCTGGGAGGCGCACATTACTGCTTCTGCGGTGAGGAAGAAATAGAAAAGCAGAGAAAAGAGGCGGAAAGTCTGGGAATCTCTTTCAAATACGATGATCCATGCAAGCATGTGTCTGTGGAAGAAGCCAGAGAACGTATTGCCAAGGGAGAAAAATATGTTGTGCGTCAGACGATTCGTCACGATGGAGAAACGTATTTTGATGATGAGGTGTACGGCCGCATTGAGGTGGATAACAGTATTCTGGATGAATCCGTGCTGCTGAAAAGCGACGGCTATCCAACCTATAATTTTGCCAATATCGTGGATGATCACCAGATGGGTATCACGCATGTTGTGCGTGGAAACGAGTATCTGTCCTCCACTCCAAAATATAATCTGATCTATCAGTCCTTCGGCTGGGATATTCCAACCTATGTGCATGTTCCACCGGTTATGAAGGATGAACAGCACAAGCTGAGTAAGCGTAACGGGGATGCCAGCTTTCAGGACCTTGTGAAGAAAGGGTATCTTCCGGAAGCGATTCTGAATTACATCGCTCTGCTTGGATGGTCACCGGAAACAGAGCAGGAAATCTATACACTGGATGAGCTGATCAAGGTGTTTGATATTAAGCGTATTTCCAAATCACCGGCTATTTTTGATATTGACAAGCTGACATGGATGAACGGTATGTATCTGCGCGCGATGAGCACGGAAACATTCTGTGAGCTGGCAAAGCCGTATATCGAGGAATCCGTTCACAGACCGGTGGATATTATGGCGGTTGCACGCATTCTGCAGCCAAGATGTGATATTCTGACCTCTATTCCGGAAAGTCTGGATTTCATTGACGAGCTGCCGGAATATGATAATGCCATGTATATTCATAAGAAAATGAAGACGACCTATGAAATTGCATATAAGGCATTGCAGGCGACACAAAGTGCCCTGTCAGAGCTGAATGACTGGTCGAGCGAAGAAAATCTGCATGAGCTGCTGCTGTCTTTACCGAAGCAGATGGAAATGAAGAACGGGCAGATTTTATGGCCGGTTCGTACTGCCATCACCGGAAAGCAGTTTACACCTGGCGGTGCCATTGAAATCGCTCATATCCTTGGAAAAGAGGAAACCCTGAAGCGTATTGCAAAGGGGATTGAAAAGCTCGAGGCTGAGCTTGCCTGATTTTTCCATCCATACATAAAGAAAACGGACAACTGCCGGTATAGCGCAGCGGTCCGTTTTTTTGTGATATGAAATAGGAAAGTATAAGCCGGAAGCGGGGCGCACGATTTTTTGATTACATATATTCCAGAAAGATCTGTGTAATCGTGGCAATTTCAGCTTTGGATATACTGATGTTGAAAATATTGTTCAATTCATTCAGCTCAAGACTGATCGTATTGTACACATCGGCATGGGAATTGATAATCTCCCGTGTTTTTTTTGTTTGGCAGGGGATCGCTGCGGATGGCACGCTCGATGACGAATGCACCGTGTATGATAAAACGGATGGTAATTTCATCACTATAACCGAGCTTCAGCTTTTTCAAAATATTTAACAGGACAACCATCAAAGAGGAGGAAGCCTTGTTCGCATCCAGAAAGACCAGGGACTGCTGGAGTATCTGACGGGAAATACGGTCAATCAGTGTTCGGGAATTCTCACTGAGAGAGGAAGCAGGAAAGCTTGGTGTCTGCGGCTGGCTGTAGTATTCCTGTGCATGTCCGTGCTTCATTGCGGATATGGTATTGAGAATGAGCGGAAGCGAGATAGGGGCATAGCTTTGTACATCGATATGCAGACGGCTGCTGATCTGTTCGCCAATCTCTGTTAACGGAGCGATATCGCTAAACAGCAGCAGGGTCTCATGATTATCGATCTGCTGAATCCTGTCGCATACGTGATCGAGGAAGAGGTGAAATTCCTTTCTTCGCCAGGCTTCGGAATAATCGAGCGAATGACAGTTTTCATAAAGATTGGCTGAGCGTATGTATTTTTCATAATTTGCGGCGATATCCTCCCCGTGGCATACAAACAGTATCGGAGTTTTGGCCTCCAGCTTTTGAATGGCCAGCTGCAGGTAGGTACTGATCAGAATGCGCTCATCCTGCGGCAGCACAACCTCCATCTTGGATTGAATGATCTGTGCGATATCCTCCGTAACAGCATCCGTGCGCTTTGTCCCAAGACCGTGTGACGGTGTAAAGCTGCGGGTATAGGTGTTATTCTTTAATTCCGTTATGAGATTTTGCAGATATTCAAATAAAACGAAGATCATCGTCTCCTTCTGCTTGAGCGGGGTGGATGCCAGCAGCGGGAACATCAGATCGTAAAGCTCTTTCACAAAGATGGAGCGAATCGTATTGATCTCTATTTTCTCTGTCTTTTTCAGCATGGGATTACAGATGGAAACGATCTGCTCATCATCGTTGCTGTCAATCAGATGCTGTTCATTCAGGACGGCATGATGCAGTGCGGTAAAGAAGCGGCAGGAGGTCTGCGGTATGAAATAAAGCACATCACCGTCAAACAGATCGAGGATACTGTGCAGCTGTGCAAAGCGGGAGGATACATCCCGAATGCTGTTCAGCATACCATCGGACAGATGCTCAAAGGTGATATCGATGACATTGGCCTTGCGCTGAATAAAGCTGTAATGTGCCCGTATGATGGAACGGCGCAGCTCCTGCAGGGAAATGTGTGTGGTATATGCTTTGTCTGCAAGTGCCATACAGGTGATTACATTTTTATGCAGACAGATGGTTTGATTCAGAATATCGGACTGCCGCTGTATTTCGGCGAATATGATTTCCAGACGTTCCTTCAGCGTACGCATCTCATAGCTGGGAAACACCATCGGATAGTCTATAAACCGCTGCAGCTGTGCGATATCCGCATTTGCATCATGAAACAGGTAACATACTTTCCAGCTGCTGTGTAAGGCGGCATGCTGCTTCTGCAGCTTTTCTGCCACCTGCTGTACAATGTGCATATCACTGCATTGTACATCCAGAATGAGGAAGGCGGGGGTCTCCGGATGCATGTTATAAATCTGATTCTGTTCATCTGCCGCATCGCTTAGCACATGCTCCAGTATTTGTGTATGCCTGCCAAGCAGCTGCAGCTCCTTCGCCTTTTCTATAAAAAATTTCAGAAAATGATGCTTGCCTTCTCCATAGGGGGCACAAAGCGCCAAGCTTTGAAGGGCCTGGGGATACATGAGAATCGCCAACAGCTCCTGATACAGGGAATGCAGGGATTCGTTCGCATGAATACCGGTGTAGGTGAGCGTTTGCCTGCTGCTGTGCTCCCGCACGCGCACAGGCTTATCCTGATGCAGGTATTCCTGAATATCTCTTCCCACCGGCAGTGTATACGGAACCGGCTCTGTAGAAAATGAGTGAATGACACCGGCGTCGAGATACAGGGTAGGGCGTCCCTGCAGCTTGATGAGCCGGTTTTCACGATGCAGCTGATTGAGAACGCGGGATACATTGGTTCGATCAATTTTCAGAATCAATGCGATGTCATGCGCATTACAGCTGCTGAAATCATAGGTGTGTGCTGTAATGCCGTTTGCCGTATAGCTGGCAATCAGGTTTTGAATATCCTTCATTCGAGGTGCTTTTTTCATAGTTTCCTCCACTCCCCGCGTTTTGCACGCGGACACAGGCATTGCATGAAAGACGTTTCAAGCTACTTGTCTTTTCATAAATTTGATTTTCTTTCACACTTCCTCCACTTTTTGGTGCTGAATTTCCGGGCTGCAGAATGCACGCATGCCGTCTGCTTGCACACTTATTATAGCACGGATATAGTTTATGCGGGTAATAAAAGCACACATATGCGGATATTGAAATAATTTGCATATATTGGAAAATATCACCGTCTTTTTCTATCTTTTAAGTGACACGAATGTAAAAAAAACTGTGCTTTTGCGTTATTTGACGGGAGGTTTTTGAGCGATTATAGTATGTGTGTAAACAGTCAGTAGCTACTAGGTTTTCAAACAACATGAGAGGAGAAAAAACATGGAAATTAACTTTTTACAGGCAGCGCTTATCGGAATTTTGTATTATATGACGCTGTGCTCACCACCCTGGCTTACAGGAATCGTACACGTATCCATTCGCCAGCCGCTCGTATCCGGCACCATCGTCGGTCTGATTCTGGGGGATCCGCAAAATGGTCTGATCATCGGTGCGACGATCAATACCGTAGTTCTTGGGTTTCTGAATGTCGGAGGTGCAATTCCAAGCGATCCCGGCATTGCAGGGGTTGTCGGAACATCTCTGGCTATAGCAACCGGAGCCACTCCGGAGGTCGCAGTTACGATTGCCGTATCCTTTGGTCTTGTCGGGACCATCGTATGGAATCTGCGAAGCACCATCAACTCCGTATTCGTACACATGGTGGACAGTGCCGCCGCACAGGGGGATATGAAAAAGATTTACTTTGTACAATTTGTACTTGCACAGATTGCAACCTTCTGTATCTCTGCGGTACCGGTCTTCGGAATCCTGTATTTCGGAACAGATGTCGCTACACAGGTGCTGGACGCCTTAAAGGGAACGCCGATGCAGATTCTTACCGTAATCGGACAGATACTGCCGGCGATGGGTATTGCGATCATCCTGCGGCTGCTGTCCAACCGTCCGAATATTATTCAGCTGTTTATGCTGGGCTTCGTGCTTTCTATCTACGGCAATGTGCCAATGATTGTCATCGCAGTTGTAGCCTTCATTATTGCATCCCTGTATGCTGATCTCAAATTCAACCGAGCAAAGGAAGAGGTGTAGAGTATGGAACGTCAGATAACAGATACCAACGTACAGACTGAGAAAAAGCTGACAAAGACCGATTTAAATAAATGCTTTCTTCTCTGGCATCTGCTTGGAGAAGCAACGCTGAGCTACGAGCGTCTGCAGACGCCCGGTGTGCTGGGCTGTCTGGGACCGGTGCTGAAGCGGCTGTATGGCGATGATAAGGAAGAATTTGTGAATGCATGTCAGCGGCACATGGAATTCTTTAATACAGCCGGGTATTAAGGCGGCTCCATCATCATGGGGCTGGTATGCTCCCTTGAGGAGGAGCGTGCGAACGGGCTGCCGATTGAAGGCGAGGACATCAGTGCAATCAAAACCGGACTGATGGGACCGCTGGCAGGTGTATTTGATGCTCTGCGCCAGGGAACGGCAATCCCTATCGTTGCCTCCATTGCGATTGGTATGGGAATGGACGGCAACTTCTTCGGTCCGATCTTCTATATGATCGTTACCGTTCTCTATGTCATGGTGCCCTGCTACTGGATGTTCCAGACCTCCTATAAAAAGGGAAAGGAAGCTGTCAACGGTCTGTTTGCGAGCGGAAAGCTGGAGCGCTTTATGACGCTGGCTATGGCAGTTGGAGCCATTACCCTGGGAGGGCTTGAGGCCACGACGGTAACGGTCACTTCTTCCACGGTGCTGCATCTGGGAAGCTCGGACATGGTCCTGCAGGAAACCATCTTCGATGCGATATTCAAGGGCTTACTGCCGGTTGGCTTTGTCTTTCTCTCTTACTTCCTGCTGCAGAAAAAGCTATCAACATCTAAGATCATACTGATTCTGATTGCCATCGCTATTGTCGGTGTGCTGATTGGATTCTTCTAAAATAAACGAAGAAAGGAGTTTATATGGATACAATTCGAGCCATGCTGGAGGAGCATTTTCGAGGCCGTATGGCGATCGGGGCAGGGACAGTTGTCAATCCTGCACAGGTGGAGCTTGCGTATCAGGCAAAGGCTGCCTATATCATTTCACCAAATGTCAATGAAGCAGTCATTCGTAAAACAAAGGAGCTGGGCATGCTGTCCATTCCGGGAGCACTGAGTCCCAGCGAGGTACTGGATGCACATGAATACGGTGCGGATTATGTTAAGCTGTTTCCGGCTGCCAGAATGACAGCCTCCTACATTAAGGATCTGATGGGACCGATTTCCCATGTGAAATTCATTGCGACTGCGGGAATCACCGAGGAAAATATCGCAGAATTTGCGGCTGTCGGCTGCACCGGCTATGGTATCAGCGGACGCTTGATGGATAAGCGTGTGATTCAGGAAGGCCGCTTTGAGGAATTGCAGCACCGCGCAGAGGCATTTATCGCCTGTCTGCAGAAGGAAGAGGAATAATTGTATGAAAAATATTGTATATGCACGCGTTGATGACCGGCTGGTACACGGGCAGGTCATGACGGCCTGGGTCTTGCATACCAAAGCAAGCAAGGTGATTATTGTGGATGATAAGGCCGCAAAGGATTCCTTTATGAAAATGATCATGAAATCCGCAATGCCGAGCAGTCTGGAGCTGGAGGTGCTTTCCGTAAGCAGTGCCATCTCCTATCTCAAAGAAGCAGGCAGTGAGGATGAACGTATCTTTTTGCTCGCAAAAACACCGATGGTTTTCGCGGATCTGCATGATGCGGGTGTTCCGATACAGGAAGTGGGAATCGGCGGAATCGGTGCCCGGGCAGACAGACGAAAGCTGTATCGCAACATTGCGGTGAATGAGGAAGAAATGAATAGCATCAAGGCTATGCAGAGCAAGGGCATGGACGTCTATATTCGAGTCGTACCGGATGATAAGCGAATCGAAATCAAAGACGCAGCCTAGGGGAGGACACGTCGTATGATAGGACTGGTACTCGCCACACATGGACCCCTGGCAGAAGCCTTTGTCAGCAGCGGAAAGCTGATTGTCGGAAATATCGGGAATGTTGCACATCTGGGACTGTTTCACGGAGACAGCATTGAACAGTTTGAACAGAAGGTATACAAGGCAATCGAACAGGCGGATGAAGGGGACGGTGTGATCGTTTTGACAGATTTACTGGGAGGCTCCCCCTGCAATGTCACAGCAAAGGCAATCGGCAGACTGTATAAAGAGAAAAAGCTGGAATGCTTTTACGGTATCAACCTTCCGATTTTTCTGGAAGCTGTGACCTCCCGTAAATTCATGAATTTTGATGAGCTGAAGGAGCACATGGATGAGGTGTTCAAAGAAACATACGGGATGCTGAGCGGGAAAATAAGCTATTCGGCATGCAAGGAATAGAAAGAAGGATATAAGGATGAATGGAATAGAAAAAAAAGGAATCGGGGAACGATATTTATGGAAGGGAGCTATGGTCAAAGAGCAGGATATCCACATTTCTCTGCAGGACCGCGGCTATGTCTTCGGAGACGGTCTGTATGAGGTCGTCCGTGTATACAATGGGAAGCTGTTTGGTCTAAAGCGGCATCTCGACCGTCTGTTTCAGGGGGCGGATGTCATTGATTTCAATCTGCAGTATACAAGGGAGGAATTCGAAGGCTTCTTTCAGCAGCTGGTTGAGGAGAATGATCTGCACAGCGGTTATGTGTATATGCAGCTGACAAGAGGGGATGACGGCATCCGAAACCATCTGTATCCCGGGCGTGAGGATCAAAGGCCGGTGCTGTCCGGCTTTGCGGTACATGCTCCCCGCAATGTGGAGAAAATCCAGGCGGGAACAACTGCGATCAGTGTGGAGGATATCCGCTGGAAATACTGTCATGTAAAAACACTGAATCTGATTCCAAACTGCATGGCGCGCTCTGAGGCAAAGAGAAAAGGGGCAGGGAAGGCGATTCTGGTAAAGGACGGTATTGTCACGGAAGAAAAATCCGGCTCAATCCTGATTGTTCAGAACGGCTGTATACTGACACATGTTGAAAATGAGGATATTCTGCCCAGTACGACGAAGAAAATACTGGAGGCACTGTGTGAGAAGGAACAGATACCATTTCGTGAAGGCAATTTTACACTGGATGAGCTGTATGCCGCAGATGAGGTCATTGTCGCTGATACGAATACGGAATGCAGTGCAGTTTTAAAGGTGGACGGGCATACGATTAGGGATGGAAAGCCGGGACCGATTTTGAAGCAGCTGCAAAAAGCATATGAAGCCGCCATCATTGCGGAGTGCGGCAAAGCCGAATAGGTATGGAAGAAAACATCAGCTGCCGAACCTATGCTGAAATCCATACAGAGCGAATTCGGGAAAACGTGATGCAGCTGAAGCGGCATCTCACAGCAGGAACGAGGTTTATGGCAGTCGTAAAAGGGAATGCGTACGGTCATGGAATCGAGCCGTGTGTACAGGCGATGGACGATTTATGCGACTGGTATGGGACAGCCACCATGCAGGAGGCGTTGCGTGTGCGAAGCGTATCAGGAGAAAAGCCGATTCTTGTTTTTGGCTATGTATCGGATGAGGAAATACATCTGGCTGCGGAAAACAACATCACACTTAGTGCCTTTTCCGCAACGTTTCTTTCCCATATTTCCGAGTGCTGTGCAGGCATGAACCTGAAGGCTGCCGTGCATTTGAAGCTGGATACCGGCTTTCACCGCATGGGAATCGACTGCTGTAGTTCTATAGCAGACTGCGTGGAGCAGCTGCTTCCTCTGTTTTCACTGCCGAATATAGAAATAACAGGGATGTATACCCATCTGGTATACAGTGCCGGCAGCAATCAAAGGGAGCTGGCGTTTACCGAATTGCAGTTTCAGCGCTTTCAAAGCTGCATCCGGGCGTTGCAGGAACGAAAAATCGATACGGGCATCTGTCATATATGCAACAGTAAGGCAGCGATACATGCACCAGATATGCATATGGACATGGTGCGTGTCGGTGCCTATATCTTTGGTCTTGCCTCAGCCTCGGAGCAGCGCTTGATACCATTGCGGGAGGTGCTTGTCTGGAAAGCGAGAATCGTCCTGCTGCGGGATATTGCAGCGGGAGAAGGGGTGGGCTATGGTCATGCATTTATCGCAAAACAGCCTGTCAGAATCGCAGTGCTGGCGGCAGGCTTTGCGGATGGCTACCGACGCTGTATCGCACAGTCCCCGCAGAGCTATGTTTCCATACATGGCAGGCCGGCACCTTTGATTGGAAAGGTATGCATGGATATGTTTATGGTGGATGTGACCGATATAGAAGCAGTGCAGGTCGGGGAATATGCGCTTTTGAGTGGTGATGATGGAACCGGGGCAGTCAGCAGCTATCTGCTTGGCCAAATCATACAGGGGACGGCAGGAGAAATCGCGGTGGGAATGAGTGATCGCGTACAGCGCTATATCGTATGAAGACAGCACAGGACTGGCTGTACTGTATCAGCGGAGCTTTGCTGTTTTCCTTCTCGATGAATGTGTTTCTGGTTCCGCTGCATATCTACAGTGCCGGGTTTTTAGGAATCGCCCAGCTGCTCAGGGACCTGCTGCTCCATATCCTGCCCTATCGACTTTCCTTTGATATCGCCGGGATTATAAATCTGATCCTGAATATCTTCATGATCATTCTCGCTGCCAGGGTGCTGGCGAAAACATTTGCCGTGCATACGGCAATCGTCATACTGTTTGAATCTTTGTTTTTGTCTTTGATTCCGGTGCCCAAAGCGTCTCTGGTTGAGGATGTCTTTATCTCTGTCCTGCTTGGCTCCTTTCTATGTGCATATGGTACACGGCTGTTCTTCAAGGGGCGCGGGAGCGGCGGAGGTATTGACATCATCGGACTGTATCTGACAAAAACAGGAAAAGGAAGTGTCGGCAGTATCTATCTGCTGGTCAATACGGTGATTTATCTACTCTGTTTTCTCATTTACGACAGTCAGGTAGCCTTATATTCCATCGTACACAGCTGTATCCTGTCCTTCGTGCTGGATCGCATTCACGAGGATAATGCAGAATCGGCTGCTTTGATTATCACGGAAAATCATGAACTGAAGCAGCAGCTGATCCTGGATGTGGGGCGTGGTGTTACTGTCTGGGATGGAACAGGCGGCTACAGCGGACGCAGGAAGGAGGTCATGATGGTGGCAATTACGAGAGGACAATACGGTCATTTAAAAAAACAGGTGCAGGGCTGTGATGAACAGGCCTTTGTGATCTTCTTCGATCATGTGCGTATCAGCGGTTATTTCCCAAAGCTGATCAATGAAAAGAGAAAGAACAGGTGAAGCAGGATGCAAACAGAAAAACAGCAGGTATATCACTGCCGGGGAATCGTAAAACAACTTAACGCCTATATCAAAGCGGATAAGCTTTTGATTCTTTGTGAATCCGATGTACCGGCGGAAATAAAAAAGGACATCACAGCGCAATTTCCTGAAGCTGCATGCTATACTGTTCCCGGTACAGCACATATCAAGACCTTTGATAATCTGGAGGCAATCGTCCGATTCCTGTATCAAAGCGGATGTCAAAAGGAAAGCAGCCTGCTGATTATAGGGAATCAGCAACTAAAAGAGCTGGGAGGCTTTATAGCATCCGCTTACTGCTGCGGTATAGCCTATCTGTATGTACCCCTCACAGGAAACGCCGCACTGCATGCTGCATCCCATTTCTGCGGTGTGGATTTAATGGGGATTCCGGATGTATTGCAAAGCTGCCATGAACCGCGTATGGTATTTCTGGATGAAGATATTTTTGAGTCTGAGCACAATGCTGCTTAAGGCTGCCTTGCGACTGCTTGTCGGAGGCTTTTTTTTGTAAATCTTAAGATAAAAACACAAAGTTATGTTTACGCTGAGATTTGCGGAAAGAAATTGTAAAAACCTTATAAATAAGGACTTTCTGGGCGTTTTATAAGCTGGAATCTATGATAGAATAACGGTAGACAATACAGCAGTGCAAGCAGGAGTGGATACGATATGAAGCAAAAACTGTCATGGATTCTGGAAGGCTTTTTTCTAATACTTTTACTGTTGGTAACGATTCTGATTTATGTTCCAAAACAGAGCGAGCATCTTCTGCATATCCGGATGATACAGGTTACCGGTAAAAACAAGGAAAAAGCGATCGAACAGGATTCTCTCATCTTTGTAAAGACCTTCAAAGATAACGAGGAACCAAAAAATAACACGCTGATCAGCTTTCGGGCAGAGCGGTTTGGGGAATTGGTTATCTTAACGCATATGTTTGTGAAAAGTGAAGTTCGAAATCAGGAAACCTTTTACATTACGCAGGCCCCTGACAGCAGCTATTATGATACCTATGAAACCAGACATGAGGATCTGGTAGGCTCCTATCTCTTTCATATGAAGTATATGGGCAGGGTGTATGAATTTCTGCAAAGCAGCTATGGAAAAATCACGTATGCCGTGGTGCTGGGCGTTTGTATACTGAGCACCATGCTGCTGTTGATAAAGGGTGTGCTGCGGGAGCGAAAAGGAAAAGCGGGTATAGAGGTATCTGCGAAAAAGAATGCTTTGGATCCTGATCAACGCTTCGTGGATGAAAAGAAAGAGGATACGCGCGGGCAGGAAGTGAAGCCAGATGCAGAGAAGCCGCTGCTAAAGACTCCAAAGGAAGATATTTCAAGACAGGCAAAGGGAACAGAAGATAAGACTGCGAAAGCCAAACAGCAGGCAGCTACCGACAGTATTTTACAAGAAGCAGGCACGGCTTCAAAACAGCAGATTCCGAAACAGACCGGAAAGCAGCGCTTACGCAAGCGCCATGCACTGAAAACAGCACCGGTGGAACAAAGGAAAGCGGCTGATGATGAGGAGCTGCTGCCGATTGTGTACAAGCAGAAGCATCAGAAGCCGGCAGGCCCAACGAAAATCCAGCAGGAAATCCAGGAGCACCCGGATGCACAGGGGAAGCATGTACAGAAATCAGAGATTACGCAGGAGTCTCTGGTTCAGCATACATCCTCTGGAAAATCAAAGCCAGAACAAACGATTGATCTGCGAGAGGGGGGAGCTACATTTACACAGGCTGAGCTACAGGATATACTGATTGCAATCAATACAAACGAAGAGGAATCGGATCAGGATACCGCTACGGCAAGTCCTGCGTAAGCTGTCAAAGAAAAAAAAGAGCAGTACCAACTAAATGAGCATCCGGTAATCGATACACCGCATCATGTCGTTCCACAGGTTGTACGGTATCCGAAGGATACGCAAAAGGATATAGAGGGACTGTATAACTCCGGTGCGACAAAATTCGAAAAGAAAATACCAAATGCCAATCAACTGCATATTCAGGCAATCGGCATTCTGGAACCGGTAGTAACCAGTATACAGGAAACACTGCAAGGCGGACAATGTCCTGTGGAAGAAGAAAATCCGGTGGAAACAGAAGATCCATCCAGCGATCCAGACGAAGTAATGGTGAAAAATGATGAAATTGCAGAGAAGGAACCTCATGAAGAAGAACAGGTAACAGCAAATGACATTTACACAGCGGATGCCGGTGTAGATAAGGAACTGCTGGAGGAAGTCCGAAAAGAGGTGCAGGAGCTGCTGCACGGTGTGAAAGCACCACAGCGGGTAGAAGCAGAACAACAGGAATATCCGGACTTCAACAGAAAATATGATATCAACAAGAGCAGGCAGACGGATGAGCAGGAGGAAATGCCTGAACCTGAGGAAATAGAAAAACCAAAGGTGGAAGAAGCACCAATTGTGGAAACGCAGGAAGAACAGGGAATCCTTTTAAAAGATATGGAATTTGATTGCAGCAGCAGATTTGCTGTATTAACCGGCAGAGTAATCAATAAAACACCTGTTCCTGTACGGTATATTAAAGCGGAAATTGAATTGTATGATGATTTCCGTAATGTGATAAAGACAATGAAATGGTATCTTTGCGGCAGAGATTTTTTACAGCCGGAAGAAACAAGAGAATTTTCCTATACAGCTTATGAAGTATATGGTGTTTATGATTACAAAATCCGGATATTGAACTGGAAGCAGAAATGATTTCATTGTGCAAACTGTGTGAATTCTTTCCTGTAAGGAGTATAATAGGCAGGTAAGGATGTGATATATATGGATAAAAAACAGTTCCATGAACGTATTCAGTATTTTGTAAAGCAGAGAGTACGCGATGAAGGTACGATAAATTCCATGATGGATATGGAGCTGGTAACCGCGGATTTTCATACAAAAAGTGTGGTTCTGGCTTTTCCGGTGAAAGACTGGCAAATGAATCCGGCGGAAAATCTGCATGGAGGCATCATTGCGACAGCACTGGATATTACGATGGGATGTATATCGTATGTGAGCGGGAATGCAGTGTTTACACCAACGATACAAATGGCTGTTAACTATGTTGGCGGTGTGAGCAGTGGCGATACGCTGCTGGTGGAAGGAATTTGTGATCATGCAGGAAGCAGAATGTCACAGACCAGAGCTATTGCACGCTCAAAGAAAAGCGGCAAGGTGGTCGCAACAGCGAATGGTTCCTATATTATGAATACAAAACAATAATTTTACAGAAAAAGGCAGAATCTGCATACGTAGAAATCTGTCTTTTATGTTATCATAATAATGAGCATAAATGTCCACAATTAGGGAGAATGAGAGATGAAAAACCAACAATTACGCTACTTCGTTGAAGTGGTCGACAGTGGAAGCATCAACAAGGCTTCGGAGAAGCTGTTTGTCAGCCAGCCAAGTCTGAGCAGAAGTATACAGTCATTAGAGTAAGAAATGGGGAAAGAGCTGATTATCCGCAGCAATAACGGAGTTACGCTGACACCGACCGGTAGACTGATGTACTATTATGCACAGTCAATCCTCTCGCAGTTTCAGGTGCTGGAGCGTTTAAAGGATGTCAGTGAGGAAAAGCTGTATAGCAAGCTGACGGTATCCGTGGATTCTGTATTCCTACGGGATGATTTGATTTTACAATTTTACAAGCATATGAAATCAGCAACTACAGAGATTCATATGGTAGAAACAACGGCGGAGCAGGTGTTGGCCAATGTCAGTGAAATGAAGTCGGAAATCGGAATCATGATTCTAAATGATTATCAATTGAGTATTTATCGTAAGATGGCGGATGCCAAGGAAATTGAATTGAATATTCTTGGAAAAGGACCGCTGTACGTTCATATCAACGAGAAGAATCTGGATGAGCTGGTGGAGGAGAAGGAGGCAAGGGATTTTCTGGATTTCACACTGATTCATCTGCCATATGATTTTTTCTCGAATCTGAATATGTCGTTGACAATGGATGGTGTGCAGCTGAGCAGCTTTAAGAAAACGATCACAATGAGCAACTACCATGCGATTATCAACATGCTGAATCATACGGATGCCTTTATGCTGGGGAATAAATGGCAGATTGAGGAATTAAAGCATTCACATATCCACAGCATGCGCATCAGAAACTGTGATATTCAAAAGTATTTTGTTATCATCCGAAGAAAGCGCGAAGTGCTGAGCGAAGCAGGAAAGGTGTTTCTTAATATTATTCATGAAACCTATGCAGATATGTAGCTATACCTAAAATGCATAACCGGCTTGCGGGTTATTGGTATTATACAAAGTTTCCCAAAAGGATTACAATAATAGTGTAAAAGGTAACAAAAAATATTACCTATTCTTAAAACCATTGAAAAGGAGAACAATTATATGAAAAAGAGTACACTATTATCGTTATTAACAGCAGGTGCTGTTATCGCTACATCCGCAGGAACATTCGCTGCATGGGATCAGACAAAAGGTACTGCAACATCAGAGGTGTTGAATTTCCGTGCAGGAGTTACGACAACAGTTACTGCAGCGAATTTTACTGAAACAAATGCAGTAATAGGAGAAGATCCAAAGTTCACATCAACACCTACAATAGAAGTAAAGAACATACCAGATAGTGTTGATCCAACTGCTTATAATATCAAGGTTTCGGCATATGCTTTTGATACAGTTGCACATGCTAATGATGCAGCTAAAGTTTCAGATCCGTCTACTTCTACGGGATACTTATCATCGGTTACTACCACAGTTACAGATTCGGAGAAAAAGCTTTCTGAGGCCACCAATGGCAAGATAACACCGACAATTACTGCAACTACTACAAATGATACTGAAAATACAGCTGGTACTGCAACAACTGCTTACATCTTAGTTGTTGCGGAATTAACTCCTGATAACAGCGCAGCTTAGAATATTAGAATCAGCCGTCATTCGACGGCTTTTTTAAAAAAATCTTTTCACCCCTCCAAAAATCTTATAAAATATAGAAGATGAGGAAAGTAGGATCGCATATGAGAAACGTAATCAAGCGCATTGCAAATATTGTGTTTGTGGTTGTTGTGTTATTACTGGCAGCCTATACTTTTCTTATGGCAAAATATCCGGAGGAAACAGCACAGATTACAGGCTATCGCCTATATGCTGTACTAACGGACAGTATGGAGCCCCGTATTCCCACCTTCTCGCTTGTGTGTACGAAGGTACTTGATCCTGAAGAACCACTGCATTTGAAAAAAGGTGATATCATTACCTTTAAAGCAGACCGCTTTGGTGACGATATTCTATTAACACATCATTTTAATAAAACAGAAAAAGATTTCCAGGGAAATACCATATACCGCACCAATGCAGAGGGTAAGGATAACCTGGACATGTATAAGACACTGCGCAAGGATATTGTTGGAACCTATGTGTTTCATATCCCCTTTATCGGTAAAATCTTTCTCTTTCTGAAAAGCAAATTCGGTATTTTGTTATATGCAGAGCTTGCCGTAATCTGGCTGTTCAATAAGACCATACGCACAAGATGGGCAGAGAAAGAGCAGGTACTGAAAAAACAGAAAACACTCTATGTGGATGCAGTGGAATTTGAGGAGTTGGAGGGACATTGCGTTTTGAATGGGGAGCTGCATAATGATACCAAATTTGCAGTGCGTTTTGTAAAAGCGGAAATTCAGCTGTATGATGAACAAAGGAACCTGATAAAAACTGATAAATGGTTCTTAACCGGAAAGGACAGCATTCCTGCAGGAACTCATCAGCAATTCAACTATACTATTTATGATGTAAAGGATGCTAGATACTACAAAATTCATATCCTGAGCTATAAAAAATAAGAAACCGGTCATACTCTAAATGACTGGTTTTTTTTGGGAGGATATGGCTATGAAAAGAGATATGGTATATATAAGAATCGCGACTGCGCTGTCTGTGCTGTTGATTACGTTTTCAATGTTTCGCTTATGGGAGAACAGTATCGCGCTGAAAGAGGGGATACGGGTCACAACCGATGCCTTGCATATGGAAATGAAGCAGAAGCTAAACAGCATTCTGACCTACAAGGGCACAACCTGTGTTCATGTGGAGGGTGATACTGCCAATCTTGAAAATACATATCTGGATATGAAGGTAACGGCATATGATACACAAACCAAACAGGATGTCAGTGACACACTGGATACGAAAATATACGACACCGGCATGCAGCTGAAGGGGGCACATCCCATCGTTATCATCATGCAGGGAGATGCTGACAGGCTGAATGACAGGGAAATCATGATCCAGCTCACTGCACAGCTGGAACAGGCAAACTTTTAATGCGTACCATACGATAACAGAGAAACAAACCATAATTTTTCAGGTGAAATCTATATTCAATTTCCTTCTTTTGGAGTACAATGGTTACTAGTGATGATTGAAGGAGGAACTTATGACGGTAATAGAGAAACTGAAACAATTAAGAACATTGATGAATGAAAGAAATATGGACGTATACATGATTCCAACATCCGATTTTCATGAAACGGAATATGTCGGAGAGCATTTTAAGGCGAGAAGCTTTATGTCCGGCTTTACCGGTTCGGCAGGAACACTGATCGTATGCAGGGACTGTGCTGCCCTATGGACAGATGGAAGGTATTTCATTCAGGCGGCAAATCAGCTGAAGGACAGCACGATTGATTTGATGAAGCAGGGAGAGGAAGGCGTGCCTGAGATTCCTGCATATATCCGTGAGCATATGAGGGAAAACGGTGTGTTTGGCTTTGACGGACGTGTCATGAACACCAGACTTGTACATGACATTATGGAGGAGCTGAAGGACAAGGATGTTACTATTTCCGCACAGGAAGACCTTGTCGGTATGATCTGGAAGGACCGTCCGCCGCTGCCTACGAAAAAAGGCTTCTTTCTGGAAGAGGCATACAGTGGAAAAAGCACAAAGGATAAGCTGGCGGATATCCGTACAGTAATGCAGGAACAAAACGCAACACATCACATCGTAACCTCTCTGGATGATATCGCATGGATGATGAATATGCGCGGCTGGGATATCAGCTGTTTCCCTGTCATGCTGTGTTATCTGGTAATCACCCACAATGAAAATCATATCTTTATTGATGAGAATAAGCTGGATGAGCAGATGCTTGCGAACTTCAGGGAAAATGCTGTAGCGGTACATGCATATGATGATATTTATGCGTTTGTGAAAACCATTCCGGCAGATGCGTGCGTTATGCTGAATACAGGTGTTGTAAACTATGCAATCACACAGAATCTGAAGAAGGAGATTCGCATCATAGACTGTCCGAATCCTTCTCAGCTGATGAAGGCAAGAAAAAATGAAATCGAGCTGGAGAATAATCGCAAGGCGCATATCAAGGATGCTGTTGCCATGACGAAATTCATGTACTGGCTAAAGAATAACATCGGCAAGGAAACAATTACGGAAATCAGTGCCAGTGATTATCTGGAAAGTCTGCGTCGAAAACAGGAACACAATCTGGGGTTGAGCTTTTCTACAATTTCCGCATACAAGGAGCATGCCGCAATGATGCATTACAGTGCCAGTGAGGAAACCAATGTCGAGCTGAAGCCGGAGGGGATGCTGCTGGTTGACAGTGGAGGACAGTATCTGGAGGGCACAACAGATATCACCAGAACCTTTGTCCTCGGACCGATCTCCGATGAAATCCGTACACACTATACATGTGCACTGCGTGGCATGATTCAGCTGAGCAGGGCAAAATTTCTTGAAGGCTGCCGCGGTATGAATCTGGATATTCTCGCAAGAGGTCCGTTATGGGAAATGGGAATTGATTATAAATGCGGAACAGGGCACGGTGTTGGTCATCTGATGAATGTACACGAGGGGCCAAACGGCTTCCGCTGGAAAGTGGTACCGGAAAGAAATGACAGCTGTGTTCTGGAGGAGGGGATGACCCAGTCCAATGAGCCCGGTGTTTATGTGGAAGGCTCCCATGGTATCCGGCATGAAAATGAGCTGGTGGTACGCAGAGGTGAGAAAAACGAATATGGACAGTTCATGTATTTTGAAACGATCACATTCGTACCATTTGATCTGGACGGGCTAGATGTTGATCTGATGACGCGCTATGATATTGCGTGGCTGAATGCATATCACAAAGAGGTGTATGACAAGGTTTCTCCTTATCTGAATGAAGCGGAAAAGGAATGGCTGAAATACGCAACCAGAGAAATTTAATAAACAGGACAGGGCGGTCGCTCTGTCTTTTTGATGTCAGGAAGCTTTTTGGATGTGGTAGCGGAACAGGAGCACTGATATCGTATTGCTGGCGCTATTATAGAATGGAACAATCATCCTTCCTGTGTTTTGTTATTGCAATATGCCCGCTTACAGGTATAATGTTACATATGGTGATATTATGAAATCTATATTGGTGGAGCTTACCTGTCCCCGCTGCTTTTACAAAACACATAAAAAGAGTGAAACCTTGATCATGCCGGAGATGGAGCCGCAGTTTCGGAAGGAGCTGCTGGAGGGGGTATTCTTTAAAAAAGCCTGCCCAAGCTGTGGAAAAATCAATACCTTTCTCCATACGATGATATATGTTGATAAAAAGCATCGCTTTGTGTTGCTGGTTAAGCCAAAAAGTGATTTGACAGATAAGGACTTTTCTATTTTTCAGTCTGAAAAAAATTGTATCCGCCGCTACCTTTGCGATCCGTCGCAGGTCGCAGAGAAAATCAGAATGCTGGAGGATAAGCTGGATGATCGGGCGATGGAGCTTCTGAAATTAAAAATCATTCTGCGGGAGAAGAAAAAGGGAAGGCTGCCGAAGAATGTTATCTATCAGGATCAGGAGACAGATACGATCTGGTTTCATGTACAGCATGATGAAGAAGAGGATGTGATTGGAATATGGAAGACATCCTATGATGCAATCTGTTCGAAATTGCCGCCGCAAAAGAATCAGTTTGAGGAAATTGACAGTTACTGGGCAGTAGATTATCTGAAACAGTCGAACGAAAGTCATTGAGTAATATAGGGAACTGGCATATAATAAGGGAAATGATGAGGGACTCTATATGAATCATATTTCAGATACAACAGATATCGGCATTACCTTCCAGATGACACTGGATGCCTTTCTGGATGAAACACATCCGGTAAAGGATACAAATCAGAATACGTATCGCGACGCACTGAAAAAGCTGGAGGAAGCCAATCACTGCCGCAGCTCGCAAAAGAAACAGACGATTGCAAGAGAAGCGCTGGGGATTTGCACAGACTGTATCGAGGCTTACCTAGTGCTGGGAATCAATGAACAGAATATGTACAGAAAGCTCGGTATGCTGAAAGAGGGCATGGAGCTGGCAACTATGAATCTGGGAAAGGATTTTTTTCTGCGGGATGCATCTGATTTTTTTGAATTTGATGAAGCAAAGCCGTTGTTTCATATCAAGTTCGCTTATGCGGCATCTTTGTACGAGGCCGGATATATGAGGAAGGCGCAAAGACAGTTTCAGGAGATTTTAAATCTGAATCCCGAGGATCTGTTTCAGGTGCGGCACTATCTCATGAGCATTGCGTTGTATTTTGAGGAGCTGGAGTCCTGCAGAGAGCTGCTTGATAAATATCGAAGGAATGATGCGTTTTGCTGTTTTATTCGATTTCTTTATCTTATGAAGGAGGAGGATTTTGAACAGGCAAAGCAGATGATTTCGCTACTGAAGGAAAAGAACAGCTTTCTATATGATATATTGACATACAGAAGCATGAATGCAGTTGTAACACAGGGGCTTCCCCTGGAAGGCAGTCTGGAGGAAGCCGGTTATATATACCGTATCATTTCCAAGGTTGTACAGCCGATGGAGTATTTGCATATCTTTCTGGTAAAAAATGAAGCGAATGGTTAAAACAAGACTGCGAACGTATATTGGCATCCAGGTGGGTGCTTTTTTTACAGAGAGGCAGAAAACTAGCTTTTCACTTCTTTTATGACGTAGAGATTTTATAGAATTTTCTGTATTTCCGACAGGATTTATGCTACACTGTAAATACAAAAAAAGGAGAGGTCGGTCTATGAGAAACTATATAAATAATACATTGCATTCACATCTAATTTATCCGCAAAAGTCCCGGCCTTTCAGTAGCTCAACCGCTTGCTAGAAGCGTTTTTTCTTATGCTTTCATTCATTCCTTACAGTTATTAAATAGCTTACAGCAGCTGAACACCGCTTGTCGGCGGTAAGGACTGCCTTGTTTTTGTTGCATCCGTTCCTGCGTATGATACGAAACAGCAGATACTTCTATTTGCTAATGAAAACAATAGCAGAACAAGAGCACCACCGGATCATATCCTTAAAGTACAGATAGCAATAGGAGAAAGAAAGGATATGATTATGACAACAAAAATGAAAACAGAAGCAGCAGCTATGATTAGCTGCTATGATCATAAAAAGAAATATGACATGTACTGTAAAAAGCTATTATCAAACAAGCAGATTCTCGCCTATGTGATGAAGGGCTGTGTTCCGGAATACGCAGATACTCCATTGGAGGACATACCGTCCTATATCGAAATGTCTTCCATAAACACAGCAGACTGTGAATATATCGATGATCATCAGGTTGAGGTCACGGATGAAGCTATACCGGGGGCACAGATCAAATACGATATTCAGTTCGAGGCGACAATCCCCATGAAGCATAAGAAAGCAGGCAGGAATACTCCTGCGGATAAGAAAGTTCGCATGATCATCAATCTGGAAAGCCAGGCAAAGGATGATCCCGGTTATCCTCTGATCAAGCGTGCTTTGTATTATTGCAGTAGATTGATGGCAAGACAGAAGCATCCCAAGGATGGATTTCAGCATTCGGATTATGACAGGATCAAAAAGGTCTGTTCCATCTGGATCTGTATCGGTCATAACAATCAAAAGAATGATGTCATCAACACCTATAAGATACAGGAAACATGTGAAACAAAGATATGGCATGCCGCAAAGGAGGACTATGATTTGCTCACAGCAGTCATGGTGTATCCGAAGAAGGAAGGCGTACGAAAAGCGCAGGATATTCCAAATGCGGTAGAGCAGGAGGATGAGAACAAGCAGAGGCTTTTAGAGCTGTTAAAGATTTTGTTTATAAAAAATCTCGCAGTAGAGGATAAAAAGGAACAATTACAGAAGACGTATGGTATACTAATGGAGAAGGAGATAGATAAGGAGGTTATGGATATGTGCAACTTTAGCGATTTCATTGAACAAAGAGGGATTGAAAAGGGGTTGGAGCAAGGACTGGAAAAAGGCTTATTACAGGGAAAAGCGGAAGGCAAAGTGGAAACAACACTGCTATATGTAAAAAAACTGATGCAGAGAATCAACGTCAGTGCAGTGGATGCCATGAATATGCTGGATGTTGAAGATGATATTCGACCTGCGATTTTGCAATCTCTACAACTATCGTAAAAAGCTATACTCACAATATTTTAAAGGGCTGTTTCATCACAGCTCTTTTTCTGCATACATTACAGAAGCGATAAGAGGCTTTAGCTAACCTTTAATCATCGGCGATTTACTATCTTTTTGACGATAATCTGTGAAAAGCTATAGTAAAGAAGTAAGAATGTGACATTTATGTGATTTTAACTTCCAAATATTAGAAATTACCTCTATAATATATGAGTAGCATTACTAGAGAGTGAAGTTAAAGGCAGGGATATATATGAATGTTAGTAGAGATAGATTATCAGTTATCGGTAAACTGATTGGCATTTACAGAGAAGAACGGCGGGGTAATACTTTAAATCAATTTACTATAAAAGGATTCTGTGAGGGGATATGCAGCCCAAACACTTTAAAAAGTATAGAGAATGGTGGTTTGAGTCGATCTAATGAAGTTTATGAAGAATTATTAAGCAAGTTGAATTTGAAATTTAATGCATTTAAAGTTATTGATGACGCTACTAAAAATCAATTAGATGATTTGTATATAGCAATAGAATACTATGATGAGATGAAAATTTCATCATCTTTAAGAAAATTACTGCGTATTTTAAGTGAAGTAAAAGGATATGTATATTACTCTGAATTATATGATTTGTTCTGTAATCTACAATTATATTATGAAAAAGATGAGTATGTGAGTAATGATTATGTGGAAAGATATTTGAAACTACTTGAGGTTTTAGATTATGAATATTTAGATTTATTACGAATACTGATATATTCAAAGCGTAAAACAGAAAGTATGTGTGATGTATCTAAATTCAATGAATTGATATATAAGCTTAATCTGGAATCCAGTAAACATGATTTTATGAAAATTAATTTATTACAGATATACTATATACAGTCTAAATATTTGAAAATGTATGAACTGATTAATACATTAGAAGAACGTTTTATATCTAAAGCTAACCATACAAGGTTATTAGATGTATATAATTGTGCAATAATACTTGTTTCTAATATTGATTCAGAGAAAGTGAGTAGTTTTATTATGAAGGAGGAAAAACTGTTAGCGAATATGAAGGTTCCTCCAATAAAACTCAGTGAGGTGTATTCAAATCTTGGAACTGCATATTATGTAATGAAAAAATATAATGAAGCCCTGAGATCTTATGAAACCATGATAAATAATTATTCTGTAAATTTCATAACAAATTATATCTATATGGCAGATTGTCAAAACAGGTTAGGTTTAGAACGCAGTATTCCTATTATTGATGAAGATAAATATATAAACGCCCCTGATGATATTAAGATTATGTATAAGTATTTTTTATTAAGTAAAGATATTCCAGTTTTTGTTAAACAAAATTATATAATGAAGAAAGTGCTACCTAATTTAGTCGATAGCGAATTAATAGATATTTTTAAATTTGAACTTAATAATTTAGTCAAAATTTCCAATCACTATAAACTCTTACACCTATTTAATGAATATATAAATGAAAAAAAGAGTTGATGTTTTGTGTGAAAAAAAACGAATTATTCAAAAATAAAATAATTATCTTCAAGTTAAGGTAATTATATTGTTAATAAACCTGTTTTTGAATAAAATATGCATGTAATTAATGATATGCATATGATTATAATTTGAAACAGGTGTTTTAAATGAAAAAAATATTGATTGGGACTTTATGTTGCTTTGGGCTGTTTGCATCTTTTGTAATGGGATCTACTAAGGCAGATTTGAAAGTTGCTGGTTCTGGTGGTCATATCAACGTAAAGGTTTAATATTTGAAAACTACTTCTTTTCATAAGAAGTTTTTTTCTTTTACAGCCCGAGTTGACGGTTTTCTTGAAAAACTGTAATAATCGCCAAAAATTTTATTAAATGTCAACTTGCGTGAAATCCATTGTATAAATTCACTATTTCTAGTAACATATAGGTGTCTTGAAGAGGGTGGGCTTCGAGACACTGGGGATCACTTCGGTGATCATATGGGAATCGTATTGATGGAGATTGTGAAAATGGTCTTCCCCAAGCCCGTTTATTCTCATGTACACTCTTAGTAAATAAACTGATACTGTTTACAAAATCAATACGAATGGGGGATTACAAGAACAGCAGCTTTGCTCGACAAGGTTGCTTTTTTTGTTTTCTTCGGCTACACTTAATGTGGAATATGGAGAGATGTGCATGAGTAAACTCTTATTGAAAAATATAACAAAATCCTATGGGGATATTAAGGCAGTACGCGATTTTCATCTCGAGCTCTCGGAAAAAAGCTTTATTGTGCTTGCAGGTCCATCCGGGTGTGGGAAAACGACATTGCTTCAGCTTGTCGCAGGATTTCTGACTCCGGATTCAGGAGAAATATATATTGATGATCAGCTTGTCAATCAGAAAACACCTGCTCAGAGAAATATCTCCATGGTATTTCAGGAAGCTGCATTGTTTCCTCATATGAGTGTTTTTGAGAATATAACCTTCGGTCTTGCTCACAGCGGAATGAAGCAGCAGGATATAAAGGAAGCTGTCTATCAGATATGTGAAGTGCTGGGTATCTGTGACTTACTGGAACGCAAAGCGCGTGATTTATCAGGTGGGCAAAAACAGCGTTGTGCGATTGCACGTGCACTCATAAGAAAACCGTCGTTGTTTCTGATGGATGAGCCTCTGAGTTCTCTGGATGCGAGACTTAAGACACAGCTTCGAATTGAAATTGCGCAGCTGTATCAGAAAAACAGTGCCACCTTTCTCTATGTAACACATGATCAAATGGAAGCAATGACGCTGGCGGATATTCTGATTATTATGAAGGATGGAGAGATTCAGCAAATGGGAAATCCGATTGCCATTTATCAAAATCCAATCAATCTGTTTACTGCCTCTTTTTTAGGTGTATATGATATCAATCAGTTTACAGCAGTCCTTGCACAGGGGGTGCTTCTCTTTCATGAGCAGAAGATACCATGGCTGTCAGAGGATAAAGATCTTTCCGTAATACTGGCGGTGCGTTGTGAACATATCATTGAGGTATCAACTGGTGGTATATGCGGCAGCATTGTATTGGTTGAACAGTCCGGTGAGCAGGTGTATTATCATATCCAATATGAAGAGGGAGTCGTTATTATGAAGTCAGATACTTCCCATATCCATCAGCGCATGGAGAATATCCGGTTCTGGATTGACTGGGAATATGTACTTCTGTTTGATGCCTGTACGCAAAATCGTATATATAAGATGAAATAAAAAAGCCGTATTCCCGTATTTTCTCCTGTTGAAGGATGTGGAATCGGCTTATTTTTTTATACCATTTAAACAAAGCACAAAAAAAGATTCCGTTAGGAATCTCTTCTGATCTATCATGGTGGGTTGCCCTTTGCTAAAGGAGAACTTTCCCTTTTCCAATATTAGCTTTAAATCAACTTCTTTACCTTCAGAGCAATAAACCCCATTACTATTTCACTCTATATCTATATTCTAACACATATAAAATATATGTCAATAGTTCGACTCGTTACTTAGGTCTTTTTTTTATTTTTTTCAATTTAAGCTTCTTCATTGAATTCTATTGAGATGGCTGCTTTTAGTGATGTGTCCACAATGATCTCTTTTACATAGTATTCTATGTAGTTTTTGCGTTCTTTATCACTCATACTGCTCCACTTTTCTGTATTCATATCCCGACCTGTAGTTTTTATTGATAATTTTTTCATGATCTTTTCTTTTTCTTCTTCCAGCTTATTGACCAACATACCATAAACCTTTGCATCGATCTTTGCTGAAACGTAATCTTGATATGCATTTTTTGTTTTTTTATCCAATGTACGTAGTCTTCGATATAAATAATTTTGACTTTTCATCTCCTGCTGCTCTCTTGCGTATACCGCAATCCTTGATAAGGTTGCCTCTACGATCCTATCCTGTGATATCCGCTTTTGACACTCTGGACAAACATAGTAATAGTATTTTTTTACACCTTCCTTTAACTTTTTTGATGTGCTTTTTCGCTCACAGATTTTTCCACATGTATCTGTGATTTTGTTTCCAAAATAATATTTACTAGGATCTGTTTCCTTGTAACGCTTGTATATCATTCTTTTCGCCTTCTCATATGTTCTTTTGGAAACGATTCCCGGTAACTCATATTCCTTATCTTCAAATTCATATACACCATAGTTTATCGTTCGCAACAACATATTTCGTATCACCTCTGCTTTCTTTTGGAACTCCGGATACTTCAATGGTGCTATATGCTCTATTTCTTTCATCGTATTTCCACTCATTGCCAGTTCGAAACAATATCTGATATATTCCGCTGCTTGAAGATCGATATGCAGATATCCTTCAGGATCCCGATTATAACCAAATGGAACTTGACCAAAGGGATACTTTCCTTGATTCAACATCTCCTCATTCGCATCGGAAGCTCTTTCTTTGATCACTTCGCGTTCCCATTGCGCAATGATTGCCAGTACTCCCACTAATAGTCTTCCATTCGCACTGTGAATATCCAGATTGTCCACGACTGCTTTCAATTCACACTTTTGATCGATAAAAAATTGCAACAGCTCGTATGTATCGATGACATTCCGTGCCAAGCGATCCAGCTTGTATATGAGGACCTCGTTTACTTTGTCATCCAGTATGTCCTTCAGAAGTCTTTGCATAGCAGGTCTATTCAATGATTTTGCACTGAACCCATCATCTATATAAACTTCCACAGTATTGATATCGATGCCGTCTGCCTGTAACTTATTCATTATGTTTGACAGTTGTGCATCAATTCCATAACCGGTTAGAGCCTGCTCCCGGGTAGATACACGAGCATAGACTGCTCTCTTTTTTACTAATGCTGTATTCTTCGTTCTTTCTTCTCTAAGTTTTGTTAAATACTTCGTATCGATAACTTCATTTCGCTGTGAATACATCATTGTTGTTTTCATTTTTTATTTTCCTCCATTTGCACAGAGGGTAATATGTTCGAGCGAAAAGAAAAGGGGCATATATCTTATTGACATACACCCTCTCCTGCCTCATTAAGATCAGGGGTTTATTGCATGTAGACGAACCTTATCTTAATAGACTTTTCTATAATAACATGCTCTTTTTTGTACTGTAAATATTTTCTTTTTAAAGTTTATACCAAACAAATTTAACAATCAGAAATGCGGAGCCAGTATTGGAAGGCTCCAAGATAAGCACAAATCCAGTAAAGATTATTCAAGGATATTATATCGCTCCAGATTCATCTTCCGGTTTATCTACGCAAGACCTAGCGAAGCAATTAGCTGAATCGTTTAAAGATGATGAGGTGATGTTTGACATCATGTTACATACGACGATGCAAGCGAGGATATGCGGACAGATGTATAAGGGTGGTGATTATGGCGGATTTTGGTTTATAGCACACTATGGAGCGACTTATTTTTATAAAAATAATGGCACATGGGGGAAAAAGGATTTGTAAAGGAAGTGATCCAAAGTATCTCGCATGGGCGTGCGTTAAACGCCCACATATTGCCAAGAATGGCGGAAAGAGATGAGGTATATGAAACATATGGTACAAACAATCACAGACAACTACAACGCATTTGTGGGCACTGTTATAGCAGTTATCAGCGTGATATTCGGAGAACACTGGTATCTGTTTGCGTTGTTCCTTGCACTTAATATAGCAGACTGGGTAACAGGTTGGATGAAGTCAAGAATCATGAAAAAAGAAAATTCTGTAAAGGGGTGGAAAGGAGTACTCAAAAAGATTGGATACTGGATCATGATTACGTTTGCATTCATGATTGCGGCAGGCTTGATCGAAATCGGTGAGATAATCGGTGTAGACTTGCAGATTACAACACTGCTTGGATGGTTCGTACTGGCAAGCTTGATCGCCGCTTTTTTATATTCGACAAATAATGACAAACCATAACAGAATGGCAGTTATAATTGAATACGTTCATGACTTTGATACGCACCTCATTCATTTTTTTTGTGGAAGTCCTGTGAAAGATGGAAATAATCCAATATGCAGATACAGTTGGGAAATACTTTGTGTACAACATCCCGATACACTTCATACATGTCTGAACAGGCGTATTTTACCTTTTTGCGTTCTTCTAAAGGGATCTTTTGAAAGTAGTTTAAAAGATATTCCTTTTTACGGTTCGGTAGAACATCAACGGGAACCTGCTTTTTAAAATCAAGAAGAACGCAGACATATTTACTTTTTTCGGATTTGAAGGCATATTATCTCATCAAAATTGATGATTTCCGGAAGCTTGTTTCTGGCAATGTCCACATGATTATCGAAAATAGTAGAAACGGAAGTAGGAGAAACATGGTATCTTCTGGCAACAGAAGTAAATGTTTCGTTGAAGTCTTTCAGATCCTTCAGAATATTATGCACAGTGAGGATCGATATTTTCTGAGATTTGAAGACAAAGGGATTGAATTCATAATAGGTCTTTCCACAAACAGGACATTTGTAGCGACGCGCCCTGTATTTTATTATGCATTTCTGTGTGGTAAGTGCTGAATGAGTGACTTCCTTGGTCACATACTCCTTAATTTTGGGCGCAGTAAACCCACAGTATGGACAAGCCTGATGTTTATCTGCAAGTGTAACAATAAGAACCATCATCTTATTGAATGTAGTACAGAGAATATTGGCAATATCATCAGGATTCAGGTGAAAAAGATTGTTTAACAACAGTTTGAAAGCATCATTATCGATCATAAGATCATCTCCCTTCTAATTTCAATGACATAATATCAAAAGAAATTAGAATCCGAGTTACAGCTCTGTTGGTGGTATATAAATTGAATGATACTCATGAGTGGATCCAAAGAGGATCTTATGACGCTTTAAAGATTCTATCTTTAAGTCGTTCTGCTTGAGATCTCTCCAATCTGGAAATAATGAATCCCAAAAAGCAATCACACGAGCTTTAACCTTACGAACTGTTTGTAGTGCAACATCAAAAGAAGTAATCAAATCATCATTCTCATCAAGTGTGACAATATAGTAAATGAAAAGATAAGTGAACTGCGTAAAAGGAACAAAATTAGTTGGAAGCAAGGAGTGAGTGGATCTACATTGAGTACACTGGATACGCTGAACACGAATGCTTATTTTACAATCATTAGATACATCATCTGTAATCACAAATCTTTTATAGTGTCCGTATAAGATAAAAAAACCAACAACACCACAAACAGGACAATATAAAGAAAGTAAATCAATCGAAGCAACAAAAGCCTGATAATCATTTTCATTCAAAATCATGTTGAAGTCGTTGGTAATTTTCAGTATCATAATATTGTCTTAGAGGACGGATAGAAATCACAGAACTTTGGTCGGTTAGTGGTTTTCTATCTTTTTTTAACGTCCAATCTTTCTAAAAATACTGTAACAAAAAAGATAGAGAAATTCATCCTAAAAGTGTTTAAAGGTTATCACTTTCTAAAAGTAAAAATCCCTATGACTTTTAAAGGTTGATTTATCCCTATCCAGTTTTATATATTCCTAATAGTCAAGTGGTGCCTGCTTCTTCTTGCTTTATAATATGTTGAAAAGATAGTGAATATAATATTACTGATAATAAGTATCATATAATTTGATAAGGGAATATTCCTTTTTTAAGAGGCTTTTTCTTATACAGCTATATCGGAATCGTTAAGAAATTCATTTATGTAATCATAAATATAAAGAGCTTCATTCATAGGAATTTTAACACCATATGTATAACTTATACTTTTTAGCGATTCTAGGATGATGGATAAATAATGTTTTTGATTGTCATTAATATCCTTAAAATCAATCTCTGCTTCTACAGCAGTGTGAGTAACTAATCTTTCTATCATACAACTTATATGAATAATTAATCCTATAGAGGTGCTAAAATCCATTTTTATATGTAACTTCTTTTGAAGAACAGCCAATGCTGTATTTACTGTTTTTATTACATTTTGTGCATCCAGGATTGTAAGATAGCCGACTACATTCTGCATTGAGAAATTTAATAAAAGATTCTCTTGAAATTGAATAAGCTCTGTTTTATTCATATACGAATATAAGATGGAAGCGATTTTTGATAGCTCACTTGTATTTAAGAAGGAATCTAAACCTATGAAGGGTACAGAAGTAACATTTGGGTTTAAGGTACCACATATGAATAGAATTTCGTGACTGTTAAATATAAAGCTTTTATCGCCTTCATCAAGTAAGGTTTTGTAATCGTATGGAATAATATGAATACCAGTTTTTCTTGGTAGACTTTTCTTAAAGAGATCAACAAGTCTTTCGTTAATTATATTCCCGTTTTCGCTTGTAAATAAGACAGCTTTATCTCGCTTAGTATTTATGATAATTTTGTAATTTATTAAATGTTCATTACAAGACTCTTTCATAATATGTTCTAGCGAAACATTAGCAAGAATTTTTTGACCAATATTTATGGCTAATCCAGTTGATATATTATTTACAATACCAATATTTATATTATAAAGAGAATCGAGATTTTCACCTAAGTGTTCTAAAGATCCCATATCTACCATAAGAACAAGATTTCTCACATTTCGTTTTATATTCATCAATTTTTTTACCTTTTCAGCTACTTCTGGCATTTGCATCGTTAGAGGCATATCGCAGGATTCAAATAGGTGATAGCCTAATAAGCTATTTGTAGTATCAGCAATTGAGGAAGCGCTGAGATAACCGTGTGCAATGATAATTCCAAGTGTTTCTGTATTATGAATATTGTGATTATATACATGAATACTTAAGGTAATGATAATTTTCTCAAGATTACTCATCTTAAAATCTAATTTCAAGAAAGTTAAATTTGTAATTTCATCGGCGATGATGGCTTCTTTAGATAAGGTTTCACAGACAGTTTGATAAAATGATTCAATTAATTTAGCATTTTGTTCTTCAAATGACATAAATTTGGAATGCATTTGTAACCTTGTAAAGATTGAAGATGCTAATGCATGCTGAAATGTTGCTGGAAAGTATAAGTGATAGGTATCCTCAATTTCATTAACGATTGTGTTAGTCACATTTTCGATAGCCTTTATTCTTGAATTTGAATATTTATTATCAAACATTAAATATTCATAGTAATCACTTATTTTACGGAAACATTGAGATATAAAACCATTAAAACTTAAAGTGTTTTCAGAGAATGCAATATAAGTTTCAAGCATTGTATTAAAAAAGTTAAGTGTCTCATTGGTTTGAGTAGTATTAAAATCTTTATTTATACGAATCATGTTTGTTTCTTCATCTTTAATTGTATCTATCGTCCGGCTTGAAATTAGAAGATCAGGCAAGTTGTGAACAAAAACATTCATTTCTGTAGACGAATTGGGATTCATTTTAACGTAGGCATTAGCGACACTGAGTTGAATAGCATTTCTTAAGCCATTGATATTATCTATGAAGTTAAAGTTTATTAATAAGTTCAATACATGATTGCTTATTGAAATTTTATATTTAATTTTTTTCTCCTCTTCAGTGAAGAAGTATTGAATAAAATTTTTTTTCTCGTTTAATAAACGTTCATCAAGAGATGGTAAATTTAGAATGATAGGAATTCTTGCTGTTAATTTCTGGCGAATATTCTCATCTAGTCTAGTTGAACAAGTCAGTATGTATTGATGAGAAATTGCTGTTGTATGAAAAGCAGAACTTTTACCCTCAAGGATAGCTAAAATTTTTTCAATAGCCTCAGTTTCCAATAAATGTATATCATCAAATGTGATAATCAGTTTCCGTTTTTTTTCTTGTTCAATAATCTTATTTATTAATTTAATAAAATTAATAGAGTTGTTTTGATATCGCATGCAATTGACATAAATAATGTCTTCTCCTTTTTGGATGATTTTATTATTTAATGCGTATTCACTAATTAAGGAACTAATGAAAGTTTTGCCACTACCACTTTCACCAAAAATGAGAATAGGCAACCCATTAGAAGGATAGGTTACAGCTGTGATTGCTTGTTCAATACAATAAGAGAGGCTATTATCTTTTCCTATGGCTTTATTGAAGTCCGCATATTTTTCTTTTGCATTATTTAATACATTAAATATCTCTTCAATACTTAAATATTCCCATTTTAAGTCAACTAATTGGTATTTCATTGTCAGTGTTTCAAAATCTAGGAAATACACTGGACGTGTATTAATCTTGATCAATTTATATTCCTTATGAAGCTGGTTTAAATATTGACTGACTAAGTTTCTGCTAAGCTTTAATTCATTGGCGATATTAGCAGTGGAAAATAAAGTGATATTATCTATTGTTATGCGATTACTGATGCTCTTTACATAGGAATAAATCTCTTTTTTTGTATTTTCAATCATAATATCATCTCCTGATTTTATTGTAACATATATTATTTCGTATCCATAACTGGAATGCGTATTTAACTGTAGAAGTTCTTTTTAATATATATTTTTTCTATTTTCGACACTTAAATAGTTTTTTTTTCACACTAAACAAATATTAAATAAATTTTATCAAACTTAAAGGATAGTGTCAAAAAGTAGCTAACAGATATATAGGATTTTGAAGATAGTGTAAGAAATAAGGATGTTTTATTAATTTTATGTTAAAAAAAATTGTAAATTCATACAGAACATTAAAAAGCGTATATGATGATATCGTACAAGTACATGAAGCGCCGGTGTAATTAAGGAGGAAATATTATGATTACTTTGTATAGAATTGACGATCGATTAGTTCATGGGCAGACGATGATTAAACTGTTACCCAATTACCCTTGTGATGGTATCATCATTGTGAATGATGAAATAGCTAAAAATGAGCAAATGAAAGCTATTTATCAAAGTGTACTGCCTAGTACTGTAAAATTGCATGTTTTTGATGTAACTAAAGCATCAAAAAAACTGGAAGAAGCACAGAAGTCAGGAAAAAAGTATTATATTATAACTAAAAATGTAACTGATTATGAACGTCTGTATGAATTAGGATGGGTTGTAAAGGAACCAATTACTGTAAGCTGTTGTAGTAAAAAAGAAAATTCAATTGCAATTAATAATGGCTTCTTTTTATTACCAGAAGAAATTAGAACATACAATCGATTAGATGATTTAGGTTATGAATTTGAAATCATGACGATGGTATCTAAAGTTCCATCAAGTTGGAAGAGTTTTAAGAAAAAGTTTAATAACTATTAATTTATAAAAGGAGGAAACACAATGTTTGTAATTCAATGTATTATAATTTCATTACTTTGTGCAGTTAGTGGAAATGCATTCCCGTTGCTTGGCAATTTAAAACGTCCGTTATCAGGTAATTCTTTAGGATGGTATACGTTAGGTAGACCGTTAATTGGTGGTACTATATGTGGAATTATTTTAGGAGATATAAAAGCTGGTGTCGAATTAGGAATTGGGGTACAGCTCGTTTATTTAGCAGTTGTAACGCCAGGAGGAGCTGTTGGTTTGGATGTCTCATTTATGGCTTATCCTGTTATCGCAATAGGTATCTTAGGAAAGTTGGATGCAGGCGCAACAATTGCCATTGCATCTGGAATCGGTGTATTGGGGTCATTTACCTTTACTGCACAAGCTGCGGTGGGAAGTATGATTAAAGGAATTTATACAAAGGCATTAGCTGATCATGACTATAAAAGCTTTGTAAAAAAATTCTGGCTATATAATCAAACAATATATTTCGCACTACGCTTTATCCCGTCTTTTATCGCAATTTATTTTGGGGCACAATATATTGGAGATTTTATGGAGATGTTACCTCAGTTTGTATCAAATGGAATGAATGCATTAGGCGGAATCCTTCCAGCAGTTGGTATTGCAGCGTTATTAACAACAACGATTCATAACAAGTTCTTTATTATCTTTTTCCTTGTTGGATTCACCTTGGTTGTATTTATGAATATAAATATCATCGGATTAACATTTATCGCAGCTGGAATAGCATATTTATATTATATAGGTAGTGATAAGGGAACAACTTATACAAATAACACACTTACGGTAAAAGAAGAGGAGGTATTATAATGGTTGAACAAAAAAAAGATAGAATTACAAAAACGACGGAGCCGTTGACAAAAAAAGAAATTGATACTATTTGGCGCAGATTCTATAACGCATATGGCGTAGCTGGATCATTTGATGCATTGTCAGGTCCAAACTTTCTTTGGGGATTGGAACCACTATTTGATAAATACTATGATAATGATAAAAAATGTGAAGAGTTGTTAAAACATTATAAATTCTTCAATACAGAAAATATTTTTGGTAGTGTGATTTATGGAATTGTTACTGCTATGGAAGAAGCAAAAGCATTAGGGAAAGATGTTGACGATGAGCTTATACAATCTACAAAAACATCTTTAATGGGACCGATGGCCGGAATCGGAGATGCACTTAATCCAGGATTAATTGTTCCATTATTATTATCTATTGCAATTACATTATCAACTGGAGGATCTATTCTTGGAGCTGTCTTCTATATAATAGTATATAATTTAGTTGTAATATTGATATCAAAAGTGTTGTTTTATAGTGGCTACAGACTTGGATTAGATTCAATACAAACTTTGATAGGAGAAGCATCTAATAAAATCAGAGATTCATTTTTGTTATTAGGTACAACAATTATGGGTGGTATTGCCGCAAGTTATGTAGGAATTAATTTACTTGTTACATATCCTAGCGGTGATGATCAAGTTTCTTTACAGGGATTATTAGATGGAATTTTTCCTAAACTATTACCACTATTGCTTGTTTTAGGATGTTGGCAATTGATGGCTAAAAAGAATGTTTCTGTTGTTAAAATGATTCTAATACTGATTATAGCAGTGTTTGTTTTAGCAGCTATTGGAATTATTTGATAATCAGAATGGAGAATGTATAAGATGAAAATACTGTTATTATCACACGGGATGTTTGCTAGAGAACTTGTAAATTCTTGTATGTTTATAGTTCAAAATGCAATTGAAATAGAAGCCATTTGTTTAGATGAAGAAGGGATTGACAAATTCTCTAAAAAGCTAAATTCATATCTGAATAAGAATAAGGATAGTTCTATTCTATTCTTCTGTGATTTAAAACATGGAAGTCCTTATAATCAATTGCTAATAAATCTTCTTACAAATGAGGTTAAAGATTATAGAATTATATCTGGTATGAATTTACCAATGCTTTTGCAAGCTATCACAATGCGAGAAGTCACAAAAGATTTGAATGAAATTGCGATTAAAGTTAATGAAGCTGGAATTGAAGGGGTATGTCTTGATGAGCAGGAAGAATAGAATTGCTATTTTAGGTGCAGGGCGTTTAGGAAAAGGTTTTTTAGGAGCTGAATTTCTAAATGCTGGATGGAATGTTGATTTTTACGATATAGATAAAAAAGTTATCGATAATTTAAAAAATAGTGAATTTACTGTTGATATCCACACTCCTTATCAAACTTATAAAAAAAAGTATTCTGGTTATGGCGTATATGATGTAAATGATGATATTAGCAAACCATTAAGCGAGGCAAATGTTATAGCGATTGATACCTATCCACAAGATATTTACATGCTTTATCCTTTGCTTGGAAAAGTTGCAAAGGATAAACTTACACAGAAGAAGAGATTAAGTATACTTGTTTTTACTAATAAAACAAATTTGATTTTATCTATTACCGAGGGGATTAAGAATTACTTGAATGAGTTTGAGAATAAAGAGTTTGATACTTATGTTGAAGTTAAAGATGCAATTATTATTCGTTCGACTTTTGCTCAATCAAATAGTGCATTGGAAGTACAAAGTCTTGCTGTAACAGACTCTATCATTGAAAAACTAGCTTATAATGATATTTCAAATATTTCAGGAATTTGTGAATCAGATGATGTACATAGACTTAAATTAATGAAACTATTCACGCTAAATGGACCACATGCGGCTTACGCCTATAGTGGATTCTATTGTGGTTTAGAAACGATGAATGAAGCTGAGTTAAACCCATTTTGCCAAGATGTTGCACTTGGTGTCGCAAAAATAACAAAACGAGTTATATTAAATGAGTATAAATTAAAGGAAGCTGACCTTAATCGAATCAGTATATCCAATTTGGCAAAAGATCCAATATTGGATAGCATTAAAAGAGTTGCCTGTAATCCTATTCGAAAATTAGCTTATAATGATAGATTAGTATATCCAGCTGTACTGGCATTGCAACAAGGAGAAAATTACGATTTTCATGCTAAAGCAATTGCTCTAGGGTTACTGTATGTAGATGAAACTGATGAAGAAGCGTTAGAATTACAGGCTTACCTTAAAAATAATGGAATAAGAGAAACACTAAAAAGATATAGTCAATTAAATGAAACGCATGACATGTTAATTCGTAAAATAATGTATTTCTATGAAGGATTAAAGAAGAGGAGATAAAATTGAAGAAAAGAAAAATATTTCAAATTGATCCCATCCTTGAGAGTCGTATCTGGGGAGGAAGGTCATTGATAAAAATGTTTGATTTAAAAACAGATTTACCGAATGTAGCAGAAATCTATTCTGTAATTGCTATACCAAATCATTTGGATTGCAATGTGCGGGAAGAAAATATTCCATTATCTCAGTTTTACTTAGAAAACAGAGAATTGTTCGGATGTAATTTAGATTACTTACCAGTTCGCATGGTTATTGGCAATCAAGTTGCTCCATTATCTGTACAAGTTCATCCAAGTGATGAATATGGATTGAAATATAGTGGTATGCGTGGAAAACCGGAGAGTGAATGGTTGTTAGGTGAGGGAGAAGGTTATATGATTCTCGGTCATCATGCAAAAAGTAAAAAAGAGTTTATTGATCTGACCAATAAAAAAGAATGGGATAAGCTATTTAGAAAAGTGACTGTGCATGGAGGAGATTTTATTGATATCCCACAAGGAACCTTACACGGATCTGCAGGAGAAGGAGTATGTGTTGCCTTTTCTACAAATGGTGATGTTACATACCGTTTATATGATTATGATCGTGTTGATAAAGATGGTAATCCAAGAGAATTGCATATAGAACATGTATTTAATAATGTTACAATTCCAGATGATAAGAAAGAACCTCTTGAAACAACGGAGATTGAAAAAGATGGATGTCATATCACTGAGTTTTTGGATAGACCTGGTTTATATACCTGCGGAAAAATTAAAATAAAGAATAAAGGAGAATTTTGTTTAACTGAGTTCTACTTCATTCTATGTGTAGAAGGAATAGGGGTCATTGATGGTAGAAAAATAAAGGCAGGAGAAACCTTCTTCATTCCTTGTGGTTATGGTAAAATCATGATAGAAGGAAATGTGCTTTTAGCATATATCAGCTATAGAGATAAGTAAACCTAGTATGGAAAAATATCAAAATCATACAATACTATATCGAAAGCATCAGGTAAAAGAGTGCCTGAAAAAAACCTTAAAGAAATTTTTTGGAAACGGTTGCATTATGGGAAACTATGTGTTAATATAAATCTGCAAACAGGATAGTGATTGTGAATACAAGCTAAACCTACATGCTTAATACTACTGATTTTTTGTGGGAATCCGCAATTAGATAGGGTCGACTAAAAGTTGGCTTCAAAAATTGTAGGGTTGAAAACCCTATGAGTGTTTAAAGAATTATTAACTAGGGAGCAGAGATGTTGAAATCTCTGCTCCTTTTATAATGGGTGATTTGAGTCCGAATAATTCAAATCAATGTATTCTGTTAATCGGTCATACAGTTCTTCAAATCTTATGTCTATGTAACCGCGTAATTCTTCGATTTGGAATTCTAATTCATTGTTTTGTAGTTTTCTGAAGTATTCGATCAGTTCAATAATATCCTGTGCATCCATAATTATTTCTCCTTTGGCTCTAGGCTGAATGTTGCGTCTGGATCGAGTACATACATTACGCGATTGCGGAAGCGAAGCCAGTTGGTGTAGCCATTGGCGTTGTTCTTGATACACTTGATAATCTTGTTTCGATCCTCAATGATCGCATTATTCACTTTTTTATTGCAGACCACCACCTGGCCTTTGTCTGCTTCAACTTTATATTCAGTACCTACAATCGTAAATGAATTAATGATCTCCTGTTTCCAGTTAATAAGATTATTAGAGAATTTGATCATTTCTTCAATGTTTGTATCAATGCAGCTGCGAATCAGTTTTTCTAGATTCACTTTCGCATTGTCGATTGTAGATTTTGAATAGAAGTCTACAAGTTCTAGTTTTAATGAGTAACAAATAGTTAGATCATTATTGATTTCGAGAAGTTTCTTTCTTAAATCGTAGTAGTTCATATAGCTTTTAAAGTGAGAGTTGTATTTGCGTTCACGTTCTACATCAAACAGTCTTCCATATTTATCTTCATCTTCTGGATTTTTAAATAATAGCCAGTTGAATTTCTTTAGAAGATAGTATTCATCCGAAGCCTTGTCATCTTTGTATCCTTTCATGACTTTGATACGCACCTCATTCATTTTTTATGGAAATCTTGTGAAAGATGGAAATAGTCCAACAGGCAGATACAGTTGGGAAACACCTTATGTACAACATCCCGATATACTTCATACATGTCTGAACAGGCGTATTTTACCTTTTTGCGTTCTTCTAAAGGGATCTTTTGAAAGTAGTTTAAAAGATATTCCTTTTTACGGTTCGGTAGAACATCAACGGGAACCTGCTTTTTAAAATCAAGAAGAACGCAGACATATTTACTTTTTTCGGATTTGAAGGCATATTATCTCATCAAAATTGATGATTTCCGGAAGCTTGTTTCTGGCAATGTCCACATGATTATCGAAAATAGTAGAAACGGAAGTAGGAGAAACATGGTATCTTCTGGCAACAGAAGTAAATGTTTCGTTGAAGTCTTTCAGATCCTTCAGAATATTATGCACAGTGAGGATCGATATTTTCTGAGATTTGAAGACAAAGGGATTGAATTCATAATAGGTCTTTCCACAAACAGGACATTTGTAGCGACGCGCCCTGTATTTTATTATGCATTTCTGTGTGGTAAGTGCTGAATGAGTGACTTCCTTGGTCACATACTCCTTAATTTTGGGCGCAGTAAACCCACAGTATGGACAAGCCTGATGTTTATCTGCAAGTGTAACAATAAGAACCATCATCTTATTGAATGTAGTACAGAGAATATTGGCAATATCATCAGGATTCAGGTGAAAAAGATTGTTTAACAACAGTTTGAAAGCATCATTATCGATCATAAGATCATCTCCCTTCTAATTTCAATGACATAATATCAAAAGAAATTAGAATCCGAGTTACAGCTCTGTTGGTGGTATATAAATTGAATGATACTCATGAGTGGATCCAAAGAGGATCTTATGACGCTTTAAAGATTCTATCTTTAAGTCGTTCTGCTTGAGATCTCTCCAATCTGGAAATAATGAATCCCAAAAAGCAATCACACGAGCTTTAACCTTACGAACTGTTTGTAGTGCAACATCAAAAGAAGTAATCAAATCATCATTCTCATCAAGTGTGACAATATAGTAAATGAAAAGATAAGTGAACTGCGTAAAAGGAACAAAATTAGTTGGAAGCAAGGAGTGAGTGGATCTACATTGAGTACACTGGATACGCTGAACACGAATGCTTATTTTACAATCATTAGATACATCATCTGTAATCACAAATCTTTTATAGTGTCCGTATAAGATAAAAAAACCAACAACACCACAAACAGGACAATATAAAGAAAGTAAATCAATCGAAGCAACAAAAGCCTGATAATCATTTTCATTCAAAATCATGTTGAAGTCGTTGGTAATTTTCAGTATCATAATATTGTCTTAGAGGACGGATAGAAATCACAGAACTTTGGTCGGTTAGTGGTTTTCTATCTTTTTTTAACGTCCAATCTTTCTAAAAATACTGTAACAAAAAAGATAGAGAAATTCATCCTAAAAGTGTTTAAAGGTTATCACTTTCTAAAAGTAAAAATCCCTATGACTTTTAAAGGTTGATTTATCCCTATCCAGTTTTATATATTCAATAAAAACCAACTTTTATGTCGGTTTTTTATTTTTAGACCATTTTAATAGAGATACGATGATATAAAAAACAAAGAATATGACGCCGATAGGAAGAATAATATCTTTATGTATTTTGAAAATGTAACCGGCGATATAGGTAATGCATACAAGGTAGCCAAGAACAGTTTTTAATAAATTTAAATTCATAGTCTTTTATCCTATTTTCTGATAAGTGATTTTCCAGTATCCGCTATTGCAAACACCGGAATGGATTGGCTCACATCCTGGTACTCTTCCTGAGACATAAGTGTATGTTACTTTATATTTTCCATTCGGTAAAGGCTTCCCTGTTGTTTTTAAAAGATTTATTGATTGCCTTACTAAATGCCCACAGATATCTTTATTCGAAACCCATTGGATTACTTGACATGTTCCAAACACCCAGGCAGCCACACCGGATGCAGATCTGGTCTCGATTCTAGTGATGTTCTCTTCATATGAACCAGATGTTTTATTTCTACCTTCTTCGTATGGTACGATGATTTCAAAGTCTGTATCAGAAATATAATGGAAATCCCAATAGATATAATCGTCATCTTGTATATTATTTTCAGATACGATGATAGGAGAACAGCTTTTGGACACTTCCTTAGCATTCGCTGAGCATGATTCAGAAAATGAGATACTCGCTAATGCGCACGTTATGACTGATAAAATAATTTTCTTCATATAGTTACCTCCCTTAATTTTATTAGTCTTTTTTAGAAAACATCAATCATTACCATATGACCACCCCTTTGCTTTATATAACTAATTTAACAAATTACTATGAAAAATCAACTATATTTAAGATTTCTTAAGAAAACGGTTTCAATTACAAAATTGCTATTTGGATGCAAATAAAAACATAAATCTATTTATGAAGTGAAGGAAAAAACAAAAAATTCCATATCTGATGATTTTTAATTACATTTATTATTTTATGAGATACTAAATAAATAGCTAGGCTTTTTCCACATGCCCATATATACTCATGAGTACCAGCTATCGTGATGCGCGAGCCTTTTACTTAAAGCCTAAAATAAATTTAGAAAGTATATATTTTTTATGTGTTTTCTCACAAACTTCTCACACTTTTAAAATGTCATGTAATAAGAAATAGAATCATGAAAGTAAAAAAACTTTATTTAAAGGGGTTTTAATATATTGCACAATATGATACAATGCTGATTCAGCAGAAATGCTGTTACGTTTCGTATAAGTTTTGTATAATAAAAACATAAATTTCTACGTTTATAAAAAGGACGCATGTCTTAAAGACATGCATCCTTCGCCATCCCAAGGGAAGGGGGGGTTACATATAAAGTGAACCTTCCCTTGAAAACAATATTATATTATCATACCAAATTCTTTTTGTAAATACTCTATTCATCCATTATCCAGTCGTCGCGAAAGGACTATAGTAAATAGAATATCATAAATATGTAGATGAACGATATCGATATACCATCATAAAACTGGCGTAGAGCCGGCAATGTCTGAACGTCACTGGATACATTGTATGTCTTTGTGAAATCTATGTATTATGACAGATCAGACAGCACGTTTATACAATATTCCGGTCATGATTGCAAATGAAAAGAAGCTGCTCTCTCGCATAGAAGCGGCTTCTTTTTCCATCATCCTATCCTTTCACAGCCCCTTATATAAGCTACGATAGATGCTCTCAAGCGCGAGCTGCTTTGATTCTTGAAATCGTTATCTTTTGCTTCGGCAGATCCTGGATCATCTCCAGTTCGATCCTCAGATCTGCGGCATAGATATATTTATACCACTTTTTTTCTGTGGGTCGATAATGATAAGAGAAAGCTTTCCATAGCTCCTTATCTTCAATCGAATAGGTCTCTATCTTCAAACAATAACATGGTCGTATGTAGAACGTATTGTCCTTGATGATCCTGAAGTCTGCTCGATTCTGATATTGGCTCAGAAAATACAGTTCGTCATCGTATTCTTCTGCCTTTATATACTTGCTCCAGGCTTGCTGATCCGGATCATACCGATAGCTGTTCGCCTTCAATAGATTCTTGATCATATAAGCATCGAAAACCAAGATATATACATGCTCACTTTCCTGTCTCGGCTCACATCTCCAGCTTTGAAAGGAACCGAAATTCTCTTGCAACCGATCCTTCAGTCCCCGGATGCCTGTACGGTACAGCTCCGAGGGTAGGATCATATTCTGCTTCAATGCTGTATCTAATAATTTCCGGACGATAAGCAGATATGTCCGGTCATCATGCGTCTCTTTCCGCCGGATGATATCGATATGATGTGCCAGCTCCAGGATCAAAGAGAGCAGGATATCTGCCGGCTCTCTGGATAAGGTAGTTATCTGCAGGATCCTCTTCTCGAAGATATATTTCGAGTAGCTGCTCTTCTTTTCCTTGAATTCGAATCGGATATAGAAATGGCGATATCTTTCATAATCCTCCGGATAGCTCTTTCTCACCAATTCCAGCATCCGCTCATGTACATATTGCATCATTAACATATTCGTATCTCTCCTCATTCCGCGTATGGTTCCAGCAGCTGCTGGAGCTCATATTTACTGATGATCTTCTTATATCTGTCCATATAGACGATCAGCTCGCCATAGCTTTTTTCCAGTACGAGCTCCGCACACCGGCGGTCTCCGGTCAGCTTGTACAGCTGATCTGCCACGAGCTCAAGTCCCTCAAGCTCTCGCTCTTTTCTGTCCTCCAGCTCCGTCTCTTTTACAGAAACGATCGGAGCGTGACGTTCCATGTGCTCATCGATCGCATACATGAGGTGATCGTATGTCATATAATCGATCCCGCTCATTTCATTGATCGTCTCTTCTCCCTTGCTTTCTGCCGGCCACAGTCCCCATTCCGGAAGATAGTATCTGCACAGATGTGTCTTGAATGGATATTGATTCCGTCGTAGGAGCAGTTTCATGCCGGCTTGATCCATATGCAGCAGCTCCGGCACCCTCATCAGCGCCTGTTCCATCATTTGCTCGGTCTCGGAATGACTCGTACTCCCGAACAGGGAGCCACTCTTGCCAGAATCGTGGCTGACACTGATAGAGCCGGTCTTTATCGTCTTCGTTCCGATCGCCTTCGATAGACGCTCTGCTGTATCCGTATCCTCCTGAGATAGTGCCAGGTAGATCGATACTGCGCATTGATCCATCATGATCTTCATGATATCTTCTCCGTATTTGTTCTTCAGCTGATGGTCTGACTGGTAGATGAAATCACCGATGATCCCTCTGCCACGCATGATGGCCAGCCAATCCTCCACTTCGTTGACCTTAGGATACAAGGCGAACTCTTCCCATTCCAACAAGATCCTTCTCGGCAGCTTTTTCCCCGGTAATGTATTCGCATATTCCGTGAGCTGATTATATAGCTTTCGGATGATGATCGACGCATAAGAGCGGAACTGCGGCTTATGCTCCGGGATGACGATATATAATATACTCTTCTTATCCAATAGATCGCGATACGAGAATTTCTTCCCCGCATGAGCGGGCTTCGCGATGATCTGCTCGGCCAATGCATTGATGTAAGGCTCCAGATCTCCCAGGACCGAGGAATAGATATTGGTCTCCGTTTCTTCAGCGGCCGCAAATGCAGCTCCCAGATATTTCTTTGCGCCGAAATCGTCCGGCAGCTTCCGCATGATCTTCAGGATCATCGGCGTCTTATCGCTCTTGTCCTTCGGCGCTTCCAGCATGCCATGAAGGATATTGTTGATGCTTCCCAGATGCTTATACTTCGGTTCTGCAAACATAGAGAGTAATAGAATCAGGCTATGGATCACGCCCTTGCTCGCTTGAGCGAAGAAGGGATTCTCATTATTTCCACGATCACGGGAATATACGATATCCATAGCGAGCGCTCCTGCAGCGTCTTCGCAGGCAGCCTTCGATTTGATGTCTCCGTGCGTTAGATGGTGATCCATATATTCATTGATATCCTCAAATAGATCGATCTGTACAGAAAGCTCCGGATCCTGAAAATCTATAACGTATGTCTCGAATCCACAGTTCCTGGCATCCTGCGCTGTCTTCTCATAGATCTCCTTCTTCGTATCCGGGATGATCATGCTGGTCCCGGCCATGATATTGTATTGTACGTTCGGGATGAAATATTCTGTACTCTTTCCGGATTCTGTCGGTGCGACGATCCTGGCATGTGTATTCGTCGTGTCGATGTAAGCCTCTCTCGTCGTCTCATCATAGTGTATGATCCGCCCTTCCGGATACTCCCCGCTATGATCCTCGATCTCTTCCGGTAATCGTATCACTGTATAGAAATCCTTGGCTTCCCGTTCTGTCATGAATCGATCGTTCCCGTGCTGTCCATCTCCTACTTCCTTTGCTTTGAACCTATCCAGTTTTCGCGAACTTCCGGATATCCATGCCATGGCCATTACACATATCCCGATCACGATGAATGCGATGATCGAAACAGGTGTTATATGTATCATCTCGTTCATAAGCCCTCCTTCATAGTCTTATCGTCGGTGCTTCTTCATAGAGCTCCTCTGCCATCTCGGTTATATCCTGCTCCTGCAGCCCGATAACTTCTGCTGCATACTGATGAGCGGCCTGTTCCAGTTTTCCGAGGTCGAGACAGCGATCGATCAAATAGTGCCGTACCTCATGCAGCTTCATACTCCTTATCTGCACCGCTCTTTTTTGTAATGCCGAATCATTTAATGCATGCAGCATCTTCTTCAAGAGATTCACTTGATTGTAACGGTCTCGCTGTGAATGGAAGGTGACATAGCGATCGATATTTCTGTAATCGAGTCTCTCTATGCATTCCTCCGGTACCGGGAACATATATCTCAGATTGCTCACAGCGACCATCTTCTGAAATTCATGATCGTACAATTTCTGAAATGTAAGATTCGCCGGTATCTTATCATGCTTGTCCGGTATATAATGACTGACGCCCGCCACATAGCATATCCCATCCTTCCGGATGAGGGGACCATAGAACGGTTTTATATGATCAGGACCGTAATCATGATCCGGTATATGAGGATCGATGCGCTTCAGGTATTCCATATAATCAGCATCGAGGATCATCCAATAGAGCTTACCACTCTGGATATGTTCGACGCTCGTAAGATTGTTCTCATATTCTTCTTTTTCATATCCTATCACGTCGTTCTTGCCTCTCGTTTCCACTTTGACATCCGGATCATCCTTTCATCTCGTAGGATAGCATTATGCAGACGGGCAGCTTCCTGCGTATTTTGTCTCGTCTCGATCGTCATGAAGCTGAGCATACCATGCAGGAGCTTGGCACAGGAATGCAGCGTATGATCAGCACGGACATCGGTCTGTGTTTCCTGCTCTGCCTTCGATAGGTAGGTATCCTTCAACAGCTTCCAATCAGCTCTCGTCATGTGCCTGAGCGTGTCATCGCTCTTGATATCCAGATAGAGCTCCATACGTTTTTCCTCATCCCGGATGACGGCAGCTGCCGCCTCCAGAGCCTCCTCGGCAGGTCTTCCCAGAATTCCATATATCCGATAGATGCTTTTCGCGACTCTTTTCGGATCTCTGATCTCCTCTGCAGAGATCTGTTTCGTTTTCATCCTTTCGATGATGTCCTGCAGCATAGGCTCCAGCTTCAATCTTGCTATGAACCTTTGTTCCTTGATCTGATGTGCCTGCTGCAGCACCATGTTATGGAGCACCTTTCGATCCTTCTTTCCGGGATGTATCAGTCTTTCCAGGGTCTGGTCCATGTAAGCTTTCATGGCCTTCGAATCATCCGACATATAAAAAGCAGCCAGTTCTCTCTGACTGCACATATATTCATGAAAGATCGGCTTGATGCTCTCCTCGGATAGTATCTTCGCTACGATTAGATCGATCTCTTGTTTTATATCCCTGCTTTGATACATATATGCCTTGCTGCCACTGTCAGGAAGCAGGGTAGACAATCGTTCCATATCCTCTACGATCTGTGCTGGTACCTGCTTCATGCATGCTTTATAACAGGCATCGTTTTTCTTCTCCAAAGGATCGCTCTCCTTCAACAGGAAACGTTCCTCCAGTTCCTGCCGCTTTGCCTGCTTGAACTCCCGGTACAACCACAATTCATTGCTGAAGATGTCATTCACGAGTCCACTTTTGAAATCATGGAGCGTCTGTTTGCTGCAGAAGCCTTCTCCTTCCTTGATCGACCAGTACATCATATGGACATGCGGATGATAGGATTCGTCATGAAATGCGGCACACCATCGGAAATGCTCGATCGGTATCCCCATACCTTTCGCAAGGGAAGGGACATGCTGCTGTAGCAAGCTCCTCCAACTTTCTTGATCATCTCTATCGAACTCTTCTGCATCATTGCGGCGTAAAGAAATGATGCTGCGCCATACGTTTCCACTATGCTGCTGTAATTCTGAACGTATCGCTTGCAGATCTGCGGCTCCTCCTTCATCGAACAGCCCATGCTCCTGATCGACGTCCTTATCGACGCCCGGTCTCTCTGCTATATAATTCGCATAGATCTCGTTTCCCATCGTCAGCTCCTCCAGACGCTCTGCCAGCTCCGCGATGAATCTGCTTGCCGTATACATGTTCTGATCCTTTTTATATTCCTCATAGGGGATATCTTCTTTCAGATCCGGATATTCCTCTAATAGGGCGTTGATCAGAACTCTTTGCCTCTCCGTCACCTGACGGCTGGCCGTCGCAGGATTCAACTGCCGCTTCATATCGCTCAGACGTTCTTCCATCCCATTCTTTTCCACACCTTCTCTTTTGGCTATATAGTCCAGACTTTGCAGGACATGAGACGGATCGCTCCCTGCATTGAGATAATCATTGTAGATGATGAGACGAGCCATGCTCAATCATCTTCTTCCCTGACGAGCTTTGCATATGTCATCGGATAGAATTTGTTCTCTCTCATCTGTTCTACGGCACATTCACGATACTGTCGCAGGACCTTCGCAGATTCCTCGTCATTCCCGAATTTGTTCATATAATCATAAACGATCTGATTGAGTATGGATACATTCAGGGCCACCTCTCCGCTCAGCTTGAAGAGTCTGCCTCCAAGACGCTTCTCACTTTCTCCTACGGTAGAAGAGACGATCTCACGGATGATCCGGATCAGATACGGATTGCGCATATTTTCGATCTCATTCATCTCCAGGTAGTCCTGCAGGACATAATTGATCAGCTCCCGCTTGTTTCCATACGGTCCTCCTTTCAACTGGACTGTCTTCACCAGTCGTTCATATAATTCCTTATCGATATAGCGTACAGATGCTATCGATTCCTTGTTTTTTTCCATGCTCTCCTCCTCATATCGAGATCCCGGCGATCCGGATATCTTCTTTCCTTTCCAGGAACAGCTCCTGTTCCTCTTCGAGCAGATCGCTCATCGCTACCAGCTTCCGATAACTCCTTTCCAAGCATCCCTCATTCGTTTCTCCCGGCTGCAGCACCAGGAACTGTTCGAACCCATTCTTCCTTTCGAGAATATCTGACAAGCTTACATCGACGCTACGATCCTCGTAAAGGAAGCTCATATGATCGGATGACAGATCATAGTGGAGATTCCGGATATCGGGATAGCGATGGATCAGCTTGTCGATATCTGCACAGAGACGCTCCGCACTGACCGGATCTGTCCCGGCGATGCTGTATCGGTGTTCATAAGCGTCCGTGATCATCACCTGAGCTTCTGTAAATGTCTCCGGAAGCGATACACGAATCGTATCGTCTATGAAGCCTTCCTCATATAGCGTCACGCGTCCGTTACATATATCGCCGTATCCGTAGCTCTTGAAATCAAAATAGGTGATGATCTGCAGTTCATCTAATTTTTTCATGAGCCCGGTATCGATCGCCTTCGTCATACCGTAGCGCTCCTCTAAGGAGATATCGTTGATCACATCGCTCTGCATCAGCTCGTGGTCATAGGTGAAGTAGGGGATATCATCTGCATGCAGGCTCAGGATCGTCAGCGCCTCATTCTGAAAGATATCCTTCGTATCTGCATAACAGATGAGTCCTGCCAGCTGTCGCTCATTCAACATGCTCAGCTGCTTGGCCAGTACGTTCAATGTCATGATGTCTTCATGCGGATCGATACGGTAGAACGGATATCCGTCATGATTGGGGATATCGAAGGCTTCCCGGTACCATCCACCTTCTTCGGTCTTTGCGATACCGAGGCTCCTCATGGTATCCTCGATCTCTTTATCTCCTGCCGGCAGATCCAGCCATACCTCCGCGTCATCCGCAAGCCTGTGCAGAGCGATCGAGAATATCGGATCCTGTGCTTCCACGGAAAGCTCCGGTCCTCGTACGTCTCCCATTTCGATGAACTGCTCATATCCTCCGACCTTTTTGATATATCCGGTGATCTCTTCTGCATCCCGTATGGCACGGAAGAGTTCATTCGGATCCTTCTCCAGCACGCTGATCCAGTTTTGTACATATGCCATATGCTGCTGGCTGTGCCGATCATCATACGAAAGGCCCAGATCCTGCATCAGGAAGGAAGAACCGATCTCTGCCCGCAGTTCCTCCTTTGCATAGGCTTCGCTGCCAAACACCCCTGACAGATCTCTGGCGAGACGTTTTTCATGCCCGCTCGCGTGACATAATTCATGCAGTCTCGTCGAATGATAAGCATACGTATGCAGGAATGCTTCTTTAGGCGGTACCATTACCTTGTCTTCTGCCGGCACATAGCAGGCTCGATCTCCGATCTCCACGTAGTCTACTTCCATGTTCTCGATCAGTCCGTCGATGAAAGCATTCTTGTTGATCTCTATCTCCTCCGATAGATAAGGAGCTATCCCATCTAGCTGTGCTGCATTGAATACATGACTGATCTTCGTCCGCAATCGGAAATCATGTTCATCTGCTCCGTTTTCGATCGCGGTATGATATTCCTCCCAGCTATAGGTCCTGTGTTCTTCCGTATGGATGATGAACCAGTATTCGACCGGTACGGCGTGCTCACCCTTGTATATACGCCAGCCCTGTTCCTTCGCCTGCAGGAACGTACACCATCTTGGATCCTGCCATCCGTTTTCATTTGCGATGTGATCCAGCAGGAGATGATTGATCCCCTTATAGGCTCTGCCGGTAACTGCATTCCTCGGAGCACGCGTCTTCCATGGCTTCTGCCAGGGGATCGTATCCGAGCGCAACGCTGTCAGGTACTCCGCGATCAAACGTCTGCGTGCGGCATTCAGCATATCATTCATAAAGATCACCATCCTCTTCTTCCCATATGTCCTTCAGATCCAAAGCTTCTTCTAGCTCTTTTGGATCGCTGATCCATATCCCTGCTTCCTTTATGACTGTTTCCAATTCAGTTTCTTTTTTCTTCATGATCTTTACCTCTTTTTTACAGGGTACCCGGCCATATCTGCGGCAAGTTCTAACACACGGTTCACGATCGCAAGACTACGGAAAATTTCATTTTCCTAGCAAGCTGCTCCGCAGGTCTTGCCATCCTTTCCCATCCGTGTGTTTTCATTGCCATCGCAGACATGGCCGGGTACCCATGATGTGTCTGCGACACATGGCAAATTGCCGGGAAAGGAAGATATCTATGAAATACTATTTTGCTGAGACCTGTTCTACTTATGACGATGATACATGTTCCTGCGTATGTGCATTCGAGGGAGAATTGAAAAAGGACGATATCGTCGTCATCGACTACAACGACCATTTCATCACCGCAAGAATAAAAGAGCCCTGTGATGAGCTCAAGATACTTACAGGACGTTACGACTATCACAACGCTCTGACGAAGGTCGAAATAGCTGAGTATCTGCGTGGAAAGGAAGCCGAGGTCAATCGTGCGATGCTGTTACGTGAGATGGAAGACCTCAGCAAGGAAGTCAAGATGGTGGAACAGATGAAGAAATGTGCCGCTCATGATTCCCGCATGCAGGAACTCCTAAATCGCTTCGAGGCGTTGAAGCATTAGAAAAAAAGGCCAGTCACTGGCCTTTTGACCGATGGTCAGGCAGAGCTCATATCTTGTGTATGGGCCTTTGCTTGCTGGACGCAGGATAAAAGGATCTGCGCACTTTCGTGCGCGATCCTGGCTACATCGCGCGGCAGAGCCGGGCGAGACTCTTATAAGTGCGCATTTTCGTGCGCACACAGGAAGCTTTTATCTATCGCACAATTTCAACTTTCCACCGAAAAAATGCGCACGATTTCCTCTTTTTTTGCGCACACACCTCTTCTCTGCGCATTTTTGTGCGCACAACGTCACCCTCGTGCGCATGAATGTGCGCACGATCTATCGGCCCCCCCTTCTTATCAGCTTTTTGAATGCGCACGACTGTGCGCACTTAGGATATCCCACGCAAAAAAGGCCAGTCACTGGCCTTTTTCTGATATTGGATCCTATAACGAAACTGTGTTCTGTCGATCGCCTCGTGTGACTCCTTCCTGTTCGTTCTCAGACGATGGGATCATCTGCCGATCCCATGACCGCGGTCCCTTTCATGGCATTCATTTTCACATCCGTCGATTCGATCTTGTAGTCGCTGATTCTCACTTTTGAGTAACTCTAATGCGACCGTCAACGCAGCGATCGTCTGCTCTTACTCATACTGTGTTGACTCAAGCTTTGCATTTTTTTCATAGACTATATCGACATCTTTTTTCGATGCTGTGTATCGATACCAGGTACTTCCTATAAGTCCGATGATCGCTACAGCTACTGCCCAAGATCCTGCTTCCATATGCATTCCTTCATCGCTATTCATGATCAGTATGACATAAGCGACGATTTGAGAAAGGATGATAGGAAATAGGGAATACTTTGCATTCATATAGTTGAATCACTCCTTCTATTTCGAAAAGGTATTCATGACCAGATCATTATCGCTGTAATCCTGATAGCTCTCCCTGTGATTCACGAAGGTCGCCTTTGCATCCTGTCCATCGGTATCAAGTATCACCTTACTGCCGCTCACGCTTCCGGATACCACGCCTGTGATGCGTTCCAAACGATATCTCGATACCGGGATCTCGCTGATCTCATATTCACCGGCAGGGATATCCTTCCGGACGATCGTTTTCTCTATGCCTCCGGACGCTATCTTGTCAGACGCTGTGAATCGGATGACCTCCGTATATTCCTGTCTCTCTCCGGTGAAGTCTGTGCCTTCGATATGGAAGAGGAAGGTCGGATCTCCCGACGCCGGATACATTTCCTCCCCATAGATCCGCTTCGTGATCCGCAGTTCCGGTATCGGCAGGAATTCTGCCTTTATGACATGGTCTGAAGAGATATCATGGAAGGTATACGAGGTAGGGTATCGCTTCACGTCTACTTCCTTTCCGTCTACACGCAGTCTGCGCAGATAGTACCCCTTATCCGCTGTATACGTGATCGTTCTATCTTCTCCCTTGTCGATGCCGGTCACCTTGGGTGTGATCGTCCCACCGCTCGCACCGGTCTCGATCTTGTAGACACGTTTATATTTCACACTTACCGTATGGTCCTCCTTTATCCCGCTGAAGGTATAGCTCTTCGGATATTTCTTGATATCGACTGCCTTCCCATCGACGGTGACGCTCTCCAATACGTGGTCGCTATCCACGGGACTGTAGCTTATCGTCCTGCTCGTATTCGGCAGTTGGGAGGCTGTACTTGCTGTGATCGTTCCGTTCGTCACAGATGTCGATATCTTGAAATAGAAGCCCACGGTCACTGCATTCGAAGTCTTCGTACCTCTATCCGTCGTTATCGATGCTGTATTGCGGACAGATCCGGAACCGGATGTGCTGAACCAGGCAGACAGGTCATGACCGCTTTTCTTTCTACACTTCAGCGTGACAGTATAGCTCCTTCCGTAAAACGAAGCGTCATCGACATTACGAAGGCTCAGCTGTATGGACTGACCACTGATGGTACGATCGAATTTCGTTGTCACATCGTTACCGGATGAATCCCGGACAGAGATGCTGCTCGTTCCATTGACCAGCTGCAGACAGCTTGCCAGAGTGTCATTGAGCTTGAAGCTTGTGTAATAGGTGGATGCAGCTTCCGGTGGGACCGCAAAATCTATCGTGTAGTCGTAAGCGGTCGTATCGTAGATCGATGCGGAGATATTCCCATTGATGCGTTTCGTCGGGACCGGTGTGTCGAACTTCACGAGGGAATCGTTGGACCATTTCCAATGATAAAATGTTCGATAATCACTTCCTTTATCCCATGTTCCGACATCAATATCTAATTGCCTTGTGTAACCAAGCCTGAAGCTCGAGGCCACTCCTATCAATGTAGCCCAGTTCTGACGGTCATCATCTCCACTCAATTCAGACGGTGCATACACCTGAGAACTGTTATAGCTCAGATTACCGCCACTGCCTCTGCTCATCACATAGACGCCATCGATCCCGCTATAGCCATGACCTAAGATCTCCGTGTTATCGATATCTTTGAAATTCGCATGGAAGGGTACTGATATCGGTGTGTTCGTTCCTCTCCTATAGAAGGTGAACTGCCAAACGAAATTCCTGCTCTGATAGGATTGCTGGTAGATGTCGATACTGTTATCCATGAAGGCGACGCTCGGCATGTTAATATCCGGATGCGTCATCGTAGTCGCCGTGCGGATCTCTCCGTCCACCAGCATGATCTTTAGATCTACTGCCGATCCGTTATAGTGGCCGATGTTATTGTATCGCACGCCGATCGTGCCACTTCTCACGAGCGCATTGCTCGATAACAGGGCGAGGTGACTGTTCGTTGGCAGTCGTCCACTGGCAGCTCCTGCATTCCGGAATAGCTCACTATCATCATAGCTCCTGCAGCCATAGAATTCCGCCCAGGATACCCCGGGCGTGAACTTCGGTGCGAAGCTGTAATAGGAATCGATGATGGTGCTGCTTCCGGATACCTCATGGATGGTCGCCGCTGTGATATGGCCATCCTGGGGAAGGATGATCAGCAGGAACAGCAACAGGATCGATATGAGTAGTCTACCGTGCTTCTTCATGATCTTTTCGCCTCCTTCTTACGATGATGATCAGGAAGGAGATGGATGCCAGCGTGCTGGATATGAGCAGTGTCCGCTGTGTCTGATCTCCTGTAGCTACGCTTTCCTGTATCGTCAGTGCAATGAGCTCGACATCGACAGCAGCTTCCCTAATCGAATATGCATTGTCTGTCTCTTTTGGAAGACGCAGGATGATGCGGAGCGTCGTCATCTCCTGTGGTGCATAGCGCCCCATCTCTATACCGCTTTGCGCGTCCTGCATAGTTCCTTCATAGAGGCGGTGGACATCCTGCATCACCTGCAGCTCCAGTACCTCGGCAAGTTGTCCTTCTCCTGTAGAAAGCTTGAGATAGAGCTCCTGTTCCTCCTTGCTTCGGTTATCCACCCTTAGGGTATAGGTCTGTTCATCTCCCGGAAGCATCCGTGACAGCACGATATCATCTGCCGATGTCTTCTGTATCCCTGCTTCCGTGATCCGGATGTGGATGTCGTCCCTGTCTGATCCTTCTGCCTGTATCCTTACAGGGAGGAAGGGCAACAGCAGTATCGTCAGTAACAGCAGTTTTCTACGCATCGGATCTCACCTCATTCCTTGAACGGAGCGTTTGTCGGATCTCGGTATCTCCCCAGTCATCCGAAGAGACCTCAAGATGCTCACTCTGTACGGCCTGGATCGTCGTCTCCAGTACCAGCGTCTGATCTTCTTTCGTGATGATGTCACTGCTCGCGATGACAGCGTCATACAGCTCCAGTATGCCATCCTCTTCCAGAATGCCTGTATGGTAGAGATATCCGTCTTTCTTCCGTTCCCAGCCATCCGCCAGCTCCAGCTCCGCCTCTGTAAGCTCACGGAGCAGTTCTCCACCGGTATAGACGCAGACCTTGAAACGTACCTGACAGGCAGCTCCCAGGTTCTGCACATCCATATCCAGGGGGATCCTGCTTCCCGGTACGATCGGTTCACTACGCTGTAGGTCATCGATCAATGTCACCTCCACGGTATCCGTCTGTGCGATGAAACGCTGCTGGAAGGAACGTACTAGGGAAGAGAGGGAATCCCCCATGATCAGTCCGCAGATGAGCAGGGATACGACAAGAGATAAGATGAGTGATCTTCTTTTCTTCATGCTATTCCATACCTCCTTCATCGTATACCGGCGAAGGCATCCCGTATATCGCGATAGCCCTCCGCCTGTACGGATTCCGCATAGATGATGATGTTGAATGTCTTTTGACTCTCTGTTTCGATGTCTCCAATCGTCACCTTCGTGAACAGACTGGAGGTGACGGCTCCCGGCTCCACGATGCTGTTATGATACCAGTAGCCGTCATCGGCCTGCGTCCAGTCCTTCGTATCGAAGTCCATATGCGCAGGGATGGCCGTATCGGAAAGCGCTGCGTAGACGCGGATATAACAGGGGACGCTGCCGGTATTGCGGACCTTCACGTCCTTTTCGTACGTCGTATCCGGCTGCCACTGCTTAGGAGGTGTGAAATCCTCTTCTATCATGACATCGTTCTGTCCAATCGTTATCCGGTTCTCTCTCGTTTCCACATGTGTCAGATAGGCGATACTGAAGGGAACTATCATAAGGATGATCCCTGCCAGCAGGAAGACGAGGAACCATTTCTTCCTGTGCTTCATTCATCGTGGCCTCCATCATCGACAGCAACTTCTCTGTTTTCCGGCATCTGTGGTGCTGTGGTATCCTTTCGGACATGTTCCTGATTGATGAAGCTTCCATAGGCTTCCTCCATTGTTCCGGTCTCCTCCTGCTGGATGGCCATGCTCTTGACGGTGATCGTCTGTTCGCTGTCCTCCAGCCCCTGTTCTTCGATCGCATTGCAGAAGGTTACAGATGAGAATAGCTCTGCTGTCGTCTGTCCGGGATTCAATACAGTCTCATAACCAAAGACATAGACCGCTGTCTTCCTGCCATCGGTATCCTCTTCAACGATCTTACTCAGCTGTCGCCAGTGATCCAGGTCCGGCGTGAAGAGGAAGAGCTCTGTATCAGCTTTCGGATTCCGTGAGCCATCCTCTTGCGCGGTGATGATATTTACGATCGGTACTCTGACCTCCAGATAGACCCAGGCAGGGTTCTTGCCGGTGTTTTCGATCGTCGGATCTTTTGGGATCGTTTTATTAGGAATGATATCTTCTGCCATATCGGGGATACCGTTATGGTCGGTATCTGCGAGATCGTCCCATCTGTCCTCATGCAGGATGGTCCTCACAGAGCCTACGGTAAAGAGATTGTCCTTCGTATCCGTCGAAGTGAAATATGCGACAGAGGATCCAATGATTGTGATCCCTGCCAATGCAGCTATTGAGAGGATGCCTACTTTTTTCTTGTTTCTGATTTCCATAAATTTCTTATCTCCTTTTCCTTTTTCGTATGATCTGCCATGCCAAAAAGGCCGCGCACAGCAGCCAGAGATATCGTCTGATGAATAGGACGATATAGCCGATGTAAGGGATGACCAGGATGACCTTACCGATGATCTGCGTCTTATAGAGCGGTGTAGGATCATCGCTGTCATTAGCGTCTCCCTTTGTGATGAATCTCTGATCATCAATCTGTCTCACGATCCTATGTGTGATGATGGAATCCTGCTTTTGAAAGGTAACGATATCCTCCGTATACAGTACAACATCGGTATCGACCAGTATGAGACTGCCGGTGGATATCGTGGGCTCCATCGAACCACTCAGGATACAGTAGATCCGGAAATGACCGCATAAACATAAGGATACCAAAACCAATAGAATGGTCAACGCTATGCTGCCTATTCGTTTCGTTCGTATCAGCTCCTTTTCTTGGGGGATAAGAAGATCAGCGATTTGATTTTATGAGACCATTTAAAAAGAATACTATCATCGCTATCATGCATATCGCACAGGCGGATACGGTGACGCTTACTGCATGGTCCGGTATCATGATATCGAAGACTCGTTGTTTGATCCTAAGAAAAAGCATCGGGGTGGCAACGAGGTTTATGATCGAACCAATGACGACCATCATGTTCGTCATTTGCCGGATCTTCTTCCTTCTTTCCCATTCCTTCTGGATCAAACGCTTCTTCTCTTCTTCATCTTTCGCGTTTTTAATCTGTTCGATCGCCTCGAATGCAGATAAATGAGCGATACCTTTCAGCCATCTTGTCATAAAACCCTCCTGTTTTCATCATCATGTATATTCTCTCGTAGATATCTTCTCACCTCATCCATGATCATTTTTTCTTTCATCCGTCGATATTGCCTGATGAGCGCATTTACCAGACAGACGAGCCATGGCAGGAGGATCATTGCAGGTACACCGATAGATACGAGCAGGATCGTGCTTCGGTATTCCTGATCAGAGATCGCTGGAAAGACAGCAAGCAGCTTCTTCACATAGGAAAACGAAGATATCGTCATCATCAGCCAGACTGTCGAGGAAAAGAAGAGCGTCCATTTCTTACATATACATCTCATACTGATCTCTATATAGCTTAGTAGAAATTCATCCTCGTTCATGGAGAGATATCGCCGCTTCTTTTCTTTGAAGCTTGATAACGCCTGTTCATGATGATGTCGATAGCTTATTCTGTCGATTGCTTTATGAAGCAGCTTATGTTCTGTATGCTTTTCCATATCAGGTTCTCCTTTCGATCGTGTATCCCTTAAGTAACGAATAAAAAAGCAGGTATTCCTGCCTCTTAATCCTTCATATTGGTGGTTGGACCTCTTTGTTATTCAAGATCCTTTAGAGCTTATTTGATTTATTTCCATTACATTTAGAACAAAGTACCTGAAGATTCGATGGCACAGTCTTGCCTCCTTTAGAAACAGGTACGATATGATCAATGTGGAGCCCGACTTCATCCGGCATATACTTTCCACATGACTGACAGGTATGATGATCGCGAACCATGATCTTTTTTCTAAGCTCCTTTGTCATAAGTTTTCTTTGATTTTTACTATGATAGTTCCGTAATGTGCATTCATGATTTATATTTCGTAATTGACGATCTCGATCTCGTAAATAGTTATAACTGCAAGTGTATTCATCTGTGATCTGTGAGACCTTATAGGATGTTTTCACATAGTTTTGTTGTCTATATCTTGTTTGTTGACGAGTAAGAGAAAATCTAAATGCCGCACCGTCATCCAGACAAGCATTGAATTGCTTTTGTCGATATGTCTTTATCTTACTTTTTTCTATCTTCTTACGACATTCCTGTTTCCATTGCGAAATATAGTGACCATGCTCCTGGATCCTATAAAAATTTCCGGCATTCAGAAACTCATCGACCAGGTCTTCGATCTGAGGTGCTCTCTTACCAGAGACGTCAAAAGAATGAATGAAATACGGATAATGAAATGGTGAACGTAAGATGCATATCGTGCTGATGATCACTACAAGCAGAAGGGCGATGATTCCGTATACCATATAAGAATCTAAAGTATTCATGTTGTTCCATATCCTCCTATATAATATTCTGTAGATAAGGATAGCATATCTATTTTCACATAGCAAGGAACAGATGAAACATGATACATGAGTTTTCTCATGGAAGTGCAGGGAATGGAAGTATCTTTTGAGGAAGGATAAGGATGGTTCTGAGCGAAAAGGCCAGTGACTGGCCTTTTTCTGTCGATCAGAATGCCGGTGCCAGTGTCGTCTGGATCTCCGCCGAGAAGCTTTCTTCGATGATCGTTTCTCGATCGATCTGCCGAGCGAAGGAACTCAGCTCCCGGGCATTATCCATATGATGATCCTCTCGAAGGATCGCCTGCGCTTGCTTGATGATCGGACTGGCATGTCCTGATGTCATCAATTCCTGCAGCTTCTCGATCTCTCCATCCTCCAGGACCCTGTCCTTCAAATATCCTCGACCATTACAGGTCAGGGTCAATCTCGTATCGTAGACGCCTGGCTTTTCCAATACTCTGCCGAAGGTCTCCTTCAACCCCAGCAGCTGCAGCTTTGCATTTGCTATATCTGATTGGCGTATATCAATCTCGATAGCCAATCGCTTCGTGAATGGCTGCAATGACTTGACATCCTCTAATTTCTGCAATTCCTGCTCGATATCTGTTCTATGGTCACAAAGAGCGTCCATGGAAGTTCGATATCCATGAACAGGATCGTATGCTTCTTTCAGGATATGATCTTGATAAGGAGCCTTCAGCTGTGCCTGTAATCCTTCATATCTTTCAAGCGTCGGCAGCTTGTCTTCTAGGATCTGTTCAAGTCCGGTGTCTTCGTAGATCTCTTCATCCATATGTTCGATCTCTTTATCGATGCTTTCCAACTTTTTCAAATTTTCTCGATGCTGGCGGAATTGCCAGAAGCGATATCGTTTCTTCATCAGCTGATCCTTCAACTTTTGAAGCTCTTTTACGTTCTCCTGTTTCTTACGGATATCCTGCTTTACTGTGTCGAGTCTTTCTCTGGTATGCAGCAGTCCACCGTCTGTATAGATGTTTTCAAGCTCCAATTCATGCAGTTCATCATAGAGCTCTGCATGATCGATATAATAGAGCTTCATTTTATCTTCTTCTATTCTTGCGTCCAGGAACTCACGTCCCATGCGGCTTTCAGCCAGTCGCTGTTCACCGGCTTCCACGAGAGCAGGATATCCGGACAGCTCCTTCATGTCTTCCAAGAAATGTTCGGCAGGTGTGCTCGGAACGACATCCGCGCCGCCGTTTGAACTGATATCAGCATACTCCATTTCTTCTTTATAGAGCTCATGTGCGACTTCCTCTAGCCCTGACAATGTATTCTGGATGGTCCTGCTGTCTTTTTGCAGCTCCTCGTTCAAGGTCGTGTACAGGAAAGGATCCTGCGTCAGCTGATACTGCAGATCCTTCCCCTCCATGACACCAGCAAATCCCATCCAATCCGTATGCTCCGGCATCTCATGCATATCATATCGTACACCTGTATCATAATCTAATGTCGGATGATTGATCGATAGGACGATATCACGATCTGTAAGAGTCTCTCCATCGATCTCTCCGCCTCTCCACAACCGCACGTAGACGCCGTTACTATTCTTGAGATAATACGTTTCTGTATCATATTTGTAATATGCCTGATTTGTATGCCTCTCATGCTTATGCGCTATATCATCCGAAAGGAGTTCATCCAATCCTTTTCTCAGATTTCCCGGATCCGCGAGATTTTCGCGAGCCAGCATATCCACCTGATCCAGGATGTGTGCTGTACGGAAGGTATCCGTTGATACTCTGCCTGCAGCTGCGAGCCGCTGTTCGATATCGGTGATAACTCCATCTACATCCTCCAGGGCTTCCTTCACGTAGCCTTCATACCTTACGGACGTTTCATACGCGTCTTGTTCTGTCCGATCGATCACTTCATGGAGCATCTGTATCTCATCTTTATCGAGGGATGGCTCTGACGATCCCTGTACTGCTTTATACAGGATATCCGGAATATCGCGTCTCATCGGAGGATCGTCGTCATCCCAGTATTCTTTTACCATCTCGGGATCATTGAAAAAGATATCCTCTGCTCGATCCATCGCATGCTCGTATTCCCGTGCATGCTGGAGCTGCTGCTTCGACCGGTACAGCCTTGGAAGGATATGCTCCTGATCATACGTCAGCTTCGCTTCCTCATACGCAGCCTCATCGATCTCCTCCGCATGCGCCCTCCATGTATCATCGACGCCGTCATGGATCGCTCCTTCCGGATATCTCAGATCATAGATGGAGATATCCTCATCGGATGCCAGGATCGGTGTACCGCTCAGGATCTGTCGGTCTGTATGCTGATATACGAACTCACCGTCAGAGCCGAAGTCGCTCTCGATCTGGTATGTCAGCCGCTGTGTATATTCCTCTGTCGTCCTATAATACGTTTTCATAGGTGCCTCCTTTTCTTTTCCTCTCTCTTGTTCCGGATAGGAACGGATGTCCCTCCGGCTCTGTACTGAAACGATATCCAGCCAAGTCTTACCGGCTGCAGGAACGTCCGGATCCAACAGGATCGTAGCTCCTTCGGCTTGTCGGATCCTCAAGCGGAGATCGCTCTCAGCTCGAGAGATGAACTCTACATATATCCCATTCCCGCTCCTGAGCCGGTATCGCTCGATACCTTCTGCTGTCTCTGCTTTTCCTGCGATATGAGGATCCAACTGCGCGCGTATATCAGCTCTGGTGTATCCTTCCTTGCTGTAGATGATATCCTCCAGCTTTTCCAATGTCAGAATCGTCTGATGGCTCGATCGATCTAAAAAGCCATCCTTGATCATTCGCAGATATACCTGATGCAAGTCACCTTCGACCTTGGCGAGCTCTGCTGTAAACGTAGGAACGTCCATAGCCGTACCTGCGTTCAATATAGTGCTCCTCTTCGCATGCAGAGCAGGGAGGACATGTTGCTTATCGAATGCATTCACTGCTGAGCGATACTCCCTGCTGCTGATCTTCTTCGTATGTGATAGCCATTCACCTCCCAATTCCTTTTTTCCGGCACAGTCCTTTGGATATCGTAATCCGTGTATATATTCTGCTCCTTCATAGATGCGCTCGATCGGGGTATCCTTGACGATTGGTACTTGTATGTGCACCTGTTCATACTGTTTGTATGCTGCTGGGTCTTCCTCCGGGAGTTTTCGCAGATACTCCAGTGTTTGCAGATATTCCTCCGTTACGATATAGTGCTCTGTCATAAGCGTTCACACCTCCCTATCATGATGAGCGAAAAGGCCAGTCACTGGCCTTTAGAAAAATACTTGTGGTTTCTTTCCATCCTTGAAATCTATGAATCTTCGTGGATCGATCAACCCCTTTTTAGATGCCACAGTATTTACCTCGAAGGAGCCTTCATGGATCTCCAGATGGAGATGGGTCCCTTGTGAGTTTCCCGACGATCCCTGCTTACCGATGACGTCACCGGCTGAGACCTTGTCTCCATGAGAGACAGTGACATCCGATAGATGCGCATATAACGCATAATACTCTTTGTCATCTGCCTCAAACCTTATCATGACGAAATTCCCGGCTCCCCATGCAAATGCATCATCCGCCGGACATCTGTTCCCGATATACCCGCCATAAGGAGAGCAACTGGTGGAGACCCGGATCACCGTACCATCACTGATCGATAAAACAGCTTCACCGGCTCCGGCGGATATGTCCATACCGGCATGGAAACCATCCAGCTCACGATTACCGACCTCACTGATGATGATAGGAGGTATCTTGAAGGGGAGGTGGAATTTCCCGGTAGAAGTGGTCGTAGAAGAAAGATGGATGAGTTCTTTGGGATCAATCGCCCCCTTCTCATCCCTTACGGATAGATACAGATGATCCTCCATGACGCCTATCTGCTGTCCCTGTTTCAATTCCTGTCCTTCTTCTACCTTCAGCTCCTGCAGCATTGCATAGGTGACTGTATACTTTTTGGTGATATACTCCATATCATTATCGAATCCTATATTGGACTCATATTCTACAGTAACTGTCAACCCTTTTTGTTTTTTATGCTCTTCATCGATCTCTATCTGTTCAGACTCCGTCACGATCCTCTTGACGGTACCCGCTCCTATCGATACGACCGGTTGTCTTCTTCCCTTTAGGATCATATAGGGAGCCTGTTCATCACAGTCCTTGACGATCTGAAGCTCCTTTGCCGGAACGATCATATTCTGTCTTCCATTCCGCATGCTCTGCAGATCCTCCAGCATGTTTTTGATCTCTTCCTCCTTCATAGGATACTTCTTTTTAAGCTCCTTTACGATGTCTTCATCACTACGCAGTCTGCAGCTTTTCTCATCTTCCTTATTCTCGATATCCATATAGATGGATCTCATACGTTTCTGTGCTTCCTCCTTCGTCATATGCTCGGATGCTGCTTCATCCGCATAGGTATCGAAGAGACGGATATCTGCCAGGATGTAGCTGTCCTCCTTTGAACATCCGAGCTCTTCGTAGGCTTCCTGATAGACATCCTGTTCCTCCTGTGAGCCTCCACCGGAGAACAACGCAGTGACGGTGATGATCGGGAAGCTGATCGCCAGGAGGGTACCGAATAGGACCTTCGGACCATTCTTCTTTATTTTGGGCGCGATCCAAAGGGCCACTCTCATCCAAAAGCTCATCATGCATCCTTCTTCACCTGCTTGAACCACTCCGGCATGAAGACATCGAGATCATAAAGCGCTTTGTTGATACGGACCAGGCATTTCCCGGAACGACTCTCCTGCAGTTTCTCTATCTCGTTTGCTGTCAGGTTCATCATCTTCCTTGGCTTGTCATAATCGATATCACCAAGGTGGAACAGGAACTTCGTCGCAGACTGTGAGAATAACGGCTTCACCTTTGATTCCATCTCTGCGTCATCACTATCGACTTCATCCATCGTCTGCGTTGCTTTGATCAGGGATGTATTGTATTTTCGGAAGCGTCTCTCATAGGAGGAGATGATGTTGATGATCGGCATGTATTCCTTCTTCAGCATCTCGTGCAGCTCATCGATACTGACTACGATATCATCTCGTGCAGACATATTATTGTTTACGAACTGTGTGATATAGGTGAAGATGTTCGACCATTGTGCCAGCTTTCGGGATTTATCGGTGTCCATCATACGCGAGAAATCAAAATTTATGATCCGAACGGTATTGAAGACATCCTGCCTGGAACCATCTCCGTGAAACCGTTCTCCCAGATAAGTATGCCGGTTGAAGAGGCCGCTATCTGCCCCCTCCACTGCAGACCTCATCCCCAGCAGCAGCTTCCGCAGCTCCTCCTTCGTGGCCAGGGATTCCTTCTCATCGTAATTGTCTCTTTCTATCACGATCTCCTGATATACATCGGATAGGATCGGATAATCCGTATTCTGCAGATGCGTGAAGTCCGTACTGTTGCTGATATGCTTCCTTTCATAGGCTCGTCGTAGGAATTCCTCAAAAAGGTCCAGCAGGCTATCGTTCCAGCTCGCTTTGTATATGCGCATCCAGCTCTTCACTTCTCCGATGTAGTCATCCAGGATACCACGACGGATCTCATACGGTATGCGGACCTGTAAGGGATTGATGATGAAATCGTTCCCTCCGGCGATATCGATATTGATCCCTCCCAGCTTCTCGATAAAGTCTCTTGCAGTCCCCTCAAAATCTATATTGCGGATATAAGCTCCCATACAAGCCGCGTGCTGCAATAGTAGCCATAGGAGGACTGTTTTTCCTACACCGGACATCCCAAGTATGAGGATATTGTTGTTCGTCCCACGATATTGGAATGGGTCATATAAGATCGGATTCTTCTTATCCACGATCGTTCCGATATAGAGTCCCTTGGAATCCATGAGGGAAGGCTCGTTGAATGGATAAAGATTCGCGACGCTCTCTGACGGTATGTTCTGCCGGATCCATTTCCCCAGCAGATCTTCTCCGATCGGACTGGCTGCCAGATAGGCTTCCTTCTGCTTCGTCTTCAGATCATCCAGCGTTATCGACACGTCCTCGATCGCACTGCGGAACGTTTCCTCGAGATTATCGAACGCAGTCTGATTGACAGCACTCAGTACGAAATAGATCGAGATGTAATACATCTCCTGACTATCTTCCCGGACTCTTCTATAGGCACCTGCCAGTGTCTCTGCGGATTCTTCATAATCCATTTGATCCAAGTCGTCACGTATAGCGGATCGCCTTGCCTTCATGTCCTTCCGGATGTTGCTTTTATAGACTCTGGTCGATAAGGGGTTTATATAGATCGAGGTAGATACGCCCGGGATATTGCTGATCCTCGCTAACAGGTTCGTTTCCTTTGTTGTCCCGAGGAAGGAGCTGACTGCATAGGTCTTCACGATATTCGTCCCCAGCCTTGCCAGACTGGGACGGAATTCAGCAGTCACAGGGACGATCATATCCTTGAAATCATAGATCCCCGGCAATTGCAGCTCCTCATAGGTCTTCTTCTTTTTGAACAGGAGGAACCCTTTATCTGCTCCCTGTGTCTCCACTTCCAGCTCACTATCCGGATAATGATCTGCGAAGATCCGATTCCCGTAGACGCCGAGCATCTGCTTGATCTCTTCCTTCGTACATTCGATCGGTGACAGGGAAGTGGCATAAGTCTCCTTGATGCGATGCTTCACATCATCGAGATCCAGATTCTTCCTGTCCTTCTCCTTGATGAGGACTCGGATACAATACATCTTCTTATTGGCATCGTCTTTTTTCATCTGCAGCAGGTATTTTTCCTGATCCAGCAGCATCCTCAGGAAGGGGATGCGCTGCTTCTCCTTTGCTTTTTCGATTGCCTGGATATTGTTGCCGATCTTGAATACGCTGTCCGTGATGAAATAGCCTACTTTGAATCTGTCCCGATCGATATCCTTGGAATAGGAACGTATCATATTCTGTACCTCCTGATAAGACAACAGATCCAGATTGTTCGCCTGGATACGTAGGAATAAGAAGACGTCCCCGTTTTCCATTTCGATCAGTGCATCTTCGATACGGCGGAAGGGGAAGAGCTCCTGCATGACCTTCTCTTTCTTCTTCCGCTGTTCCTTTTCTGTTCGTTTCTGTTTTCTTTTCTTTTTTTGCTTCTTCGGCTTTTTCTTAGCTTTCTTACCTTCCTCCTGCTCTGTCTCTTCCTCTGCTGCTTCCATCTCATCATCAAGCTCTCGCTCCTTTTTGATGTAATAACGCTGAGAGCTCAGATATCGGGCGCTGGATACCATCTCATGCAGCAGGTTCACCCGCTTGCCTTCATAACGGAACAGCAGGGCGAAGAAGAGGAGTCCCAGCATCATTCCTATCGCGAAGCCGATGATATTGTATAAGATCAGGCCCAGGATCGGCGGTGCCGCGATCATTGCCCATTCTCCCATATACAATCCTTTCATCAACTGCTGTGCAGGTACATATTGTGGATAGATATACCGTTTCTTTTCTATATCGGTCCGCTCCATCTCATCATCCTCCTTTTCTGAAGCTTCTTATGATGCTGCTTCCATAAAAGCCCATGCTCATCGCGTTGCGCATAGCATTGCCGATCCTGCCTCCGCTTCCCATACCGAAGCGATCCAGCAGCTGCTCGACCTTAGCCGAAGCTATGATTGCGCCTATACCGAAGAGGAAATCATTCACTCCTCCGGCAGATACATATAACGTGATCCCCAGACTCACCAGTGTGATCTGGAAGAACTGGCTGAATATGATCGCAAGGCATTGCTTGAACCACGATATGATCGATTCATCATTCCCCATGATATATCCCGTCGTATAGATATACATCATACAGAGGATGACGACGTACTGCCATGTCCGCTCCAATATGTCCATGAAGGACTTGATCATATAATAGATGCAGATGGCGGTCAGGATCACGATGAGAAGGATCGAAGTCAAGGAGAATCCGAAATCATCGAAATCGATCTTCATATCCTCAGTGGCGACGTTCGCTATCACGCTGATGATCTTTCCGGTCACCCCCATCAATACGACATAGAGGGATTTCATGATCTCGAGACCGAAGGAATAGATGATGACTCCGCCAATGAAACGCTTCAGGATATCCATGACCTGGAACCCCTTCCCATCGGCATGTTCCAACATCACTTTGAACAGCATGCTCATCATCGCAAGGCCGATCAAGGGGAGTCCGATCGTCTGAAAGAAGGTGAAGATCGTTTTGACGACTGACTGATCGAAGACATTCCCGGACAGAGCTGCATACAATTCGAAGATCCCTCCAAAGGTCTCGACGAGCTTTCCCAGCAGCCATTTCAATATCATGTTCATACAGCTCTACTCCTAAAAGAAGGCTGTGAATACGGCCGCAGAAAATGCCAGACAGATGATGCAGACTGCGATCGTTTGCGCAGCTTCATCCCATGCCCCGCCATCTCCTCGATGTGATTTGAACAATGTCTTGACGATCATGAAAAGCAGCACGAGTCCCGCGACAGCTCCTACGATACCTGCCAAGACCTGTGCAACGACCTTGATCGTACTGGTTATGTCCTTTCCCGCATTCTTTATCGCATTTTGAATGCTCGTTATCTCTTTTCCTCCGATAATGAGCTCTGCTTTCATCAGTTTTAGATTTCTCATTTCTTTTCGATGCCTCCTTGTTTTCATTAAAATATAAAAAGGCCAGTCACTGGCCTTTACATTCCCGGCAGCTTCATCGCTTCCGGTATGATAGCTTCTGTCTCTGTCTCCTGAACAGGCAGAGGCGATGCCATCACCTGTATGACATCGGATCTCAGCTTTTCAAGCAAAGTATTTGTCAACCGATACCGTTCCAGCAAGGGTTCTTCCTGCCATATCTGAAGATGGATATGCGGATATCGTGTATCCGTATGCAGATAGGCGATATAATTCAATGCCCTTGCATCCATATGATGCTCCTCGCTGATCGCTCTTACACAAGACTCTGTGATCGAATGACAGCGTAGGTCAATGTCATCGTCGGTTATACAGGTGATCGTAGTTTCTAACAAACGTCCTTTCTGACCGATATACTTACGCAATATATCGGTCCTCTCCAACAATCGGCTCCTGTCGAAGGCGATCACGTTTCCATCCTGCTGCAGATTATCGAATTTCTGCTGTACCTCATTCTTATAGATCACCTTATCCTTTTCCTGAAAATTGATTCGGACATTGCGATGCTCCTGGCGGATTTCACTTTTTGCGAAGCGCTGCGAGCGTACGGCCGTATATTGTGGCTTGCTCACACTCATCTTCTCGTAGGAGTCCTGAAGAGAAGCGATACTGAAACCGCTCTTTCTTGAGAGCTCACGGAGATAATGTTCCTTCATCAAAGGGTCATGATAAGAGATCAGCTCTTTCATTACATTGACAGCATACTCCTTTCGTTTGCTGAAATCACTCAGGTCATTGGGATGCTGCAGCAGAAAATCGACTGTATTCTCTTGCGTGGACAATAACTCCTGTAGCAGTTGGGGAGCTTGTCGTATAAGCTCATCCGGATCCTTACCGAGAGGAAGGGAAGCACAGAAGGGAAGGATACCATTCTTTCTCAGCAGTGAAGCCGCAGCCATCGTAGCCTTGATCCCGGCCGCATCGCCATCATAGCATAGGCGGATCTGGACATTCATACGCTTCAATGCTTGTACATGCTCTTCTGTAAGTGCTGTCCCCAGCGTAGCCACACAGTTTAGATATCCGGCTTGCGTCAGCATATCTACATCTGCACTTCCTTCTACGATGATCAGCTCATGCTTCTGTCTTGCGGCTTCGATTGCTTTTGGCCCTCCATACAACAGCTTCCTTTTTGCGAATATCGTCGATTCGCTCGTATTGACATACTTAGGCTGATCATGCCCTTTACCGATCGTTCTGGCTGTGAACCCTCTCACTTCACCATGTGCGGTGATGATCGGATAGAGGATACGACCTTCCCATTTACAGCTGCCGTGAGGGGAGAACACATCCGCCTCAATAAGCTCCTGCCTGCTATATCCCTTCTTTTCTAAAAAGTTGAGCAGCTTTTCCTTCTCCGGGATATGACCGAGCTGCTGCTGATCGATCAGCTCCTTCGTATAACCGCGCTGCTGCAGGTATCGCAGCCCCGCCTCTCCATCCTCGGTATGCAATATGTGGTTCGCATACTTCATGAGCTCCTGATTGAGCTCCAGCTTTCTCAGCCTCTGCGGATCCTGTTTTGCAGGCGCAGACCGCGGGAGCGTTACACCTGCAAGCTGTGCAGCTTCCTGCACAGCCTCCATATATGATATGTTCTTATATTTTTGTAAAAAGCTGATACTGTTTCCGGCTGTACCGCATGAAAAACACTTGAATATCTGTTTTTCCCTAGATACAGATAGGCTGGGATTCCCATCCTCGTGGAACGGACAGAGCCCTACGAAGTTCTTTCCTTTTCTGGTCAAAGGGACATATCGTTGTATGACGTCGACGATATCCAAGCGACGCAGGATATCATCGATCGTCTCTCGCGGGATCATGGATGTCCTCCTGCCGCGATGTATAGCTCTGCGGACTCTGTATCCTCCTGCCCCATGAATAAGATCCTCATTCCCGGACGGATGAGCTCCATGACCCGTTCAGGCAGGAAGACATATCTGTTCTTTCTCCTCTGCGGCAGGCATACCTCCGCCAGATCATGATTCCGCTGCAGTATGATTCCTTCATAGATCATAGGATCCTCCTTCTTGTTATCTCTTTTTATGCTTGAACAGAAATATCATCGCTCCCACCATGACGATGGCACATACAGCGATGATGATGATTTGGATCATGTTCATATCGTTCTCTCCTTTCTTTAATTGAAGCTTGCCTGATAACCAATGTGCACACCATTGGCATCATCGACGACGATACAGTTTCCTGTCCCGCTCTTACCTGCCAGACTCGTTGCGATATAGCTCATACATTCCTGATAGGTCGCATCTCGCGATATCCCTTCCCGGAATGCGAAGTATCTGCTCTGTATCGAGGCGGAAGAGGGTGGAGCCTGTTCCTTCGATTTGGTATCGGGTACCGATGCCTGCGGCGTCTCTTCCTTCCGGTCCTTCTCAGCTATGGGCCTAGATCCTTCCGATACATAGACAGTCAGCTTTTTTCTACGTACGTTTCCACTGTCATCCTTCGCTATGATTGTGATCGGATACGTACCACTATGGTCCATATCGACGTTTCCTTTGATCTCATATATCGGAGAAACATCTACATTGTCCTCTACCTTTATGAGCTTCTTCCAATCGAGCTCATCACCGATCTTACGATAGAGCTCGTCCTCACACTTGATTACAGGCGCGCTCAGATCCTTTACGGTTGCGGATAACTGTACAGAATAGCTTTCCTTTTGTTTCTGATCATCTTCTTCTTCCTCGCCAGACTTGCAGCCACTGAGAAGTAAAAAAGGGATGAGTACACATACTATCCCCTTATATACTGTTTTCTTCTTCATAAAAAAGGTCAGTCACTGGCCTTTTTCATCTTTCTACGTTTGTATGCTGCAAAGCCGACCATGGACCCGGCAAGACCGGTGATGATGAAGAGTATTATCGTATTCGTATGATCTCCTGTGCTGATCGCACCGCCCGGAAGTGGTTTATCTGCATAGATGATCGTACGCAGCTTATCGTCACCATTGACCCATTCGTCATCGACCGTGACCTTCACGACCTCATCAGAAAGCTCATAACCGGCTGGTGCTTTCGTCTCTTTGATGAAATACGTACCGTATGTCAGATCATCGAACAGTGCGATCCCATTCTTCGTATCTGTCTTTGCAGCGCTGATCTTCTTCGTGCACGCTGCATCACTGTACAACGTGAACTCTGCGACCTTCAGGATGTCCTTATGATCATAATAATCGACCTTATTGACTTTGATATAGGAGCGGATCATTTTATCTTTCATCGTGACCTTCTGGCCGTCTCCTGCGGTAAAGGTGATCTCTTCTGCAATCTCATATCCATATGGTGCAGAGATTTCTTTCATGACATATGTTTGACCCTCACTCAGTCCTGTGATCGTGTGCTGCTCTTCTGTGGATACCCACTGATCTATGATATTGCCATCTTTGTCAATGATCTGCAGTTTAGCACCGGGTAATTCTTTTTCGCCGGTCTCATCGACTTTAGAAAAGTGCATCTCTGTTTGTCTGTTGCTCATGTCGATCGTCTGTACATCGTTCGTATCACGTACGATGAAGATGATATCCTCAGCTTTTGTATAACCGGCAGCTGCTTCCAGTTCCCGCAACGTATATTCCTGTCCGACAACCAGCTTGGTGATATCATGAGGCTTTTCATCTGTGATCCACTCATCAACGGTCTTTCCGTCTTTGTCAATGATGGCCAGTCTGTTGCCTGGTAACTGCTTACCTTCTTCATCCGTCTTGATGATCTGTAACTTCGTTATATCATCCTTCATGACGACCTTCTGGATCTCACCAGTATCTTTGATCGTGAACGGTACATCGGTAGCTGTCGTATAACCTGATGCCGGGATCTTTTCAGATAGTACATAGTCTCCAACAGGCAGCATCTCGATGAGATGTGGTTTATCTGTGGATATCCATTCCTCTATGATCTTTCCGGCCTCGCTCTTTATCTGCAGCGTAGCGCCCGGAAGTTCTTCCTCGTTCGTGATATCCACTTTAGAGATCTCGACCTTTGTCGTTTCATTCTGATACTCTGCTGTGAATTTCAAGACTGCATTGTTTTGATTCGTATACTTTGTATCAAAATAATAACGCACTTCCTGACCACTCGCATAACCTGCAGGAGCTTTCGTTTCCGTTGCATAGAATAGGCTATTGGTGTCACCGATGAGTCTTACATCCTCAATGACTGTTTGACTGAATCCTGGATCTATATCTTCATCTTCAATTTTCTCAATCGGCATTACACCATATTCTGGAGTAAGATCATTAGGCAGGTCTGCAGTAAATGTGGCTCTACCATCTTCGCCGGTTACCACCGTTTCAATTTTTTCACCGGCTTTTACGATTACATCGCCGTCATAGTTGTACACGTCTCTGTTTGCATATAGCGTGATTTCAGCGCCGACTAGCAGCTGTTGGTCATCTGCGTCCTTTTTGACAGCCTGTACTTCAACTTTCTGACGTTCATTTTCATAAGTACCGGCATCTCCGAATACGATCGCTGTATTCTGATCCTCATAGACGAGCTCGACTTCTCTGATATCATCGGAATGCGTGAATCCGTTTGGAGCAGTTTTTTCCGAAACTTGATATTTACCCAAAGGGAGCAGCTTGGTCTGTGCTTCACCTGCAGCATCGGTCGTTATCGTATCTACCAGATCGCCTTTGTGATATAGGATATCGCCCTGATTATCTGGAGATGAGATATCTTCCGCTGCCTTGACTTCGAACACAGCACCCTTCAATTTCCGCATTTCATATTTGAACTTCGTATTGCCATGATCATCAGTTTCTGCAGAAGTAAGGACCTCTCCCTGTTTTGCGACTGCGATACGTCCTTTTACTGAAGTATCCTGTTTAGTGACAGTGATGACCGGTGTAGCACCGTCTGGAAGTGTCTCATATGCTGTATTGCTTGATACTTTAAATTTAACTGGAGCGATATTCAAAACATAACCATTTGGGGCAGTGATTTCTTCTAATTGATAATCACCTGGATCCAATTCTTTTCCAGTCATTACAGTACCGGATCCATCCGTCGTCCAGGTATTGACCTTATGAGGTATAGGGGTCCAATCCCAATATTCTACATACTCGTTTTTATCCAAGTTTTTAATCTTGAAAGTTGTTCCGGCAAGTGTAATTGTTTTACCAGTTTCTTGATCAACCTTTACAGCTTTAACCACAGCACGAAATTTTGCATCATTAAAGATACGCCAAGGCTGAGGATCACGGCTATCTTCAGAAATAGTTACTGTAAAATCAGGAACTTTATAGTGATCATCCGGGACCTTAGTTTCACGCACAACATACGTAGCATAAGGAAGCTCATCAGATACCGCCTGTCCATTTTTATCAGTCACAAGGACTTTTGCTGTCTGTCCCTTTGCATTTTTAGCAATAGGAGCTTTTTCCCAACTTCCGTATGCATCTATATCCTTTTTGGATTTAACGGTAAATTCGACACCGGCCAGCTTATCAGCTTCACCGGCACCATTGTCTGATATCTTGATAATGGAGAATGCCTGAGCCTTGACACGTTCCTTGACCGTTTGTTTCTTTGTAACGATTTCCACACTTTGTCCTGCATAATCGATAGATACATCATACTTTGTAGGATCTAACGTATATCCAGTACTTGGAGTCTTTTCCTGCAGGACGTATTTGCCTAGATATAAATCACTTACTGATGCCTTGGCATTTGCATCTGTTGTCAGTGTTGCAACAACTGCATCCTTTGCGTATTTGACAGACCCATCGGCAGGATCCAAGATATTTTCTTTAGCACGCAGTTCATAGACAGCTCCTTTTAAAGTAGCTTCGCCCTGTGCTGCAGAACCAGTAACGCTGTCTTCTTTTGTGAGCTCTAAGCGCCCGGTCTGTCTTTCATCTTCGCCGGTGACCGTGATTCTTTGTTCGTTGCTAGTGATCGTAACAGGGTAGGAGGTCTTGTTTAAGATGTATCCGGATGGAGCTATGACCTCGCGGACTGTGTACTCACCAAATCTCAAGTAACCGGATTCTACAAAGCCGGTTGCCTTTGTAACAAGACGTTCCAGCTCTTGTCCTTTATCGTTGTAGATAGCATAAGTAGCACCTGCGACCTGTTTTCCAGATTTAGGGTCGATCTTACGCAGCTGCACCTTACCTTTGACCCAGTTATTACGTGCAGTATAGGTCGTCGTCTGATTAGCTTCGACAGTCACTTCACGAACGGTAGTGTCGAGTACCAGATGACTAGGGACTGCAGTCTCTTGCACATAATATTTCTGTGGTAACAGGTTATTGACAGTTACAGAGCCATCGCCCCCTGTTTTGTAGGTTCCGATAGGGGAGGACATGTCTACATTCTTGGACACTTTGAAGGAAGTGTTCGGAACTATAGTCCCATCTTCATCCTGCTTTGTGATCTTCAGAGAGCCGTATTTCTCTACTTGTAGATTTATGGTGATTTCTCTAGGGTCTCTTACTTTAAAAGGAACGACATCCTGAGAATTTGAAGAGGAGTATAGCATCGAAGTTCCCACACAGGACTTTTTAACAAGCTGATACTTTACTGTAGCATTTTCTGGTGCATCATCGGAAGCTGTGATAGTCAGCTTGTTTCCACTTTTAGATACTGTTATTCCTTCGCTTTTGGAAGTCTGGGAATAGTAAGAAAATACCCCATTTGTATCAGTCAGTGTGATTGACTGTCCAACTTTTATAGTTTCATCTGCACCATTAAACGATGGATAATTAGCAAATAGAAGGTTGACCTTCTTTTTGATATCAGCTTTTTTAGCTTCATATCCGGAATAAGATGTACTGTTAATCGTAGCCCCTAATGTTTCCCAGATATAAAATTGTGTAGCCAGATAATCTTCATCAGTCTTATCAGATAATTGCCAACCAACATATGCAATGTATTCAATTAAAAGTCTCTGACTTCCAGAAAATTCTGATATCGTGTACTTAGATCCTTCAGTTATCAATACTCCCGGTTGAACACAGAATGCAATTTCACCATCTGCGTAAATATGTTCAGTTTCTGCACCCCAGACCATATGTCCGTCTTTATCAGTTACCTGATAACTGTATGGTATTTTTTTTGCGACCGTAATTTCAGCATTTGCAGCCTTTACGGTTTGCGGTATCGACATATTTGATATGACCATAAAGAAAACCGCTAGATATGTAAATATCTTCTTTTTGATTTCTTTGTATCGTTTCATAAAAACTCCTTTCTTTGTACAGCCTGAATTAGAAAAAAGACCGGCTTTTACCGATCTTAGTATTTATAATAGGATGTTATGTACGACCGTACAGATACGACCTTTCATTTATGTTGGGCGTGACCCCTTTATGGTGGTCTACATTTAATATAACTCATTTACATTTTCCTTTCTGTGATTTCAAAAGAAAAGACAGGGCTTCCTGTCTTTAAGGTAGAATTGTATCTCCTACATAATTGAATGTAACTGTATAACTAGTGATGTTATCACATGTATCTACAATCGGAATAACACCAAAGGTAGCGATATTCCCTGAACCGTTCTTATCATCATTTGCAATGTATTCATTAGCCCATGCCAAAGCTTCTGCTTCAGTTTTAAAAATTTGTCCAGAGTTTCCAATTTGATTTCCCGGTACTGTACAAGTCTGCGATTCTGCGTGTTTAGAAGCACCAGAATTTTCTGAAGATGATCCTCCTGATGTCGTGCCACTTTGTCCTTGTGCAGGAGAGGAAGGGGAAACTGCCTGAGCCTGCTGGCCAGTGCTGCTGTTCTGAGAAGTCGTGGCCTCAGAATTTTGTTCTGTCGTGGCTTTCTTCTCAACTTTTTTCTTCACAACAACATCAAATGTCTTATCTGTTGTATTCCCATTCGCATCATAAGCTTTCACTGTTACCTTGTATGTTCCAGTCTTCTTCACGTTAAGCTTTCCTTTGTCAATCGTATATCCGGATTTTTTAATTTCCTTGTCACTGTACTTCAGGTCACCGTCAACTGGATCCTTTACGGATTTCACATTATCCTTAAGATTCAGCTTATCTCCGGCTGTGATCGTGATCTTATCCTTCTTCAGTACGATTTCAGGTTTCTTCGTATCTTTAACTGTAATCTTCACATCTTTCTGGATAGTCTTGTCCCCATCCGTAAATGTGACCTTCAAGGTCTGATCTCCAACTTTCTTTGCATTAAAATCCTGTACTTTATCTACTTTGATATTTTTATCAGATTCTTTTGCGTTAAATAGCTTGCTGTTATCCAACTTATCTCCATATTCTACAGTCAGCTTCTCTGTCGTTTTGACCTGCAGGTCTTTGGCACAGCCTGTCAGTACGAGTGCTGCTAATGCAGCTATACACAATAGTTTTTTCATGTTCTTTTCCTCCTTTATTTCACCCAATAAGAACGTTATTTATTTCCACAAGACGATAACCTTTTACTTTTTATATGCCCTATAATATCTTTCGCAACATTCTTGTCCTTTAATAGACTTAATGCGAAGCATTTCTTCCCTGCATCCTTTAGGGATGCTCCAATGTGATATGTTCTATCATTATCTAGGATAAGAAAGCGGTCATGGAAATTACCAATATATTCTATGCTAAGAAATGGATATTGCGTGTTGAAGAGTTTTACATCTGTCTTGGAGAGCGTGGTTCTTTCCAATGTATAAATCCTCACATCCACATTTTTTTTCTTCTTTGCAAGGATATTGAGCGTGTTCAAATCGACATAATTATCAATCAGCAAAACACTCTTTTCAGCACTTTGTATAATTTCTACCAACAAACGGAACGCATCATAGATTTGTCCATCGAAAAAAATCTTCTGTTGTGATTGCTCATGTTCTGATAGGTAGTCAAATAGCAGTTCAAATTTCTCTTCTGATTTTTTTTGATAATCAATCTGTTTTAGTTCAACCTCACTGATACGTTCAAAAAGCAACGCATTGCTTGATATAAATTTACGCATCTCCACAAATGCATTCATGATTTGAATACTGACCCTGATAGCTGTTTCGCTCCTTAAAACCGCCGAAAGCATGGCTATACCCTGTTCATTAAAGACATAGGGCAAATACCTTCGCCCTCCTCGACTTTCACTACCATTTCCGTCATTTATTTTTGAGGTGCCAATTTGGCACCTCAAAAACTCATCTTCGGTGAGTTGAAAACAGAAATCCATCGGAAACCTCTGTTGATTTCGTTTTACTGCTCTATTTAATTGTTTAGTTTCAACCTGATATAACATCGCTAGGTCACTGTCCAACATTACCTGCTGTCCTCGAATTACGTAAACCAGATTTTGTATTTGGTTTAATGGTATTTCATCTTCTACTACCGTCATATCCATTTTTTCTTTTATCTTATCCATAATCAATTACCTTCCATTTCTACTTCCTCCTGTATTACGAAATCCGTTTTCTATTTATTCATACATAATTAAAGATATCATCATATCTACAGCATACTGGATAGCAGACAAAAGTAGCTATTGTGAGACTCTGCATTTATCCCATTTGCTTGTCATCATCTTTGCCATTGCAATCTACTGATAATGCCGCTGCGTCTTCTACGATATCTGTTACCAGCTTTTGTAAATCTGTTGCATTTTCTGCGGTAATCACAGGTTTTCCTGTTTCCGTTTCAAGTGCTTGTCTCGCTATACCGGCTACCTTTCCACCACGACGAGCGATAGATTGATTTTCCGAAAAAGTATTAGGATTCTCTGATTTGGAGATATCTGTCGTAGATGCTTCTGCCAGCATCGTTAAAACAAGCTCCAGATTACTCATATTATCACGTAGATTCTCCTTCTTAAGGCCTTTCAGCTTTTTATACTGACGTGTTCCCATTCCAGACCAGGCACGAGTAATTTCATCTGTTAAAATTGCATATTCTTTTCCTTTTTCAACACCGTGTTTTTTCCATTCATCCGTTAGTTCATTACGGATACGGATGGCAAGGACACGTTGATGTACCCATTCTTCAGAATATCCTTTTTTCAAATAGGTCTCCAGCGCACGATCGATCGCTTGCTCCGGATCTATTGTTTCTTCAATGCGTTCTCGTCCCACCATTGCCAGCCATGCTTTGAACGGCTCCGCCTTAGGTGAAGGCACGGATTGAATGATACGTAAGAGCTGCTCTGTATCTGCCACATCTGTAAGACGTTTTTTTCCATCGGCAGCTATCATCTTCAAACTGTGACAATTTGTCACGGTTTCATTTCCTTCAGCTTTGAGGCGCTGCTTTAACTTACGCCAATAAGCAGATGGATCCATACTTTCTGTTAAAATCGCGATAACATCGATTATAGAAAAATACCATTCTTCACTTTCTTCATCCCAGGCAGTACGTATCTGTCTGTCCTCAAATAATTGAATAGCACTTTTTTTCTCTCTTTTCTCCATAGGGTCACCTTTCGTATTCTCTTTCCTTATATATGATATATGGTAGTTAAAACCTTCGCACGGTAACACGCAAAATACGGCTTATGCGTTTACCTTCACCCAGATCCATGATATACTCTACCTGATATTTACCTTCCTTATCTGTAGGTATCTCGCCATCAACCTTGATCTGATCCTTTACACTGTATCCGTATTTATTCTCTGCCACCTTGATATATTGTTTAAAATCGAATACTGCACCGATCTCTAACTCAATAGAGTCCTGTGTCAGTTCTAATTTCTCTTTCTGCGTATCTTTCTTCGGTTCCTCTTCTTTTATCTGAGTAACCGTTTCCTTGTGCTCCTTGCTGGCCTTATCTATCGCTATCGTATTGTAGACTAGGAAAGCTGCTACGATAACGAATATAAATAAGATAAGCAAGATCATCTTCCCTTTAAAGCTCATCAGGACTCCTTTCTACACTACATCCATCATAGCAATTTTAACACATCAAAACTGAAGTGTAAATGAAACGATTTTGAAGCAAAATTGAAGCAAAATTGAAGCAAAATTGAAACGATTTTGAAATAAAACTGAAGCAAAATTGAAGCTATTTTGCAATTTACTTAAATACTGCACATCCCAATATTATTGCCAGATCGATTTCTGCTTCCTTGATGTAAGTATATATCGTTCTCATACTTGTATTAAATTGTTCTTCGAATTCTTCATCATCCAGCTTATATAAATATTTCGCAAGTAATATGTCCCGCTGTTCCTCCTCTAATTTATTCAAGGCATTCATCAAAGATTCTATATAGGTTTGTATATCCGCATTTTTCTGCTCCGTTTTCTCCATAGCTTTTAAAAGCTTTCCTCCATTGTCTGCACTTCCATGATTATCACTACTGGAAAGTATACTGCTGCTTATGGACATATAATCAAGTATCTGGCTCCGAAACATCCGTTTCCCTAATACTTTTAAATGCTTCTGTACTTCTCGTCGTGTCTGCTTGACATCGATACGATCCTCCAAAGCTTTCACACGCTTTCCCTCCTTCACAAAAGGTCAGTCACTGGCCTTTTTTTAACTTTTTCTTGTTTTTCCCTGATGAATATAAGATTTGCTTATAAGCTTTATCTGCTTCTTTGATAACCGATGTGAGTAAATGATTATTATCGCATTTTGGTAAGACGAACCAATTATTTTCTTTTTCAAGATTATTTAAATAATCAGAAAAACCCTTCTCATTTTTACTTACTAGCTGTGATATCTTTGATTACTAATTCATCTAAATTTTTCTCAAAGAACTCTGCAAGTTTGACAACTGTCTCTATTCTTGTATTCTTTTCATTTCCGTTAAGCAGGATATGAAGTGTATTCAAGTTTATTTTTGTCGCAATACAGATCTTCTTGTAACTAAGATTGTTTGCTTCTTTTAGATATCTTACATTCTTTTGCAAATTCAAAGAATCCATCTGTTTAAACCTCGCTACAATCTCATCTATATTTTTATCTGAAAATATGAAATCATCGATATCTATTTTAAAGTAATTGCAAAGTTTTATTACTGTCTCTATTCTTATATTGTTCTGATTTCCATGCGCCAGTACCTGCAGGGTGCTGATGCTTATCCCTGTCATACGATATATTCTACTAAAGCTCAGATTTTTTTTGCGTTTTAGCCGGTTAAAGTTTTTCTGTAAATTCATAAATCCCTCCTTTTTCTATGAACGATCTTATGTTAGTATATCTTATACGGATATTTAAACGGCATAGGAGATGTATAATTGATGGATCTTTTAGAAATAAGCAAATCAATAGTGACATTTATTTTTACAATAATAGGTATCATTGTTAGTATCTACACCACCTTACATTCATTAAACAAGAAATCTAAAATCGATATCAGTAGAGAACGGCTGGAGCTTGTATATTATCCTCTGATGAATGAACTTAAATCTTTTTCATACAGCTATACGAAAGGATTTGACCTCCACTATTATCTGCATGATAAAATGAAAGACGAAAAATACCTAACATTACTTGATTCAAAGAAAATAGAAATTGAGTTTGGAAAGTTAAGCAGACTATTTTCAGAAGATACATCTGTTTTAAATTCAGAAGAGATTTCAAATATTTATTCAAACATGGATGAAGAGATAAAAAGACAATATAGAAAAGCTAAATGTATCATAGGATATGAAACAGACTATATGGTAAAAGTTTTGTACTGTGCTATATTTGCCTATACCAACCTTTTATTGTTTGGTGTTTTCATTAACGATAAGCCAAATAGCTTGATAGTATCCACGATAAGTATTCCATGGTCTATAATCATTTTATTATCTATATTTTTAACAATAAAATATGGACTACGTTTTATACGTAAAAACTTTTCAGAAATTAAGGAATATTTTTTATATATCAAATTTCCTTTCTTTACTGCAAAAAATGAAGCACCCCGTCAATGCCATCGAGATAAAGAAAAGCAATGATCAGAGCAACGCTCACCCCTGCCAGATACCATATTGCTATTTCCTTTTTGTTCCAATCCGGAAAAGCGATCACAAGCGTAACATAGTTGTATATCGCAAAGACTATACAACTAAATATAATCATTATAGCTGACCAAGGGTATAGCCTCTCACTAATGTGAAGTATCTTTAATATTTCTTTCATCTTATCCTCCTAAGGGCCAGTCACTGACCTTTTTTCATTTTCTGTTCTTGATTCTTGTTCAGCTTCATATAATTCACAGGATATCGTAAAGATCGTTGTAAGTCTTGGGTCTTGGATATTGCTTAAGACCTCTTTTGTGTTCTTTGATATAAACTGCTCTCCACGCACATCTACTTCAGCATGCTCGAATAGATAAGCATCATCATAACACTGTGCCGGCAGTTTTCTTTCTTTAAGATAGATGCCTCTATAGACGGAATGATTCCCATTGATTACAAAGATTCTTTTCCTATTGCCTTTTTATATCTTATTTAATATCTTCTTTTCATAGATCATATATGCTATACTTTTTTTGAAAGGATGTGATCATATGAATGATTTTTATCTTGTGTCATCTGATATTGAAAATGCAATAATCGAACTTGATAGTAATAGCTTGATCTTTTGGGATATCGATATTTTTTATACCCAAGACATATGCGAAAATTGTAATCTGTTTGGTATTGATAGTTCCTTTGAAGATGAATTATACCACTGGACACTAGAATGCTGTCCAAATTGTAAAAATGGTTCTAACCTTATTTATAATCCCACTGATGCTCCAATGAAATATGATGAATTGAAGAAATATTTAGGTGTTGGAGACTGCAATGGATTCAAAATACTTGATAATGTTGATTCAGATATATGTGAATACCTAAAAAATCATTATTTTTGTGAAGGAGCGGAAAGAGTGGAGGTTAGAAACCTGGGTTCTTTTTTCTCTATACAAGAATGCAGAAAATCATTCCAGAAAACGATACAAGATGGAACGAAGCACTGTATGTGATACGTATCTTTGAGAAGATACATTTTCTGTAAAAATATATATTTTTCCATCTTCTTCATAGACTTGATAATCCGTCTTGATCTTGTTGAAATATTTCCTTAATTTAATTATATTTATTTTTTCTGAATAGATAAGGTAGCCTCGTATTTTATTTGATGAGTTTTTGTCTCCATATTCTCTCAATTTTTGTTTTATTTGACTTGGAATAGTAGTTTTGAACAGCAGGGGATGACCTTCATAGATTCGTGTAACACTAATGAGATTTTTCATTTTGTCCTCCTAAGGGCCAGTCACTGGCCTTTTTTCATTTTCTGTTTTTAATTCTTGTTCAGCTTCATATAATTCACAGGATATCGTAAAGATCATTGCGAGTCTTGGATCTTGGATATCGCTTAGGATCTCTTTTGTGTTCTTTGATATAAAGTGCTCTCCACGCACATCTACTTCAGCATGCTCGAATAGATAAGCATCATCATAGCACTGTGCCGGCAGTTTTCCTTCTTTAAGATAGATGCCTCTGTATATGGAATGATTCCCATTGATCACAAAGGCTATCTTCATTTCCCGAAAATAGAAAACGATGTGATTCATATCATCATAACGGAATTTTTGAATAAATCTACATGCACTTACTAATCTGTCGATTTTCCATGGATAGGCTATGACAGGGACTTCTGCTAAAGATATTTGTGTATGCTCCTTTAATTGCAGGCAATAGTTACCGATATGAGAAGGGAAGGAGAATCGCTCCTTGCGGTGGTACTTCTGATATTGCATATTTGCTGCTACAGATGTTCGGTAATCCTCCAAAATACAATCTCTTACCATATGCATATATTCCTTTCCACACGATGCGATCATTCCTTTGGGATAATGCTGTCGGAATATTTGAAATGCTGTTATATTATCATCTTTCATTTGATCACTTCCTTATGCATTAAATATAGCATAGATCATTTATGCATGATATCCTCTAAAGATGTAGCGAGGATCATGCGTAGGATCCGGATGATATTGCTGTAGATATCATTATACTCCAACCATCCATATTTGATGATATCGATCATACTGCTGTAGACACGTTCCAGGCTTCTTTTTGCGTCTTCTTCTAAGTGTGCTATATAGAAGAGTCTGGTATGGTAATCATCACCATGGAAATCGTTGTATCTTTTTACAAGTTCTTTATGCTCCTGCAGATAAATCAGAATTTTGAAAAGGTCCTGTTTTGCTTCAACCGCAGTAATGTTCTCCAGCTTCAGCTTCCCGGAGGCGATATATATTTCATGTAACAGATGTTCCGCATCCGATAACTCCGACAGTGGCACTTCTTCCTCAAAAGGCCAGTCACTGGCCTTTTTCAGGTCTATGGGGAAGGAATAGCGCTTCGATCCGGTCTGGAGCATACTGTCCCGGATCTTTTCCCGACGTTCTTTCTGTTCCTGCAGGATCCGTTCTTCCTCTTCTTTCCCGAATTTCTTCCAACAATATAGAGTCGTCATGATCGATGCGACAATACACGAGCATATCGTGATAAATATATTCATGATGATATTTCTCCCGTTGATTTCTTTTTTACTTTATCGTTATATCTTGGATCCCGCACCTTGAAACTTTTTTTCAATCTTCTGGGGATCCTCTGATAAGCATATTCTACACAGTTGTATATGCCGGCAGGCAGGTCAGCTCTATTCACCCACAGAGTTCCGGATACATCTAAGCATCCGATAATGACTCGCTGTCCTTTTTTATTGAATATCTTGACCAGCGTCTTCATCTGTCATCTCCTCCTCTTTTTCATTCCGTCCTTCCCCATATCCGAATCGTCGGTCACCTTCAGCACTTGCTTTGCAAAGTGCATAGGATAATAGAACGAAGATGGAAATGATCATCCCTATAAAAAATATCGATATCACACTTCTTCCTCCTATCTTACATAGCAGTTTGCTAAGTAATTTATCGTTATTGAGACTTTATGACAATCTTTGATAAACACTTTTCTTGTCGTCATCCAACAGGTCTTCTGTTGACTTTAGAATATCTGATCATCATTCAGCTAGTTTTATCAGACGATTCTTCTGAAGCTTTCTGCCATAAAGTCATACAGTCCAATTTCATCAAGATCTATCGTTTGCATGTCGGATACATGGATATTGCCTATAACTGTTAATATTTCGTCATATATATCTGGAGCAGCAGTCTTATCAAGGTAGGGAATCAAAATCTCCTGTAGTTTATTTTCTGCATCAAGCAGATATTTCAAATCACAGTACATTGCAGTTCTCCATGTTTTCAGATAAAGATAGAAATTCATTTTTCGTGCAGAGCTCTTAAAAACAAAGGGCAGATGCGCCATTATTTTGCAGATCGTATCAGGTTTATACATTTTCATATAAGCCAGAAATTTATTCGTCAGAATAGAATATTCCTGATGTATAGAGGAGAGATTCGTAAAATCAATATGTACATGTTCGCCGGCCTCTTTTTCCTCACGCATATCTGCTGCAATTTTTCCTAATTCATTGAAATATGATGCAATAAGTTTTTTTGATGCATACATTTCATCACGTATCGATTGAATTAATGTCCATCTCATTTCAATCGTAGATTGTTTTTTGTAGAGCACTGTGGAGGTAGTCCAGATAAGTAAGGCTCCCAAAAGCGCCGAAACCATGATTGTCATCATTTCCATGGAAGATACCTCTTTTCTTGAAAGAAGTATATTATAAATGATTATCCATGTGGTCAGTAGTTGTATATTTACAAACGTGAAATTTTTCATACTTTCTTTTCTTCATGTTTCTCCTTCCTGTAATACCTCTGCTTCTAAGTTTGAACAATAGAAATGCCGTGCGTGGACAGCTCTTCGAATCATCCATGACGACAGGAAGATGAATAGGACGATTGAGACCATCCAGTACGGGATACTTCTTAACTTCAATACCCTTGATACCTTGAAATATAAGTAGGATATACATAACAACTTTCCCAGTATCAGGATGATGCTGAGACCTACGACGATGCCAACGGATAGGGAACCTACCTCATAGCAGAAAGCACGAAGTTGTATATGCTTCTCAGTGCTATTATAGGTCGGCAAAGGGATCTCCTGATAGATAAGTATTCCTACGACGATACCAAACAAGACTATCCCACACAATACGATATAGAACACGAGCTGCAGGAAGATATCGGAGATTTTTATATGCTCTGATGTCTTCCATTGTGACAACAATGCTATTTTTTCTTCAAGCGTATTCAAGTTTTTTTCGATATAGTATTTGATCTTTTCGAGTGAAGTCATCTGTGTAGTCGTAGCTTGTGTACAGTGAAGATCATCACGTTGTGATAAGATCCAATATACATCTATAGGAGGGATCGTTCCATCCTGAATGTAGCGGTTGAATTCCGAAACATCACTTCCGGATGCAGATCCGACCGCATGACATGTACGCAGCTCCTGCGTCTCTGCATGATACCATGCTTGTCCGAACTGGAAGAATCGAACGATGTGTGCGATAAGGAGTAGAAAAGCGAAGAGAAATATCCCACGTTTCAACATTGTTTATCGCCGCCTTCTGTATCCGTGTATAAAAATGCGTCGATCGTCAGTTGGACCGGTTCCTCTAATTTCAGCTTACCTCCGGTTTCCTGCAAACACTGTCTACAAAGGAGCTTCCCGGTAGTCGTATCATAGTCATATATCCATTTCTTGCAATGACAACATTGCTCTTTATACTTGTGTTTCATAAATGCCTCCTATAGAACGATCGATAGTCTTTCTTCGTTTATTTCCGGTCTGGTTTCTGAACTGCACGCCTCAGAGATACTCCCTGTGACAGAAAGGTATATGGATACACGATAGGGGCCATAGCTTTAGACAAAGAATTGCAAATAAGGCGTAGGATGTATAAGTAAAATATTTGTAGAAGGATATCAGGTTCACCTATATCTGCCATATAAATAATTATGACACCACTAATAGGTAAAAATGGAATCAATCGTATATATCTCTCGATATGAGGATATTCTTTTGCCAATAGCCGTCTCGTACATAGACATAGCACGATGATAGGGATGAAACAGATCAATAGGTTATGAGTATCCTCGAATGGAAAGGTATATCTTGCTTTACCGAATGGCGGATCCATGATGATGTACCATACGATCCACATAATCAGGTAGTTGATAGCAAACAGCACGATCGTGTTGATCATGTTGACTGCATGATAGACAAATTTATACGTTCTTCTTTTTCTTTCGGATATCTGTGCGATTCGATCTTCTCTGTCCACATCATATAGCTCCCGCGTGATCGTAGCGATATTCATTGCTACGCTTTTGATTATTTTTTTTATCTTACACGACATGGTATCTATTCTACATTTCATAACTGTTCTCCTTATGATGTTACGGATCTATTTTAAGATCCTGTTGATTCGGCCTCTTTTGTTCCATACGTGAAAGCCATTACGACAGGCTTCGTTATCTTTTTGCTTTTCTGAATGCTTCTGCCTCGTCTTCAGTCAAGAACCATTCTTTTCCGAACGCTTCAAGATCGAATTCCCGGCAGGAAGCAGTCGTGACGATGAATCTCTTTCTATGGTCTTTAGGGACTTCATGAAAGAATGCGATATGTCCGTTCCAGTCATCCTCTATTCTTATCCCCGTCAAGATTTCTCTATCGATGTCATCATCGTCGTTTATGAAGTATATGAATTTTCCCATTGCATCGTGCAGGACTAATTCTGAATGGTTTAGTTCTCTACATCTACGAATGTATTCGATAATGAGTAGTACGATGACGATTCCCATTATCCCTAAGATCACTAGACATTCTGCCTGAAGCAGCTGTATTTTGAAATCATGATTCATTTCCTCTTTCTATGCCCCTTCCATGTTTTTTTTCTATATGTAGGACCTCTTATAGACCTGTTTGAAAGTGACTCCCCTATACAGATTCCATCACTATATGCAGCTCCTGCCTGAATTCCTCTCTCATGTCCTTATATGTTGGGATACGCTGGTTTTTCAACAGGAACTGATATTTCACTTTTTCTATGAACACCAGAAGCTCATGCAGCTGATATACGTTTATCGTCGACAGAGCTTCATCATACCTCCATCTCAGGTGCGCGATATCAAGATCTTCCAATACGAAGATATCCGCATTCTTCTTTTTCAGTGAGCGCTTCATCTTTCCTACGAGATCATATGCATAATGATTCAGCTGATCGTATGTCATACATCATGGAAAGCTTCCAGGAATCTCACTATCTCGTGCACGAATCTTTTCAGGTCTTCCTGTTGCGGCGTCAGCTCTGTTCCTGCTTTCTGTAGGAGACGATCCAGTTCATGATTCACCTTGACATAAGCGGTGAGAGTCGTATCGAGGGTTTTCCGGAAGCAGGCTTCAGTGTTCTTCTCTGCCGATACTTTCTCCCGTCCTTTCATCACAGCTTTCAGCTGATCATTAGCAGGCTTCTGTGATATCGCTACAGCTTGAGTTAAAGTGATCTTTTCTTTCCGCAAAGCTTCCTTCACTTCCGGTATCGCTTTTTTATATACCGTAAGATAAGTCTGGATCTGACTACGTTTCAATCCGGATTCTTCTGCGATGATATGTTTGAGATTTCCGCCTTTGGCATGATCCCGTTTCTTTTTTTCCTTCAACAGTTCTTCTTTCCTGCCGATCGCCATCACTTTGTCATATACGCTGAGTGTATTGATCTGAAGGTTGGTATCCAGTAACAGCAGCTCACTGTCGATATCGTCAGATCTCTTGATGAGACAGCGCACCGTTTGATAGCTTCCATCCGCTTCCTTCAGCTTTTTACAGGCTGCTATACGGTGATGCCCTGCCAGGATCGTAAATGTTCCGTCCCCGATCGGCTTTACTATAGGATATTGCATGAGCCCGTTCATCCGGATATTGTTCGCGAGCTCAGTGACGAAATCATGATCCAACTCCCGGTTGATCTTTGATGGGATGAGGGCGTCGATCGGTAGGGAACGCACCTCATCCTTTTCAATGACCTGGTAACTCGTGACCGTATCCGATCCGCCTTGTCTATTCGCCTGGAACAGACCGCTCACGATAGATCTGCTATCCATATTGGATCGTCTCCAGCAGCTCATCCGTAAAGGCTGCATAATCCTTCGTGACGCTTGCATTCTTACGATAATCCTGCAGCGTCTTGAATGCTACCTGTGCGTCGGAGACGACGATCGAATTCCGGATGATCGTCGTGAAGACCTTCGTCCCCAGATACTGTGTAGCCTCCTGCGCCATCTCTTTTATCTTCTTCGTACACTTTGCATTCTTTTTCGCATTCGTCACCAGAAGCCCAAGATAATCGAGTCCCGGATTATAGAAGCGTTTGATCAGCTTCGTCCGCTCATCCAATCTTGTCAGACCATCGATCGAGTAGAGGTCGATCGACACAGGGACGAGCAGCTTATCTGCAGCTGCCATCGCAAGATCCGTCAGAAGCGATAGTGTTGGCGGACAGTCGAGAAAGATGAAATCATACATATCCCGATAGCTTTCCAGGATATCGGCCAGCATGACCTCTTTCCCTATGCAGGCAGCGTATTCCGTCGGTATATCCTTGGATGTGTTTCCTGCCGGGATCAGATGATGATTCTCCCGGATCCGGATAGGCTGAAATGCGCCACCCTTGAGCAGTGTATATAAGCAGTTCCGATCATCCTTGCATCCGTGGAGCAATCCCAGATTTCCTTGTGGGTCCAGTTCGATATCCAATACGCTGTAGCCGCTCCGTGCCAGCATATCAGATACGGTATCTGTAGTCGTGGTCTTACCACAGCCACCCTTTTGATTCAAAACAGCAATGATCATTCCCATGTTTGATTTCCTCCATAGATTCTTTGTCGCATCTTGACATATTTCTTGTAACGACGCTCGATGTCAGCATATAGCTGTTCCTTGAGCATCGGATCTGCAAGATACGATCCATCCTTTATTGATTTCTTTATAGCGGTATAGAGATGCTTCTTACAGCTTTCATCGATGAGCCTGATATTCATATCCATCGTTCCTTCCATCTCCAGATATCTGAGGTCTACGATATAGATCCGGCTGAATATCCATCTCCTACGCCGGAGCTTGAAGATGAAGCGCTCATGGAATAGATACAGCAGATCTTCTCGTTCGCTTTCTCCATAAAATATGAATCCCATTGCAGACAGCTGGTCACTACTCAGAGTTTCCAAGCGATGAAGCCTCCATGTCCTCCAATCATCTCTTATATCCTCACAGAAATAAACGATGATGAAGATCGTGAAGAGTATGGGCCCTAAGTTAGACATACTGTAGTAGCTCCCCGATACCCTTGAAGCTATATCCGATGCTGTAGGACCTACTCGTCATACAGTTCCCTCCGTTTCTTTCAAGAGATCGACGATCGTCGTGATGCAGAGTATGGAATTCTCTACGATCTGACGTTCAGCTCCTCGTAGACATAATTCTTCCTTCACGGACGCCAATTCGTCGAGGATACGTTCCAGCTGTGTGATCTTCTCTTCTGACATCTTTTCCGAATTCCATATAGACAGAGACAAAGACTCATAAGCTTCTGTCCTTCGCAGGAGCGATTTAGTGAAGAGCTGCTCCTCTGTCAAATCCTGCCATTTATCGAAGAATCTGCCCTTCAAAACATTCGGATCGTCACGAACTGACGTTCCGTCATTGAAGTGGATCTCTCCATCTCGATAGTCCTCGATGATCAGCCAGCAGCAGCTGATCGCGTCATATACCGGTTCCCCGAGACGTTGCGTCAGCTCCTTGAAATCGAGCTCCCCGGAACAGTCATATGCTTTTTTTACTTCGAAGCGCTGCATGAAACCAAATACCTCATCCATGCTCCTCACCCGATCGAAGTATGCAGTGAGCGTCGCCTGAGCATTTCGATCAGATAGCTGTCGGAGACGTGTTTCATATACCGATGTCATTTTTTTGAATTCTTCTCTTTCCATAGTTTCCTCCTTTATACGGATGCCGGTTCGCAAAGCTTATGTATGCAATATTGACAGGGGAGCCTTTCGCTATGTATCCTCTTGACACTTCCATTCCTCTATCTCCCTGCGATATCTCTTCCTCACTTTATAAAAGGTAGAGACTGCTATATCCAGTCTTTCTGCAGCTTCTCTTGCTGTGATCATTTTTTTCGAATAGAGGTGTTCCAGCTTTAGGAATCTCTTGCTGACCGGGACCGGCGGTCTTCCTATACAGATACCATTTTGTTGCGCCTCCCGTATCCCTATTTTCTGTTTCTCCTTACGTATCGCTTCCTCATGTAGGATATCCTCACACGTTTTTATCAAATCATCGAAAGGCTCCAGCAGTTCCTCCCTGAGTCCTATATTAGAAAGCTGCTCATAGCTTTCTTTCGCTGCTTGCACTAACTTTGGTGATACTTTGACTCCCATTTTCTCATCACTCCTCGGTTTATCGGTATTCGTTCTGATGCTTCCTTCTGTCTGCGTCCATCGCTTATAGTTGTGGTACGATCCCCCTGAGCTCTTCTTCGAAGATTCTAATCAATTCCGTGATATTCGCCCGCAGCTCATCATAAGGGACGCCTTTGGCTCTTATCCTGTACCGATTGCCATCACCATCATGAAAGCAGCCCTTTTCGAATCTGGCTTTATATCTCATGAAGATCGTCTTGATCTCTCGATACCCCGGTATCGGGATATTTTGATACGGGCGTGCCTCTTCCAGATCTCGTATCTCCTCTTTTTTGACCTCAGCCGCGTGATTGCACATGTATTCTATATATCGTTTGGCTTGGTTCACCTCCAGGACACACTGTCGGTTATAGTAATGCCAAGATCTTCCCGGCTTCTGTATCTTTAGGAACATCCTGAGCTTGATATGCTGCAGGATCGTCCTCACGGATTGTAAGAGCATCCGCATCAGTCGCTGTCGTAGCTTCTCCATCGGGCGGTCCAAGGTAAATATCCTCCGCTTATTGGAGAACATCACATGCTTCTTGATGATCTTTCCTTCACCGTCTCGTTTTGCCTCCCCGCGCTTGTGTATCAATACACCGTCCTTGTTGTGATAATCACGGGCATATCGAACGATCTCCATCCGATCGACTACCTCGCGTTCACTCAGGATCAGCTCTATATATCTTCCGTTTCCTTTTTGTAGGAAAAATGCGGCATACGGCAGATCATAGGACAAAGGATTCAAATGCGTCATGAAGCGGCTGATCAGCTTTTTGATCTCACTGTCCTTCCTGATCTTTTTCGGCAGTAGGATCTGCAGTCTGATCCCATAGATGGTCTTATATCCACTCTTTTTCTCATATCGATACGCATGATCCGTTTCAAAGCGGATCAGCTTCCTGAAGAATCGGAAGGGATCCTCATCGATATTACCTTTTTGTATGAGCCTCTCTTTCTTCATGAGCCTCAATTCCCGCTGCAGTGCAGTCTTATGCAGGAACTGGAAATTGATATAGCCTTTTGCCTCTCCGGTAGCAGGGTCATAGGCGATATCCCCATACTTCTTCGTGAGTTCCGTCAGTGTATTCATTTGTGATCTCCTTATCGTTCGTTTCTCGGTATATATGTCTTTCCATCGATCGTGATAGGCTCCAGAGGGATCCCCTGTATCCTTTCGGCATTCTCCTCGTACTCCTTCAAAGCCTCAAGGGAATATAGGAGCAGGAAGTCTTCTGTACGTTTCAGATCTTCGCCGATAAGCTTCCACAGCTGCTCCTTCGTATATCTTTCATCCATATCAGTGGCTCTCTATATACTGATCTCTGAATTTCTTATATAGATAGACGCTCACGCCAGTCATCGATGCGGCCTTCTTGATCGGTATCATTTTCTTTTGCTCTGCTCGTACGATCTTTCCGAAATTATCCGGCAGGACCTTATCGTTGCCTTTATGACAGCCACCGCCACCTTTTTTCGAATAATTCGGTACGATGCTTTTTCTTATTGCTTCCTGCAGATCCAGTGGACACCACCAGGGCAGCAGCTGAGGATTCGCGTCGATCATCCTCCAGGATCGCTTTTCTTCTCCATAGTTTTGACAATACTGCTTGTCATCCTCTTCGTGATAGAACCTACAGTGGCAGCATCGTTGATTTTTTACAGCTTCATCTATCATCTGTTCGTCACATCCTTTTCTTCATTTGTTATATCAGAGCAGCTCCAGGATCACTGTCTTCGATCTTTTCCGGTTGCTCCTATATCGGTTCATGAGGACCTCTTCCTCATAATGATCATCCTCTTTTACGATGATCCGGATATCCCTCCCCAATGCCTGCTTACAGAAGCGTCTTATCTCCTCATCGCCTAGCTTTTGATAATCACGATAGGAGATGATGGTATTGTGACAGCTTTTCAGCATAGGCAGCATGGGGGATATCACGCTTTCAACGGCTCCCATCGATATCATCCTCCGATCTCTGTATGGAATTTCTGCCGATCTGGTAGGAGCAGCTGCATAGAGCGATAGCTGCAGATGAGATGCAGGGGATACTTATGAGATTCAATTCTCCCTGTAAGATTGCGATCAGCAGGAGCTCCGATATCCCTGCAACATATAGAGCGAAGGTGTTGTGTAGACATTCCTCCTCATTTGCCATAGACAGCCTCGCTTTCAGATATTTATTTCTTTTCATGCTTTCCCTTCTTCCTTTTTGGATTCTCTTTTCCCAATAGATAACACGATATGGCCAGAGCGTTGATGATCACGAATAGGATCATACTTCTCATCTCTTCCATCGTACGGATCCCTCACTATGCTTCTTCTCTATTTGGTTTGTTTTCCCTTCGATCTTATTTTTCGTCATCCGAGAGCATACCTGCTTTTCCAAAATAGGGTATATCAGGATTATTTTGAACATAGTGACTGAGGTCGCACCGGTACGCTGACCATACGGTATATGTCATATTTCTTTCCAGGATCCAAACGAGCCTATTTTGTGTGCATAATACCTTTTTAGGTTCTCCTGCTGGTTCGAATGCATCCTTCTCGCTATAGTCGATGACATATCCCATCAGAGAAGTAGAATTATGCAAAAGCTCTGTTTCTACCGTTATCTCCAGATCTGTATTACATAATGCATACACAGATATCTGAAATAGATCTGCGACACTCTGCGCTGTTTTCGGTGATGGGTATCGCTTGCCCTTCTCATAATAATTGATTGTTGATTCATGAACACCTAACATCTCAGCAAGTTTTGCGCCGGTCAGTCCATTTTTTTCTCTTAGATAGCGGAGGTTGCTTCCTAAATATTTTTTCATTTTCCTCATCCTCCCTTTATGCAGCACGATTCACTCATCACAGAAGTTTTCAGGATCTGCCGCAGCATTGCCTCTAAATGATAGATATCGCTTGCCATCTTTATCCGCACGTAGTCGCTGCCTTCCCCTTGTCTTGGTAATCGCTGAAAACATTCTTTCAAGTGATACTGTAACTCCTGTTGATGCTCTTTTGAATAACTGCGCAGGCGAGCTTCCACCTCATCCCATGTGATCTTATCGGACTCATGAACGAGCTTCAGATCATCACAGCTGTTTCCATATGTATCATCGAAGTCGATATCGCCATCTTCATCGATAGAAAAGTATACACGTTTATGGTCCTGATCTTCCATGATCACTCCATCATCTTTCATCGTTGCTTTTATCCAGTCGAAGTAAAGGGGAGTATACCGGAATGCTTCCTGTATACAGCGCTTCTGTATATCTGTCTCTGCCAGCTTTAGAGATTCGCTCTCTGTCAACGGGGTCGCATGATGCGGATAGAGTGCTTCATTGCGCCGCTGATACCACTGATGGGCCAATTCTGTCTCATCATCACCTCCGCGATGCTCATCGGATGCGACTAGATCATATACAAAGGATTCCAGCAGCTCGGAAACCTTCTGATCGTGCTGTGCTGCAGCCTTTACGAGCTGCTCCGCTTCTGTTTCTGTAAGTCTTATCTTGATTTCATATTCTTTCATTTCTATATCCTCCTTCATCCTTTTTCCCTATGCACCGATATGTCCCTTATATCCAGTCGGAAGAATCATCTACGACCTCAGACCATACGAAGCTATAGCCGGTCGCATTCCTTCTCGTCTTTCCATTACAGCTGTCCAGGATCGTCTGGTAGCTGCAGTATTCCTTTGCCGCTGCTTCTCTGGAGCTTTTATAAAATGCGAGAATGTTCCTGTTCTCCGGATCTACCTTATAGATCCCTCTTCGTCGGCTGCGGCTTGCGAACTTGCTTCCTGCCTCCTGTTTCGACAAAAGAGTCAGATTCATCAGCCGGTCATCTGTCTTCAGGCCCGTGTGGATCAAACTGTAGCGCCTCGTATCATAATTCCCATGAAAAGCTCTCCATACGAGCTGTGCGACCTTGACTTCCTTCTTGTTTATCTTGATGAAGTAGGGAGGGACGCCTTTACGCAGATATGGCTTCAGCATCCGCTCTCTTCCGTTTGCATAGATACGCTTGACTCTTCCCATATTGGAGATATAAAGATTTTTCGTCGTATCGACCAGTTCCCACACCTCCACATCGATCTCTTTCTGCGTGATCATCCGTATCGTTTCCTTCATTAAAATGGCAGATCGTCATCGGAGATATCCAATGCTGCAGTGCTTGTGAACTCACTGGAGAAGGACGGAGTGCTGTTGCTCGTAGTGGTGATGCTCTGTGTGCTTTCCTGTCCGGGTATGTAAGCATGATCCGTACCTCCTGCATTCCGGCTGTCCAGAAAGCGCACATTATCCGCGACCACCTCTGTTACATATATACTCTTGCCATCCTTGTCATCATAGCTGCGTGTCTGGATACGGCCCTCTACACCTACCAGAGAGCCCTTGTGCGTATACTTCGCTACACTATCCGCGGTCTTGTTCCAGACGACAGTGTTGATGAAGTCAGCTTCCGGCTGTCCCTCCTGTTTGAAAAGCCGGTTGCATGCGACCGTAAAAGACACGACCGATGCGCCATTTGTTATCTTCCGCAATACGGGGTCCTTCGTCAGTCGTCCGACTAATACGACTCTGTTGATCATGATATCTTCTCTCCTTCCTACGATCTCCTGTTTTCTTCTTTATCAGATCCTGCTCGTCGCAAGCATTCCTCGAACGATGTTTCCCATGCGTCATCGAACAGATCCCGCACGATACGATAGGTTTCTTCTACACCCAAATGATGGATCCATTTCATCATTTGGATATATTGCCTCAGTCCGTCACATCCGCGGTACAGATAGATCCGCATATGCATTCTTTTCGGGAAGTTCCTCCTACCGGCCTCAGTCATGAGATCCCTCCTCATCCGGCTCAGCATGACATAATTTTTTATAACCTATATGCAGACCTGCCAGATATCGTGAGATATGGGGATCCGGGCGCATCCCGCATTCCGTCTTTAGCCATCTTTCTTCCGGCTCTGTTCGATAGGGGAGCTTTTCATCCAGCTCGATCCTTAATATGAATTCCTCATGACACGAGGCTTCTTCCTCATGCTGCAGATAACGTTCATATTCCACGAAGGAGATCGGCCCCTCTTCATCTACCTTTTGGTATCGTTGACGGTAATGCTTTAGAATGTCATCCCTCGCGGCTTCATGGTTCCATAGAGTACCTTTGATCGGACTGTTTGTCAGACATCCGGCAAATTCAGCTTCTGTCATATTTATCCAGTCATCGCCACTTCTCAGAGAATGGGGAAGGGTGAATACTGTACAAAAGCCGTCGCTTAAGACAAAGAGCCGATGCTTCAGAAAGACATATTCCAGCGTTTCATCATCTTCTCCGACATGACGCAGTGTAAAGGTTGTAGCTTCCTGTCTGATAAAGTCAGCTTCGAAGGACGATTCCGAGCTTTCTTCGATCTCCTTTTTTTGAAAATCCTTCCATGCCAGGACGATCATGTCATGCAGGAGCTTACCGATCTCGCCTTGCTCAGTTGCCACATCTTCATCTGAGACATATCGCTTCCCATTCTCTAATTCTATTTCGAACTCTGCTTCAAAGTTATACAACAGGGTATCCTCCTCAACAGGAAGCTCCATGTCTGCCGATCTATCAAGATATTCCATCATGCTCTTCTGCAGGGACCCATCTGCGATTCGCTCATAAAACTCTTCCTTGTTTTTGAAATGAAACGTCAACATGATCTTCTTCCTCCTTGTGTTATCGATACTTCTTTTTGTACAGACAGCTGCTTCCGGATCGCTGTCTGTCGGTCTTGGAAGTAAGTGCATAATTTGTTCGATTAAATATACATCACATACTCTTACCACATTGTGTTAATCGTATGGATGTTTTTTTTACCTGGGAGGATTTTTTCATCCTCTTCATATTCCTACAGGCTAAGCTGCAGGGGGGAGACACTTACATCTCTTCTTTATCGGTTCCTTTCTTGTCTTCTAAAATCGAATAGCAATCCTCTTTGAATTTCTTCAACTCTGCTATATTTATCTTCGATCTATGGATTTCGATGTCGATACCTTGTTTTTCTAATCGTTCTAGTGCTTCATCGATTACTTCTATCATAGATAGATAATAGTAGAAGACTTCATTACACGTATTGAGTAGAACTCCGTTCGATATGATATATTCTAAGACCGGATTTTCTGCGATCGTTACCATGCATATCCTCACACACTTCGATTTACTTACACCGATGCGCTTTGCCAGACTGCCGATGATAGCATCTTGCTCCTTTGTAACATAATAACGTTGCGGTTGAACATGTTTCATTGCGTTTTCCATTCCGCTATACCTCCAATTCTGCATTCATGTATATAGAAAAAGGCGCCATATACAGTGATATAACTGTAATGGCGCCTATAAGATTCTGCTTTAACTGTAAATTAGAAAAAAGCCGAACCTCTCTATTAAGATAAGAAGTTCGACTATTATTGTCATGGTGGAGCGTATCGGGATCGAACCGATGACCCCCTGCGTGCAAAGCAGGTGCTCTCCCAGCTGAGCTAACACCCCATCTCGATTGCTTAATAAATATATCATGCAGCAGATAGCCTTGTCAATGCTTTTTTTGATTTTTTTGATAAAATGATAAACGGAATCGTATCGATTACCAAGGGAATCCCTGAAAGTCAAAGCAATCCTTCACTTGCAAGGAAGCTTTGTTTTTTTGTTTTTATCTATATGCTCTATCATTTAATAAAAGCAGTTTTTCACATAAAGTTATTATGGATTACTTGAAGCTTTGATTTAATTTTTTATTTCCTCCAGTGTATGACAGTAAACATAAGGCTGAAGATTTGTTCAATCTGCTCTGCTGTAAGGTATACAGCCGCGGTAAGCGGATATCATGAAACTTGGTTTCCGACTGTCGGCTTCGAAAGTAACATGAGCCTTCCACTCTGCTTTTTTGATTCCTCTTTTTCCCTTCCTCTCTACTTTCTGCTTAAAACCTTTTATGATTCCTTCTTCCATCCCCTCTTCAAAGCTGTCCTTAAAGCCATAGCGGTAACGTGTATGCAAAGGCAGGTATGTAATCTGCATTCATAAGCATACAGCTTCCATGCTTTACACGATTCGTGATAGTTTGGCTACCATCCAGTCAGTGTGTTCCCTGCAAGACGGTCAACTGTAAATAAGCAGACTGCATGCTTATGATATATCCGTAAAAAGAATAGGGGATTGCAAGCGAAAGAGAAATCGTCTAAAATATAAGAAAACTTTTGAGGGGTGATGTTGTATGAAAATAGCAAAGGAGGCACTGCGGCTCAGCTTTCCTGTGATGGTCGGCTATGTATTCCTGGGAATCGCTTTCGGTATTCTCTGCCAGCAGCAGGGCTATTCCATGCTCTGGGCGTTTTTGATCAGTCTGAGTGTGTATGCCGGAAGTATGCAGTTTGTTTTACTGACATTCTTTCATGCCGGATTTTCACTTGTGGAGGTAGCACTGGTTACACTTACCGTAAATGCAAGGCAGCTGTTTTATGGTCTTTCATTTCTGAAGAGCTTTCCGGCGATGGGAAAGAAACGCTGGTATATGATGTTTTCCCTGACAGATGAAACCTATTCCTTATTGTGTGCAATTCCGAATAAGGAAAACAGAGAGGGGAAACAGCTGATGTTCTGTATATCGTTATTTGATCAGCTGTATTGGATAATAGGTTCCGTACTCGGTGCAACCATCGGCTCTCTGCTCGCCTTTGATACCACGGGAATCGATTTTGCAATGACGGCTTTGTTTACTGTCATCTTTGTGGAGCAGTGGCTGGCAGCGAAGCAGCATGGTGCTGTCTATATCGCAATAGCCGCGATTCTCATTTCCACTGCACTGTTTCAGTTATCTAACTTTCTGCTGCCGGCGCTCATACTGCTGGTCATTCTGCTTGTCATCTTTCAGGACAAGGTGGAAAAAAAGGAGGATGCATCATGATAGGTATTACGGATAGCCTGCTGATTATCGCAGTTGCGGCGGTTTGCACCTTTCTGACACGTGCGCTTCCCTTTATGATATTCAAGAACGCAGAAGCACTCCCGCGGAAGATTGTATATCTGGGGAATGTGCTGCCTATGGCGATCATGCTCTGTCTGATTGTCTACTGTGTACGCAATACGAGTTTTTTTCAATATCCGTACGGTCTGCCGGAGCTGCTGGGAATCGGGAGTGTCGTACTTCTTCATGTGTGGAAACGCAATAATATGATCAGTATCATCGGAGGAACCCTGCTTTATATGGTGCTGGTACAGCTGGTGTTTGTATAGCTTTGAAGGATGCTTTGAACCAACTAAAAACGTAATGATAAGGAAAGGCGTGTTCCGTATTGATGAATTCTGTACAGGGACACCCTTTTTCTGTGAAACAGTGAAAGCTGTGTGTGCTTTAGAAATGGGACACAGACACATCACATTTTACAGTTATAAGCCGCAGATCTTCAGGGAAATTTCTTATACCGCGCTTTGTTTACGCAGTTTTACCACACAGAGCAGTCTGATCTTTTGGCTTCTGGATATCCGTCACGGTATGAAAATTCTGTCAGGTAACGAAGCACGGTGTCAGGGTGCTGAGCAAGTATGAAAAACTCAAATAAAAAAAGCCATGACAATCATCATGGCCGGCACACAGATGCAAAGAAGGCGTCATATTGTTCCTTGAATACCGAATCCTTCAGTGTAATGTAATTAAATTCATGGAGAATATGGAAATCATACAGGTCGATCACTTCCAGTTCTCCTTTTTCTATCTCTTCTCTTGCGGCGGCTTCATACAGAAAGCTGATTCCCTGATTGTTTCTGACGAGCGTTTTGATAGCCTGTACATTGCCGATTTCAATCACCCTCTGAAAGGAGGCAATGGATAAATTGATTTCCTGCATGCCGCGCTCCAGTATTTCTCTGGTACCACTGCCATCTTCCCGAACAATCAGTGTTTCCTGCACCAGATCCTTCAAACAGCGTACCTCCTTTTGCAAGGTATAATGCTTTCCTTTTACCGCGACATAGCGCTCCTGCGACAGCAGCTTCCAGTCATAGGTCTGCTTTGGAAAATATCCCTCAACAAAGGCGAAGCCGATATCCCCGCTGTTCAGCATCTGTAAAAGGGTTGCTGTGTTTTCCACAATCATGCACAAAGAGGTCTCCTTATGCTCAGCGAGAAAGCTGTTTAAGCGCTGTGGCAGGATAAACTCCCCAATCGTCAGCGTGGCACCAAAGCGCAGGGCGGGTGTTTTCTGATTCTGCTTCAGCAGACTGCGGATCATTTTCTCATCCGCAACCATGGTACGCACTTTCTCAGCCAGCAGCTTACCCTGAGCCGTCAGATTCAACTGCTTTCCGTCATAAAAAAACAATTTGCAGTCATATTCCTTTTCCATATATTTGATATGCTGCGAAACCGCAGGCTGTGTAATGCATAAGATATCCGCAGCCTTCGTATAATTTAATGTTTCAGACAGCGTAAGGAATGTATATAAACGAAAATCCAGCATGTTCTCATCTCCCAATTTCTGTAAGGTAAGTATACCACGAATAAAAGAAGAGCGAAAGAAAAACAGGTGTCTTTAATATGTGTACAGATGTACTTGTTTTGTTTACGTTGAGAAAACTCTTTCATAAATGTTACATCAATTTTTCATTTTAACTTTCATTTTATTTCATTTGTGCTATAATAGTGCTTACTAACAGAAAAACATGCTGTTGGATGAAGTATAAGAGGAAAGGAAGGTGCCTGATTATGGCCGAAAACAGAATTTACAATTTTTCAGCTGGTCCATCCATGCTGCCACTGGAGGTGTTGAAAAAAGCGCAATCGCAGATGCTGAATTACGAGGAAAGTGGCATGTCGGTTATGGAAATGAGTCATCGATCCAAAGCCTATGATGCGATAATTACAAAAACACAGGAACGAATGCGTTCCATCATGAATATACCGGATAACTATAAGGTTTTGTTCCTGCAGGGAGGAGCAACCTCTCAGTTTTCCATGGTTCCCCTGAATCTGCTGCAGAAGGGTACGGCAGATTATATCGTGACCGGATATTTTGCAAATAAGGCGTATGCGGAAGCAAAAAAATACGGGGAAATCGTTCTTGCAGGCTCCAGCAAGGATGCGGATTATTCCTATATACCCGCACAGCAGGAGCTGCAGCTGAATAAGGATGCAGATTATGTATATCTGTGTGCGAACAATACGATTTACGGTACCGAATGGAAATATGTTCCGGAAACGAACGGTGTGCCGATTGTTGCCGATATGTCCAGTGACATTCTGTCCAAGCCGGTGGATGTATCCAAATTCGGCATCATTTTTGCCGGAGCACAGAAAAATATGGGGTGTGCCGGTCTGACAGTCGCAATCGTTCGTGAAGATTTGATCGGATATGCAAAGGATTTCACACCGGTGATGATGGACTATGCTCCCCTTGCCGACAAGGATTCCATGTACAACACACCGCCGACCTATGCAATTTATATTTTGGGGCTGGTGCTGGAATGGATTGAACAAATGGGCGGACTCGAGGTCATGCAGAAGCGAAATGAAGAAAAGGCGAAGCTGCTGTATGACTATCTGGATAACAGTGCTTTCTATACAACCACCGTACGCAGGGAGGATCGCTCTTTGATGAATGTAACCTTCCGTGCACCGAATGCAGAGCTGGATGCGTTGTTTGCCAAGGAAAGTGCCGCAGCCGGTATGAGCAATCTGAAGGGGCACCGTGCAGTTGGCGGAATGCGTGCATCTATCTACAATGCCATGCCGCTGGAGGGTGTGCAGACACTGATTGCATTTATGAAAAAATTTGAAGAGGAACATAAATAAGGGAGATAATTATGAAAATAAAGCTGTTTAATAAAATTGCGGATGCCGGAATCAATCAGTTTGATCCGATTGCATATGAATTTTCTGAGGATTTTGACACGTATGATGCCATTATGGTGCGTAGTGCGAAGCTGCACGATGTGGAATTTCCCGCCGATCTGAAATGTATAGCCAGAGCCGGAGCAGGGGTAAACAACATACCGCTGGATCGCTGCAGTGAACAGGGAATTGTCGTTTTCAATACGCCGGGGGCCAATGCCAATGCCGTGAAGGAGCTGGTAATGGCAGGACTGCTGATGTCCTCCCGTAAGATTACAAAGGGCATCGAATGGGTCAAGACTCTGGAGGGTGACGATATTTCCAAGGCTGTGGAAAAAGGAAAAAGCAATTTTGTCGGTCCGGAAATTGCAGGTAAAAAGCTGGGCGTTATCGGACTTGGTGCGATTGGCGTACTGGTTGCCAATGCCGCAGCCGCCATGGATATGGAGGTTTTCGGATATGATCCGTTCATCTCTGTAAAAGCCGCCTGGACCTTAAAGGCAAGGGTGCACCATGTACAGAATCTGAAGCAGATTTTTGAGGAATGCGATTATATAACCGTACACGTTCCATTCAGTGATAAAACCGCAAATATCATTGATGCGGAAGCGATTGCGGCAATGAAGAGCGATGTGCGTGTGCTGAATTTTGCACGCGGCGGTCTGATCGATGATGAGGCGATGATGAAGGCGATGGATGAAGGAAAGATTGCAGCCTATGTAACGGATTTCCCGACAAAGGAGCTGTTGCAATATGAACAGGTGATCGGAGTTCCTCACCTTGGGGCCTCCACTCCGGAAAGTGAAGAAAACTGTGCGGTTATGGCTGCCAATGAAATCATGGAGTATCTGGAAACGGGAAATATTACCCATTCTGTGAATCTTCCGGATATGCAGCTTGCACAGGAATGCAAATACAGAATCTGCATTATCAATAAGAATGTGCCGAATGTGGTCGGTGCCATTACCACGGCACTTGCCAATGTCGGTGTGAATATCGAAAATATGGCAAATAAGGGGAAAAAGGATTATGCATATATGATCCTTGATACCAATGATGAAGTCAGTGAAGAACTGATGGAACGACTGCGCAGCCGGGAAGGCATTATCAATGCGCGTTTGATTACTGCAAAGGCATAACGCAACGAAAAGCACCTCAATGAAATGAACCCCAAAGCTTGAACAGTCAAAGGAAAGGGATTCGCTTCACAAGGTGCCTTTTTTTTAGTTTCTTTTAAAAGGTATAAACAGAAAAAAATATGATTTTCGTTACAGGAGATGTCAGTACAGACTATCGATGACCTCACTGTAAGCTTTCATAGGCTGTCAAAGTATACAGGGAGTGTAGCATACTGGAGATGACGTTCGCTGATTACAGGAGATATCCTGCTGATAGCAGCTGCTTTTCCATACGAATTGCTGATGAGCTTGCTTGCTTTTCTTATTATATATACAGATTATCTTTTATGTACAGGTTATCGTCTCATTGCCAGTCACCCTGATTTGAAAAATATTAGAAATTTTCAGAGAATTCTGATATAATTCTATGTATTTGTTTAGGATCGTGCAAAGGAGGAATTCGATGCGTTCTTTGATCATTGCGGAAAAGCCGGAGCTGGGTAGAGCGATTGCGGCTGCGATTGACGGCAGCGGTAAGGAAGTCCGCGGCGTCATACGTAAGCAGAATGTCATTATCACCTGGGCATACGGACACCTTCTGCGCCTGTGTGAACCGGATGAGTATGATGGGAAATATAAAAAATGGAAAAAAGAGGATCTTCCGATCTGCTTTGAAAACTGGAAGCTGGTTCCCGATGGAAATAAAAAGGACCGTGTGGAACAGATTATGGCACTGATGCAGGAGTGTGACCAGATCATCCATGCAGGTGACCCGGATGATGAGGGACAGTTTCTGATTGACGAAATTCTGGATTACGCACAAAATGAAAAGCCGGTCAAACGGGTATATATCAATGACAATACGCCGGCAAATATCAAAAAGGCCTTTCATGATCTGATCGATAATGATGAAAAACTGCGTGCTGTGGGTAGAAGCGCCTATGCCCGTGCAGTTGCGGATTATGTAGTGGGAATCAATTATTCCCGCCTGTTTTCCCTGCTTTTGCGAAGAAAAGGCATGAGCGTGGGACGTGTGCAGAGTCCAACGCTGGGATTGATCGTCATGCGTGATGAGGCCATTGATCATCATGTGAAGCAGAAATATTATGAGCTGCATACCGGTGGACATATCGCAGAGCCCGATACATCCATCCGCTTTCAGCTGAAGCCGAAAAGTGATCTGCTGGATGATGGAAAGCATATTCTGCATCGCAATATCATGGAGGATATGGAACGTGATATCATGGCCAAGCCGGATCAGAAGGTGAAAATCGATGAGAAATTCATGGATGTGAAGCCGCCGCTGCCCTTTAACCTTGCGAAGCTGCAGGCACATATGAATGCCAGATATGGCTTTGATCTGAGCAAAACGGACCAGATTACCCAGACACTGCGTGACCGCTATCAGGCCATTACCTATAATCGAAGTGACTCTCAGTATTTAAAGGAAGAGCATTTTCAGGAGGCTGACAAGGTGCTGCCGCATGTCATGAGCAAGCTGAATGAGCAGTATCCGGTGGATTACAAGCTGCATTCCGAATGCTTTAACGACAAATATGTGACGGCACATCATGCCATTATTCCAACCATGTCGGATTTCAATATCGCGCAGCTGCTTCCGGATGAGCGAAGGGTGTATGAGGAAATCTGCCGGTACTACATCATGCAGTTTCTGCCGCCGATTCGTAAACGGCAGCTGAGTGCGATAATCAAAACGGAATATGGGGATTTGCGAGCGACCAGTACCTATGTGCTGGATGAGGGCTATAAGAAATATTTTACGCCGGAGAAGGAGGACAGCCAGGAGGAGGAAGAGGATGACAGCCGCTTCGATTTGCCGAAGGGCACCTATCCGATACAGCTGGTAAGCAGTGAACTACAGGAAAAGGAAACCAATCCGCCGAAGCGCTATACCCAAGCCAGTCTGATCCGGGATATGACCAGTATTGCCAAATATGTACAGGATAAGGAAATCAAGGATATTCTGAAGAAGAAGGATAAGGATAAAAAGGGAGAGAACGGATCGATCGGAACAAGTGCGACCCGCTCACAGATCGTGGAGACGCTGATCAAACGCCGGTATGTGGAAATGAAGGGGAAAAACATTATCTCTACTCAGCTGGGAAAGGACTTTTACCACCTGCTGCCGGAGGAGATCAAAAAGCCGGATCTGACCGCAAAATGGTGGGTGATTCAGGAGGATATCAAGGAAGGCAATGCCGATGTGAAAACCCTGGTGGACAGTGTGCTGGAAGCCTTTGTGCCGCATTTGAAAAAGGATTACTCCCATCTTCGTGTATCCGGTGAGGTGGAAATCGACGATGATCGCAAGGCGGTCGGTATCTGTCCTGTCTGTGGGAATAAAATTGTTGAAAACAGCAAGGGCTTTGGCTGTGTGAATTATCGCAACGGCTGTAAATTCGCTTTGTGGAAGGAGGACCGTTTTTTTCAGTCGATTGAAAAAGAGGTAACCCTACCCATGGCGGAAAAGCTGTTGAAGGATAAATATTGCCTGGTGAAGCTGAAAGAGGGCGAGCAGGAAATCATTAAGGTGCTGCAGCTGGGTGTCAGAAACGGACGGGCAGTCTACCGTCTGGTGGATGTGCCGAAAAAGGATACGTCCGCAAAACAGTCCGATGCAGAAGCAGCCCTTCATGCGGAGCAGAAGAAGACATAAAAAAATTCCCACAATCTCATAAAGAGAATGGGAATTTTTTTTCTTATACCATTGTATAAGTTCTACAGAGCCGAACAGATACTACTGTTCTTCGTAGTAGCATCCTTCTTCCTGTGAAGGAGGAAAACGTCTGCCCTTTTCAACGTCTACGTCACCGTACATTTCATTGCCATCTTTGTCATAGCATGTGTATTTGCCGGTTTTTTCGCAGTTCATTCCTGGGCGGTATTTCTTCTGTGCCATTTCTAACACCTCCTGATAGTAGTATGGGAAAAGCTTATGAATCTTATACATAAACATTGTTTTTTTATTGAAACTTGGTAAAATGAATGTAGATGGAGGATATGCGTATGAAAATTCTGGCTAGTGATTATGATGGGACTCTTCGAACAGAGGAGCTGGTTGATATAAATGATGTCCATGCGATACATGAATTTCGTGCAGCAGGAAACATGTTCGGTCTGGTTACGGGAAGAAGTATGGAGTCCATACAGACGGAGATTCAAAAAAATAAGATAGAATTTGATTTCATTGTGGCAAATAACGGCGGTGTGATCTATGACCGTGATTTTCAACGTCTGCAGGTGCTGTATATGGATTTCAACAAGGCGCTGGATATCATCGCATATATCAAAACCCTGGATTGTGTATCGTATGTTATCAATGACGGCTTCCACCGGTTTAAATTTTCCGTGGATGAGAATCAGATTGATCATAAATACGGCAATATGCCGGATACAAACGAGCATGAGGAGGAGGTATTGGACCGCGGGAAGATATCCCAGCTGGTTGTTTCCCTGAACGACACCATGCTTGCGGAGGAGATCAGTCATTACATCAATACGAACTTTAAGGGCTATGCTGTTGCCTATGTGAATGTGAACTGTGTGGATATCGTGCCGGAGGGTGTTTCCAAGGCAGAGGGACTGTATTTCATCGAACAGCATCTTGGTCTGGAGCATGATGCCATCTATGCCATCGGAGACTCCTTTAATGATATTCCCATGATTGAGGAATTTCACGGCTGTGCCATGATGCATGCAAGAAGTGCAATCGTGGAGCCGGCAGAGCATGTGTTTATCAGTATTGAGGAATGCATTGCATTTCTGATGAAGCTGTAACAAGAAGACAGCGGCAGGAGCTTTCTTTATATTATATATAAGACAATTGCTTGCATCTGAAAGGGCATCTCATATGCTCTTTTTTTGTGGACTATGGATGATGTTATAGGATTGATACTGTGCAATCTCTGCCTTTACAGCGTAAAAATATAGCAGGGGGAAGACGGTATGATCTGCATTTCTCAATTTGACAATAAAACTTGTACCTATGCTAAATACCCATATGTAGGTTATGAAAATGTATATGTAACTTTCCTAGTGGAATAGGAATGCATATATGCATGCATAGAGATGCTTCTGCCTTCACGATTCCTGTTGACTCTCCACTACCTTGTGGTACAATATAGATGAAGGAAGTACCTTGTGTCGTAAAGTAGAGGTGAGTCCATGTACGATAAAACACAGCTCATGCGAGGGAGTCTGGAGGGCTGTATCCTGAAAATCATTGAACAGCATATGACCTATGGCTATGAAATCCTCATGAATATGAAGGAAGCCGGCTGGATTGATGTCACAGAAGGAACGCTGTATCCGATTTTGCTGCGGCTGGAAAAGCTGCACTATATCCGTGCGGAAAAAAGGGATTCTCCACTGGGACCCAGGCGCAAATATTATCAGATCACAGCAGAAGGCCGCGTGTATCTTCGGGATTTTTATACGGAATGGAGTAAGCTGGCAAAAACGATCGACAAGCTGTTTGAAGGAGGTGTGAACGATGACCGGTAATGAATATAACGACAAAGCAAATCTCAACCATGAATACATGATCGTATATCAGGATATGCTGCGCTATCTGAGCAGTAAGGACATTTCCCTGCTGGTCGCAAGGGATATTCGAGACGATATTCTGGCTATGGCACTGGAAAGTCAAACGCGCGGACTCAAGGTAGAGGAGGCATTTGGCGATTATCAGAAATTTTGTGATGCCGTCTGTGCGAATGCGGTACAGGAAACACGGCTGGAAAAGCTGCTGCGCTGGTGGAGGCTGCTGTCCTCCCTTTTGGTATTGTGGGCGCTGCTTGATGTTATCGGAATCGGAATCGATGAGAGCGAATATGTGAAAAACGGTATGCTGTTTGTGTCATGGAAGACCATCATGTTTTATATCATGCTCATTCTAGGAAGCACTGTGCTAGTACAATGGCATAACCGGCGCAGCTTTCATCGTATTCTGGGCGCATGGTACACATATTTGATCGCATATGGCGTTTTAGCTGTGGGTTTCAAATTTGTTCTCTACCTACTCAGTTCCTGCTTTCATGTTTCCACAGGGATGCTTTCCATACCACTGTGGCTGCTTGCGCTTCTGGCGATTAGCTGTATTCTATCCTGGATTGCCTATCATTTTCTATTAGAAAAGCAGTTTCGTTTATATCGGGGGATGCAGGAGGAAGCGTAACGCTGCACAACCTCAAGCCATGCGTGAATTGCTGCATGTCAATATGTATGACAGCAGGAGTATGTATCCAAAGAAAAAAGGGTACGCTTTCTGGTGGATACGCAAAGCTTAAGGATCATAATAAATGGCGCCCGATAATCAGCGGTACCGTGTTTTGCAGCGGAGGGCTTCACAGAGGATCATAAGTTTTGGGGGTGTCCGATGCAGCAATCCACCGGGTGAGGCAGAAGGTAGCTGCAGGTTTTTCGGCGTTGCGCTTAGGGATTGTAAACTGTGTCTTTCTGAAGGTGTGCTACACCTTGGATTATGATGCTACAGAGCACTGTACCAGTTTCATGAGGGATGCAGTCCTCCTTGATGATTTTAAAGCAGTTTTTCCTACATGGTATAGGATACATCCTGTATCTGATACGGTATGCGATCGAGAGCGCCCTGTGTCTTTCTTACAGTCAGGAATATAAGGCGGCTGTATGATGGTGTCAGGTTGTGTCGAGGAAGTATGCATTCCGTATCAGATTTTTCTGTTTTTATTCCAGCTTCTTTTATATCAATAAAAAACGGGCCTTTCAGAACGGAAAATGCTTCTGAAAGGCTTAACCAACATCAGAAAACTATAGGTAGACGAAGCACTTTGTGCTATAATATAAAATACGAGAGGAGTGTTTTTATGCTCAATTATTTCACTTTGAACAATTTACGGGAATTGATTCAGCAGCTGCTGGACATTGCCTGTGTCTGGGCACTTGTCTATTACTGCCTGAAAATCGTGAAAAACAATTCGCGTACCATCCAGATATTCAAGGGGGTACTGCTCATAGTCATTATACGTTCCGCTGCCAGCTTTCTGGGACTTCACACCGTCGCAAATCTTGCGGATTCCATCATGAATTGGGGTGTGGTTGCGGTCATCATTATCTTCCAGCCGGAAATTCGTAGTATTCTGGAGAAAATCGGTAAAACCAATGTGTTTTCCCGTATTTCCACGCTGACGATCAATGAACGTGAAAATCTGGTGGATGAGCTGGTCAAGGCCTGTGCGGAAATGTCGAAGACTAAGACCGGTGCCCTGATATCCATCGAACAGGGACATTCTCTCAGTGACTATATCAAAACCGGGACACCGATGAATTCCGTTGTATCCAGCGAGCTGCTCTGTTCCATTTTCCAATACGGAACGCCGCTGCATGATGGTGCCGTGATCATTCAGGGTGTGAAAATCGCCTGTGCGGCTGCCTATTTTCCACCAACGACCAGAGAGCTTCCGACAAGCTACGGAGCAAGACATCGCGCTGCGGTGGGAATCAGCGAAATCACCGATTCCATCACCATTGTCGTGAGTGAGGAAACAGGTAATATTTCCATAGCGGAGGGTGGTAAGCTGACCGTAATTTCCGAAGCGAGTCTGCGGGAATTCTTAATGAATGTTGTCTGTAAGCAGCAAAGCACTGCCGTGCATGACAATCAGGAGGAGCCTGCCGAGCAGGTCAGCACACCGCCGCCTTACGACGGTAAGAAGCCGGGCGTATTTGCGCATTACTTTAAGGGGAAAAACAAGCGGACAAAGAAGGAAGCGGCAGACAAGCGTTATACAAAAAAGAAAAAGAGCGAAGAACAGGATAAGAAGGAAAAGGATGTTGTTGTCGTTGAACAGGAAGTGGATCGACTGCATATCGAGGACCTCACACAGAAACAGGATGAGAAGCTGGACGCCCTGTTTGAAAATATCGTAACCGACTCGGAGAAGAAGGAAGAATCGGCTGCGGAAGCGGATGAACCAAAGCCGAAGAAGCGAAAAACGGCAGTAAGGAAAAAGCCGGCTGCCGCTGTAAAAGAGGAATCACAAAAAGCGGCAGAGGAAACGAAGCCTGTGAAAAAAACACGCCGTAAGAAAAAAGCAGAACCGAAGAAGGAGCCGCCGAAAGAGCAAACAGGGAAAACCATTATGACGAATATGGCAAGTGATCTGTTTAATGATGTTATTGAACCTGAGGCGATCGTTCTGCATTATGTGAAAGCGGATGAGGATGAAGAAACTCCTGAGAAAGCTAAAGAAAGGAGAGATTCCTAATGGCAAAGAAAAAAAAGAAAACACAATTAAGCTCGGAAGGTAAGACCGAACTGGCCAAGGCGATTGCCGAAAAGAGTCAGACGTTTGCCAGAACCTATGCAAATGTGGAAATCAAGGTCGGCAAGTTCTTTCGCTGGATCAGCGGATGGCTGGATAAGCTGCTGTTTAATCAGAAGCACGGCAAGGTCGTTGCGCTGATACTGGCTATTTTGTTTTACGTGACCTTTAATTCCCAGGGGGCGAACTTTCTCGAGAATGTGAAGAGTGCTGAGGATCTGGGCGAATTTCCGGTATCTCAGGTCTTATCGAATCAGGCCTATGAGGTAAGCGGTCTGCCGGAGACGGTCAAGGTGCGCATCATCGGAGATCTGACGGATATCAAGAGCGTTAAACAGCAGAAGAATTTCAAGGTGATAGCGAATATGACCGATCTGACCGAGGGCACGCATGAGGTGAAGCTGACAACGGAGGCGATGCCTGCGCGTGTGGAGGTTGTGCTGGAGCCTTCCACCGTCGTTGTTACGATAAAAAAGAAATCCATACGGCGTTTTACCGTCGGCTATGACTTCGTCAACCGCCAGCAGATGGATTCCATATATGACCTGGGGGAACCGCAGCTGCAGCAGGGTGAGGTTCTGGTTCGCTCCGATAGCGATACCCTGGATAAAATTGCATTTGTAAAAGCACTGATCAAGGTGGATAAGGATGTGAAAACAGATTTTGAAACCAAAGCGAACATCGTTGCATATGATGCAGATGGAAACCTTATGAAGGTGGACATTATACCGGATACACTGAAAGCCAGTGTCAAGGTAACCAAACCAAGCAAAGACGTACCGATCACACTGAATCCAACCGGTGTGATTCCAAATGATAAATCAATAGAATCCTATAAGCTGGATAAGGATCATGTGACAATCTATGCGAAGCAGTCTGTGCTCGATAACATTAACGAGATACCGATTACCATACCGGCCTCTACACTGACGAGCGATCGTGAGATTTCCATGCCGATCATTATGCCGAACGGTGTAACGAAGATTTCCAGCAATATTGCCAACATCTCCATCAAGCTGACGGATACGAAGGAGCGGGTCATCAGGGATGTGCCGATTGCCTTTAAAAACAGCATTGACGGACTGAATTTCACGGTTGCGCAGAGAAGCTCCTCCAGTGTAGATGTAACGGTCAAGGGAGCGAAGGATATCATCAGCAAAATCAAGAAAGAGGAGCTGCAGGTGTATGTCGATCTTTCAAAGATTGAGAAAGCAGGTACGTATGAACAGCCTTTGATCGTAGAGGGCAAGAACAAGCTGGCAACCTACGTATTGAAGAATGGTAGTGTTAAGGTGACTGCGACAGGCAGTGTAGCTGACGAATAGGAAAGGATGAGTAACACATATGGGAAAATATTTTGGAACAGATGGTGCCAGAGGACGCGCCAATGATACGCTGACACTGGATATGGCGGTAAAAATCGGACAGTACCTGGGATGGTACTATGGAAAAAACCGTCATGCGAAAATTCTGATTGGAAAGGATACACGGCTTTCGAGCGATATGTTTGAAATGGGTCTGGCAGCTGGTGCCACATCCTGCGGAGCAAGTGTATATCTGCTGGGAGTCTGCCCGACTCCTGCGGTTTCCTGTCTGATTCAGAAGGAGCATTTCGACTGTGGAATCATGGTTTCCGCCAGTCATAATCCATTCCATGACAATGGTATTAAGCTGTTTAATGGAGACGGCTGTAAAATGAATCCGGAGATTGAGCTGGAGGTTGAGAAATATATCGACAACGAAGTGTCAATCGAAGTTGCACACAATGAGAAAATCGGAAGTGTGATCGAATGGGAGGAAGGTCTGGAGCTGTACGAATCCTGGCTGAAGGAAATTGTTCCGATGGATCTTTCCGGCATGAACATTCTGCTGGACCTTGCCAACGGAAGTGCAACAAGCTGTGCTGCGGAAACCTTAAGCGAGCTGGGGGCAACCGTTGAGGTGATTCATTCTGCGCCAAACGGTATCAATATCAATACCAAATGCGGTTCCACACATCCCGAGGAGCTGCAGAGTATGATGAAGGAAGGCAATTACCATGTCGGCTTTGCCTTTGACGGAGATGCGGATCGTCTGATTGCTGTTGATGAGGACGGAAACCTGATTGATGGCGACCACACGATGTATATCTGCGGCTGCTATATGTACGATAAGGGAATTCTGCATGATGATGTCGTTGTGACCACGGTGATGAGCAACCTTGGTCTGTATCACGCACTGAAGGCCAAGGGTCTGAAATATGAGCAGACGGCTGTCGGTGACAAATATGTGTTTGAATGTATGAAGGAGCATGACTATTCCATCGGCGGTGAGCAGAGCGGACATATCATCTTTCATGCTCATGCGAATACAGGAGACGGTCTTCTGACTGCGATGAAGCTGCTGGAAATTATGGTGGATACAAAGAAATCCCTGAAGGAGCTGTGTGCAGATCTGTTTATCTATCCGCAGCTGCTGATCAATACGCCGGTACATGACAAGCATGCCGCTCTGGAGGATAAGGAACTGCTTGCGGCAGTGGATGCAGTAGCGCAGGAGCTTGGTGACGAGGGAAGAATCCTTGTTCGTCCTAGTGGGACAGAACCGCTGGTGCGCGTTATGGTGGAAGCCAAAACCGATGCACTGTGTGCGAAATATGTAAACCGTATTGTGGATTTCATTAAAGAAAAAGGACTATAACATATTGTGTGAAAGGCTCTTCCCTTTGGGGGAGTCTTTTTACGTTTCCCGGGAAATGTCGAGAAATGTCGGAAATTGAGTGGAAACACAGCGGCAAATGTGAGAAATCCATGTGAAAAGCAGCTACTTTGAAAAATAGCTTTTTTTTTCACATAATTTAGTCTAAAATAGGGGTATGAGGTGATGTTAATGAAGAAAGTAATCTGCGTTGTCGAGGATGAAAAGGCCATCAACGACCTGGTGAATCAGTATTTAAAAAAGGAAGGCTATGAAGTACGTTCTTATTATACATATGAAGAAGCAAGTGCGCATGTAATGGATGATGATGTGCATTTATGGATTCTGGATATCATGCTGGATGACAAGAGCGGTTTTGATCTGATTGAGGAAATCCGCCTTCAGGGGAGGGATATCCCTGTTATTTTCATGTCTGCCAGAGATAAGGAATTTGACCGTATCATCGGTTTGGAAAAAGGAAGCGATGACTATATCACGAAGCCCTTTTCCCCAAAGGAGCTGGTGCTGCGCGTAAACAATGTCATCAAGCGCGTCTATAAGGATGACAACAACCGGATTATGGTGGACGGCTATGAGCTGGATGAGGAACAGCGCAAGGTGTTTGATCACGGTGTGGAAATCGATCTGACAACCAAGGAATTTGATCTGCTGATGCTGTTTATCAAAAACAAGGGAATGGCGTTCAACCGGGATAAGATTCTGACCAGTGTATGGGAGGAAAATTATTTCGGAAGTGACCGTGTTGTGGATGATACGCTGCGAAGACTGCGTAAGAAGCTTCCGAATCTGAACATTCATACCATTTACGGTTACGGATACCGTTTAGGATAATGAAGCGTTTTAATGAATTTGTCAAGCGGCTGTCACTGACACAGCAGCTGTTTGCCCTAATCTTTTTCTTTGTCACATTTTTTGCGGTCTTCTTCTTTGTCTACATCAACGGCAATGTGACCACCGTGATACGTGAACAGATGTATGGTACTCTGGATTCGACGCTGCAAAGCTGGGCTATGAGTGATAGTACCAATGATGAACAGCGCCAGCTGATCAACTCCGCAGCCGGTATCGATATTTTTATGGTGCGGGTGGATAAGACGCTGGATGGTGCCACGCATGTTACGCTGGCAGGTAAAAACACCTCGGATATGGATTTGAACAGCTCCGAATGGAAAGCCATTGCACAGGACATTCTGAGTATCAATGCCCGTTATACGGCAGGCGATAAGATTCATCACGGGATCGTGAAGAAGGTCAGCGGAGATCGGGATTCCTACTACAGTATTTACAAGGTGGCAGATGACCAGCTGCTGGTTAGCAAGATGTACAGCGACAATATGGGCAAGCTGGAGAACTCACTGATTAACAGCGTTGTCTATATCACGGTGATAGTTGTCGGCTTCTTCTTCATCATTATGATGATGTGGGTACTGACGCTGATTCACCCCCTGAATCAGATACGAAACTATATCGAACGTGTCAAGCTTGGCAAGGATGCGGACCTGCGTGTAAACCGGCGGGATGAGATCGGTGAACTGGCGGATGCACTTGTAAGCATGCGGGAAGAGCTGCGCAAGCAGGAAAAGACGAAGGAAGAAATGATTCACAATATTTCCCATGACCTGAAAACACCGATTGCGACGATCAAAAGCTACGGCGAAAGTATTAAGGACGGTATTTATCCGTATGATACACTGGAGAAAAGCGTCGATGTTATTATTGAAAATGCCGACCGGCTGGAACAGAAGGTACATTCCCTGCTGTTCATGAACCGCGTGGAATATCTGATTTCTCAGGATTGTGAGGGAATCGGCTCCAATATGGAGGAAATCGTGGAAACGGTTGTGCAGAACACCAGATTCATCCGCTCGGATATTCAGATCCTGACAAATCTGGAGGAGGTTTACTTTGATGGACTGGCAGAGCCGTGGCGCGTAGTCGTGGAGAATATTATTGAAAATGCATTGCGGTATGCGAAAACAACGATTGATATCCATCTGAGTGAGGAAGAGGGTCTGACCATTTCCAATGACGGACCTTGTATGGATGAGGATCGCCTGAAGGTGCTGTTTAAGCCGTATGAGATGGGAAAGGGCGGAAAATTCGGTCTGGGTCTGTCGATTGTGGCAAAGGTTGTCAGTGCCAATGGCTATGAGGTTGTCGGAGAGAATATGGCAGAGGGAGTTATCTTCCGTATTTACAAGCCGAAAAATCCGGTGAAAAAAGGACGGTAGAAACGCTCGGATACCATGTGCTTCAGTTTTCATGAGTAGGAAAGCTGGAAAATGTCTGTGATGATATCGAAGTTCTTACTCAATTGAGGGTAAATTTAAAACAGGGAGAATGTAACACTATTGTAATTATCAATAGAAGTTGAATTCTCCCTTTTCCAACACCTAAAGTAAGAAGGAACCCATATCGGCGCAGACCTTCTTGGTTGTTATCCGTACAATGGAATACCCGACTCTTGTCTACTCATGCTTTGTACAGGAGGCTGCCTGTGCTTTCCATTCATATGCATGCCGCGCCTGTTTTTTTATTGTGGCTGCTTTGGCTCTTGGACTTTATCATGAGGGTGAGGTCTTCAAGGTAAACAGATATGCAGCACGTTATCCATCATACCGCTGTATGTATCAACAGCAAGTTGCCCAGGGCATAAAAAAACCGCAGTTTCCTGCGGTTAGTAATCATGCACATTCTGTAGAATGTCCTGTGCCTTGCGGCAGATCAGTCTGGTGCCGTCGCTAAACCCTTCCTCTCGATTCTCTAGTGTTTGAATGAGGATGCCACGAAGCTCGCTTATACGTGACTGATACTCCTCATCCAGGATGGCGTTGTGTGTTTCCTGCGGATCCCGGCTCAGGTCAAAATACTGTTCCTCGCCTGTTTCACTGTACCAGATAAATTTATCCTGTTGAGTGACGATATAATGATTGGAGAGCTTATCGTGAAAGCTGTGTTCTCCGTGCAGATAGCTTCGCACAGATTCGGCTTCCTGCAGGATACAGCCTTTCAAAGAGCATCCATCCACCGTATCAGGGATTTGCAGCCCGCACAGATCCAGCAGCGTCGGCATGACATCGCGCAGCTCCGTAATGCCATTGATAGTATGTGGTACGATATCCGCTATATGCTTACCGATATGCACAAGGAACGGAATATGGGTGCTTCCTTCATATGGAAAGACCTTGCGCCATAAATTATGGTCAAACAGCATCTCTCCGTGATCACTGGTAAACAGGATGATGGTATCGTCATAGACGCCGTCTTCCTTCAGCGTAGTCAGGATGCGGCCCAGCTGATGGTCGACATGGGTGATTGCCGCATAGTAGCCGGCCATGGCATCCTTTCGCATAGCAGCATCACAGCAGCCGTATATGGAGTCTGAAATTCTGCCAGCCGCACCTGCTCCGTTTTGCGGATCCCAGTCACCGCTAGCCGGTGAGCGCAGCTCTTTATCCTTATACATATCAAAATATGCTTTAGGAGGATCTAATGGCTGATGCGGACGAACAAAGGAGGACATGAGGAAAAACGGCCGGGTGCGATCCCGTGTTTTTAAAAAGCGAATACTTTTATCTGCAACCCAGTTGGTCGGATGCAGGCGCTCTTCATAAATCCAGGGATGCGTTACCCAGGAATTGCATTCCGCTCCGCTGGTATTGATGTCTGCATCTTCTCCCAGCACATTGCGCAGATCCTGCAAATAATCATCACTGACATCCTGATGCATCCAGTGCGGGATATTCAGGCTGCGATAACAGCCCAGATAACCGTCGTGGAGCTGCAGATTCTGAAAGCCGCAGGTCAGTCTTGGAGGATGTACATGCATCTTGCCTATGCACTGCGTCTGATAGCCGCTGTTTGAAAATTCCTCAGCCATATAATGCTGATAACGCCACTCCACCTCGTCAAGATAACCGACGCGTCCATGCCGCTTTTGACTTCTTCCCGTCATCAGGGCGGCCCGTGCGGGGATACAGCTTGGCGTGGCTGAATAAGCATGGGAGAAAAAGACACCATCCGCAGCCAGGGAGTCCAGATAAGGGGTTTTAACATCCGGATGGTTCGCAAAGGATAAAGCATCCCCGCGAAACTGATCACAGACAATCAATAGTACGTTCACATTCTGTTTCATAATTTCACCTTCTAACGTTCATTATATAGGAAAGAGTGGAAAAAGGAAATGTGTAACGTTCTTTGTGGCAATTATATGAAAAAACTGGACAAGAAACCTGCAGGTTGAAAAAGGTATCCTCTGCGGATACCGTATGATAATACTATGAAACAGGATGAATTTTTGAAATGGCGCCTTTGATAACATCACAGAGAGTAAAGCCGGCGTACACCATGGTCAATCCCCGAGCAAAGTCACTGACCAGAAGGATGGAGAATACCGGGAGAAGCTGATTCCCACTGAAAAAGCTGTAAACGTACGAGCCGAAAAGAATGAGGTTTACAAGCTCAATTCCATAGCGTATACGGGGCTGTATCGCTTGATAACAGTGATACAGGAGGAATACGGAGATACCAGTCAGAAGAAATACAGTGCTGAAGACGAGATAGTACTCGGTGAAATCATATGTTTGCATCATGTTCTTATAGGCGGTATGAATAGGATATTGAGATAACAGCATCAGATACGGATATAGAAGATAATAGAGATAGCTGGCGTACTTCATGAAAATCCCTCCTCTCTATCTATAGTATAGCACGATTTTGACACAAAAATAAAAAATGGGAAAAATGGAAACCGGAGGGTGTGGAATGTCGTGCGAAAAAGCGGCTATGCTTTTGTGCAGCCTGCTGACTGTATGTTTTCTGACAAACAATTTGTCACCTGATTTCTGATTGTTGCTAGCCTGCTCTTTCATCATGTACAGCTATTTTATAAGTACTGACTTCATATACAGCATCAATAAAAAGGAATTTAATTTATATGTAGTTCTTGTAAATTGGTATTTCTTGTTAAAATTTCTTGTATTTTTGTTTGTATCGAAGAATAACTGTATGAATACTATTTATTTTCTTCGATTTATCTTATATAATGATGGTTGTCTTTGAATGTAAAGAAATGTAAAAAACGTGATTTCTGAAAAGATTTACAGTTTCTTGCATTTTATTGTTTGAAAAGCAATATCTATAAAAAACAGAACAATATATGCATTGCATAAAACGCTTACATTCAGTAATATTTAGGTATGGAAAACATATCCAGATGAAGGAGGAAATTCATTATGAAAAAAATGGTAGCACTTGCTTGTGTAGGGTTAATGGCCGCAAGCGTTGTTACAGGCTGCAGCAGCAAGAAGGATGATGCATCTTCTGGCAGTGACGGCGAAAAACGTATCGTTAAATTTGATGCGTTCTCTGGAGGAAACGGTGAAGAAGTTTGGAAGGAAATGGCGAAGGCATTCGAAGCAAAAAATAAAGATGTCAAGATTGAGCTTCGTTTTGAGAAGGACTTACCAGCAGTTCTGAACAAGGAAAACAGCAAAGGGGAATATTCCGATATCGTTTATTACAACCTGGGACAGCAGAGCCAGTTTACAGAAACGCAGCTGAACAGCAAGAAGGTGGAAGACATCTCTGATGTATTCGCAGATGAAAATGTTAAGAAAAACATCAATCCGGATTTCGTAAACAACCCGGTATCTCAGTTCTATGGTGACGGCAAAAATTATCTGGCACCAATCATGTATACACCTGGTGGTTTATATTACAATGCAAACCTGGTTGGCGAAGGAAAGAAATATGAAATTCCTCAGACCTGGGATGATATGTTCAAGCTTGGTGACCAGCTGAAAGAAGAAGGCAAGATTTCTCTGTTTACCTATGCACAGGCAGGATATCTGGATAACACAATCCTTTCTGTTATTCAGGAAGCCGGCGGACAGGAGCTGCTGAGTAAGTTATTAAACTATGATGCTGAGGCTTGGAACTCAAAAGAAGGTAAGATGGTTACCGATACGATTGGACGTCTTGTAAAAGATTACATGGAACCAAATACGGTTGCGAATGCAAACGTAAAAGACGGATTCACAAAGAACCAGCAGGCTGTTATCGACGGTAAGGCTCTGTTTATGCCAAACGGAAGCTGGGTAGTTGCTGAAATGGAAGAAACAACTCCAAAAGACTTCAAATGGGGCGTAAGCGCAGTACCTGCACTGACAAAAGACGGAAAGAAAGCCATCACGACCTTTACAGAGCAGTGCTGGATTCCTTCTGAAGCTAAAAACAAGGATGACGCAAAAGCATTTCTGAAATTCATCTATTCTGAGGAAGGCGCAAACATCATGCTGAAATATAACTGTGTTGTACCTGTTAACGGTATTACAGATAAGCTGACAGGCGTTAACAAAGAACTGTACAATGTATACAATGACGAGAATGTTACTGCAGTTATCGGCGCATTTGCACCATTTGACTCTGCAGCTATCCCTGATGTAGACATGAAGAAGGTATTATGTTTCACAGCTGATGATATCAATACTGGTAAGACTACTGCTGAAAAGTGGAACAGTGAATTAGTGAAAACTTGGAAAACGATTAGTGAGCATCCAGTAAAATAAATTTGTGAGCATGATTTATTGAACTAGCAGTGAGCGAATCGCTCACTGCTTTTTAGAAAAGGAGGGTTAAGTAATGAATAAAAAGAAAGCACAGAGAAGATTTGTCTTTGCCTGTCTGGCACCGGCCGTTATTCTTGTGATTCTCTTTATGGTGATTCCTACCTTCAACGTATTCCGTTACTCTCTGTACGGGAAAACGGGAATCGTCGGCGATGCCCCGTTTGTAGGATTGAACAACTTTAAAATTTTATTTACCGATTCACGTTTTATTGAATCCATGCAGAACATGATTCTGATCATTGTGATGGTGACGCTGTTTACCGTCGTACTTGCTGTTCTGTTTGCGACCTTGCTGACAAGAGAAGAATTCAAAGGGAAAAACTTCTTCCGTGTCATCTTCTACATTCCTAATATTTTAAGTATTGTTGTTATTGCCGGTATCTTCTCGGCAATTTATGCACCGGATAACGGTCTGCTGAACAGCTTCCTTGAAATGATCGGACTCGGTATGCTGCAGAAGCAGTGGATGGGAGATTCCGGTATCATATTGTATTCCATCATCTTTGCACTGGTGTGGCAGGCAATCGGCTACTACATGGTTATGTATATGGCCAGCATGTCCTCCATTCCGGAAAATCTGTATGAGGCGGCTGCTCTGGAAGGGGCAGGAAAGGTAAAGCAGTTCTTCATGATCACATTACCGCTGATCTGGAACAATATCCGAACGACACTGACCTTCTTCGTTATTTCCACGATCAATCTAAGCTTCATGTTCATTCAGATCAATACGAATGGAGATCTTGGAAGTGAAGTACCGCTGAATTATATGTACAACAAGGCATTTGGAGGAAATTATTCCTATGGTATGGCAATCGGTGTCATCACCTTTATCTTCTCCTTCGCCCTGTCCGGTTTACTGAACAAAATCACAGAACGTGATGTTCTGGAATTCTAGGAGGTGTGAGCTATGAATAAGAAAAAAATGTCCTCTCATGCCTGGTATAAGATATTCGTCTACGTGGCGATGATCGTATTCGCCATCAGCATCATCGTTCCGGTTGCCTGGGTATTTCTGTCCAGTGTGAAATCACAGCTGGATCTGGTTGGCGATCCATGGTCCATGCCGACGCAGTTTCTCTGGAGTAACTTCGTTGATGCGATGGAAAAGGCCCGCATGGGAGAGTATTTCATCAATTCCGTATTTGTCACCGTGCTCGGTCTGATTTTCCTGCTGGTGCTGGCACTGCCTGCATCCTATGTTCTGGCAAGATATCCGTTCAAGGGCAAGAAGTTCTTCAATGCCCTGTTTATGGCAGGACTGTTTGTCAATGTAAACTATATTGTGCTGCCGATTTATCTGATGCTGTTTCAGGCGGATCAGCTGCTCGGTGTGGAGGTGTTCCTGAATAATAAGGTCATGCTGGCACTGGTGAATGCAGCTACCAGTCTTCCGTTCACGATTTATCTGCTGAGCGGCTACTTCAAGACGCTGCCGAAGGCGTATGAGGAAGCAGCACTGATTGACGGCTGCGGCTATTTTAAAACCATGACGAAAATCATGATTCCCATGGCCAGACCAAGTATCATCACCGTTATTCTGTTCCAGTTCCTGGCATTCTGGAATGAATATATCATGGCGTTCACCTTGATGGATAAGGACAATGCGACACTGGCTGTTGGATTAAAATTCCTGATGGCGGATCAGCGTTCACAGGCGAATTACGGTGTCATGTATGCCGGTCTTGTTATCGTTATGGTACCAACATTGATTCTGTACATCTGTGTACAGAAGAAACTGACCCAGGGTATGAGCCTTGGAGGTCTGAAAGATTAGGAGCTACACGACTATGAAAAAAACATTCGGCAGAGTAACATTGCCTGGAGAAAGCAATTTTCTGGAAGAAACAAAGGATTTGCTGGAACGCTGGGGTGCGGATGCGATCCGTGACAGCGACGGCACAAAGCTTGATGAAGGAATCCGGAATCTGGATGCAAAGATATATACCACGTATTTCGTAGCCAGAGGACATAATGAATTCGCTGAACAGCACATGGAGGAATGCCAGCAGATCTATCTGATGAGCGCATATACACTGGCAGCCGGTGAAGATGTTCGAATTGCATTTGCGGCGGAATACTTCGATCAGCAGGTTACACCGGATTATGACCATGATCCCAAGCAGTGGTGGGAGGTTATCGACCGTACCAGCGGAGCTGTGGTTGCAGCAGATGACTGGGAGCTGGATCAAAAGCATCATACGGTTATTGTGCATCATGCACAGCCGTTCCATGAATATACCGTCAGCTTTCTGGCCTATATCCTCTGGGATCCGACGCAGATGTATAATCACATCACCAATGACTGGGGTGACAAGCCTCATGAAATACCGTTTGATGTACGCAAGCCCTACAGCAGGGACTATGTTGTGGAATATTTGAAACACTGGCTGCAGGAGGAAGAAAACAAGCGCTGTGATATCGTACGATTCACAACCTTCTTCTATCACTTCACGTTGATTTTCAATCAGCATGCGAAGGAAAAATTCGTTGACTGGTGCGGCTATGGTGCCAGCGTATCGACAGAAGCGATACTGGCATTCGAACAGGAGTTGGGCTATCGCCTGCGTCCGGAGGTATTTGTCCAAAACGGTTATTATAACTCCACGTTCTGTGTTCCGACAAAGGAATACCGTGATTATATCGATTTTACACAGCGCTTCGTAAGCGAACGAGCAAAAGAGCTGGTGGATCTGGTGCATGAAGCCGGCAAGGAAGCAATGATGTTTCTCGGTGATAACTGGATCGGTACCGAGCCGTATGGCGCATATTTTCCTTCCATCGGTTTGGATGCCGTGGTCGGCAGTGTCGGCGGCGGTGCAACCCTTCGTCTGATTTCCGATATACCCGGTGTGAAATATCATGAAGGACGATTCCTTCCGTATTTCTTCCCGGATACCTTCCATGAAGGAAATGATCCGGTCATCGAAGCGGTGGACAACTGGCTGAGTGCCAGACGTGCCATCATGCGCAAGCCAATCGACCGTATCGGTTATGGCGGTTATCCAAGCCTTGCCTACAAGTTCCCGAAATTTGTGGAATACATCGAAAAGGTATGTGAGGAATTCCGTCAGATTTATGATATCGTCCATGAACAGACACCATACTGCGGATTGAAGGTAGCCATACTCAATCACTGGGGAGCGCTGCGCAGCTGGCATGCCTATATGGTGGCGCATGGTCTGTACTGCAAACAGATTTATTCCTATAACGGAATGCTGGAATCCTTGAGCGGAGCCAGTGTGGATGTTACCTTTATCAGCTTTGACGAGCTGCTGGAGCATGGCATTCCAGCGGATATTGATGTTATCATCAATGCGGGAGATGCAAATACGGCATTCTCCGGTGGAGATATATGGAAAAATGAAATGCTGGTTAGCATGCTGCGGGCATGGGTATACAGCGGACATGGTCTGGTTGGTATCGGAGAGCCGACAGCCTGTGAGCATGGCGGACGTTTCTTCCAGCTGGCAGATGCATTCGGTGTGGATAAGGAGCTTGGCTTCACACTGCATACGGACAAATATTTCCATACACCGGCAGACAGTCACTTCATAACAGAGGATGTTGTGGAGCCGCTGGATTTCGGTGAAGGAATGAAGAATATCTATGCGCTGTATGAGGATACGGAAATCATCGCATATAACGATGGCGAAGTGAACATGGCAGCCCATGCGTATGGAAAAGGACGCTGTGTATATATTGCAGGACTTCCATACAGCACCCAGAATACGAGAATCCTGCTGCGTGCCCTCTATTATGCGGCATGCAAGGAGGAAGCATTCAAGAAATGGTATGCGGACAACCTGTATTGTGAGGTTCACGCATATCCGCAGTCAAAGCAGTATGCGATTTTGAATAATACAAATGAAATCCAGGAAACCGGTGTGTATGACGGAGAAGGTAACTGCAAACATGTCACACTGCAGCCTGGGGAAATACGATGGATGGTGATGAAATAATGGAAACCAATATTGTGAAGAATATCATCATGGCAGTTCTGTTCTTTGTGTTCCTTGGCATGATCGTCATCGGACAGAAAACCGTTGGTTTGGGAAATCTGGGATTGGAGATTGCCGGACTGGCCGGACTGCTCGCAGAGCTGTATGTATACAATCGAAAGTACAAATAAGAAGGAGGAAGTAAAATGGCAGATTTATCATTAAGACATATAGATAAGATCTATGATAATAATGTACAGGCCGTTTTTGATTTCAATCTGGAAATCAAGGATAAGGAGTTCATTGTATTCGTAGGTCCGTCCGGATGTGGAAAATCAACAACTCTGCGTATGATTGCAGGACTGGAGGATATCTCCGCCGGGGAATTTTATATCGATGACAAGCTGATGAATGATGTAGAACCAAAGGATCGTGACATTGCCATGGTCTTCCAGTCCTACGCATTGTATCCGCATATGAGTGTTTATGATAATATGGCGTTTGGTCTGAAGCTGAAAAAGACGCCGAAGGAAGAAATCGACAAGCGTGTACGGGAAGCTGCCCGTATACTGGAAATTGAAGACTATCTGGATCGTAAGCCGAAAGCATTATCCGGCGGTCAGCGTCAGCGTGTTGCGCTGGGGCGTGCCATCGTCCGCAATGCGAAGGTTTTCCTGATGGATGAACCACTGTCCAATCTGGATGCGAAGCTGCGTGTACAGATGAGAAGTGAAATCATCAAGCTGCATGAGCGCATCAATGCGACAACGATTTATGTAACCCATGATCAGACAGAGGCGATGACCATGGCGGATCGCATTGTTGTGATGAAGGCCGGTTATATCCAGCAGATCGGTACACCAAAGGAAATTTACAACAATCCGAAGAATATGTTTGTTGCAGGATTCCTGGGAGCACCTGCGACCAACTTCCTGCAGGGAACCTATCAGGGAAATGCGTTTATCTGTAACGATCAGCGCATCGAAATGCCGGATATGTTCCGCGAGGCTATGAAGCCGTATGACGGCAAAGAGGTTGTCATGGGTATCCGTCCGGAGGATCTGCATGGCGAAGGCATTGTTGCGGACACCTATCCTACCTCACATTTCATGTTCGATGTTGAGGTCAGTGAATTGCTCGGTCATGAGTTTATCCTGCACGGACGCTTTGGAAAACAGCGTCTGGAGGCAAAGGTAGCGGCCCGCATTGAAGCAAGACCGCATGAGGATATCGAGCTGGCTATGGATCTTAGCAAGGTTCATTTCTTCGATAAGGAAACAGAAGAAACAATTATTTAGGTTCTTTCATCCCTTACGGGGTGCAGGCATTCCACATAGACGCCGTTCAGTGCAATCGTCCCTCCTCTTTCAGATACGTTGTACGGTGAAGCCTCCATATCATGCAGTATCTGGCAGCCGGATATCGTATGGTATGGCGGTGTATGGGAATGTATAAAGAATAGGAAAGAAAGATGCTTTCTTTCCTCATGGAAAGGAAATCGCTGCAAGACCGGTATTTCATCACAGGTATCGGTCTTTTTTTAGTTTTCCACCAAATGTGGAAAACAATGTGGGAAAGTGGAAAACTGCTTTATAGGCAGTATATATCGTGGTATTCTAATAGAAAGAAGGTGATGATGTGGAAAAGCTACCCCCGATAGCAAAGGTATATGAGGCATACAGTGCATTGGCAGATGACCGTATTGTAGTGAAGGAGCAGGAGGCGCTTGTTGACAGCAGCGATTATGCAAAGACGTATACTGTCAGATTTCATGATGATGAGGTTTCAAGCAATGACAATGCGACCGTTTGGCAGCATTATCCAGGCTATCCTATTCTGGCAGTATGGATGAAGCTGGGAATTCTTTCTGTGAACTGGAATATCCTACCTGCCTTTGCCGGAATCAACTGGAAAAAACGCAACACTGAGCATAAAAACCGTTATGAGGAAGTCATAGAAGAATTCCTTTCGGAATGTGAAGAGCAGGGCTATGCTTGCGAGGATATACGCAGCTGTATGCAGGAAACACTGGAAGCAGTTGCTAAGCTTTCTTATACGATAAAGGGCAACAGAGCCCCTATGATACGTAAATGAATGAAAACAGCAGCCGGTACATGACTGCTGTTTTTCTTTGTGATCTCTTCATGATTTGTATAGCGATGAAACAGCGCTAAATCAGATGAGATATCCAGTATTCGACATAGTAAAAAAAACAGCTGTTTCAGTTATCCTCATTCATAGGAAAGAACTACTTTTTCACTCGGAAGCATAGCAGCAGAAACAATAGGACAAGAACACCGTAAAAGCTTGATCATAATCGGAAGGAGGAGTATCTCGAAAAATTCGTTCGGCACCTCCTTTTCCTATTCAGTGTATAGTGTACAGTAGGTGGAAAGTCTCAGAACTGAATCTGGAAATAGTCTTAGCGCTAAAGTGGCATACTAGCCGTCCGAATACACAAAAAATCGGCATGTTTCTTCTTGACTTTACAGTTACTGGATACTTTAAGATGATTCTACACCTGATCGAATGAAGGATAAAGGAGAAGTGAACATCATGAACAAAACTGTCGATATTCGTAGATTTTACGAGGAGGATGCACTTGCTCTGGAGGATGTGATACGCAAAACCTGGAAATATGATGCATTCTGTTCTTCTGAAACAGCAGCCAGACTGGCACATGTATATTTGTACTCCTGTCTAGCCAATCAGACCTTCACTGCCGTGGCGATCGTTGACGGAAAGCCCTGTGGTATACATATACAGAAGCACCGCTGTCCGTTTTCCCTGAAGCTGCAAAGCCTTCTTGCTATTGTGCATCTGCTTATAACAAGAGAAGGCAGAGAAATCTGTTCCTTTTACGGGAAGATTCGGAATGTTGATCAGGTGCTGTTAGACGGTAGCGGGAAAACCTATGGTGGAGAATTGTCATTCTTCGTCCTGGATGAAGCTGTGCGTGGTCTGGGAATCGGCAAACAGCTCTATGCAGCTGCGCTTACTTATATGCGTCAGGAGAATATTCAAAGCTTTTATCTACTATATACAGACAGTAGCTGTAATTACGGCTTTTATGAGCACCGTGGAATGCAGCGAAGAGGAGAAATAGAGATGGTTGTGAAGCTGGCCGGACAACAGGCACCGATGAAGTTCTTCCTGTATGACATTACCTGCTAAAGGAAAAGACGATAAGAAAAGCCGTACAAAGCTGTGTGCCCTGTACAGTTTTATACCAATAATCTATATATTTTCCAATTCGATTTGCAGCTGCGTGATATATTCCTCCTGCACACGGGTCTCATGCGTATCGATAACGAAGAATTCCATAATATGGCGTCCAATGGCATATCCGTTTTCATCACAGTATTTCAGCATCCTTTTTAAATGCTCATGCGCTTTATCGCGTGCACCCTGATAATAAAGATTCAAATAGGTTCCGGCAGGCAGTGTGAATTCCCAGTCCTGCAGGGATTCCCCCGCAATGAAAACAGAGGAAGCGTGAATATGTTCACGATCAGATACATCCAGAAAGAAGCCGGTATTAAAATTTGCAATCGTATAAATGTTTTTTTCGTATTCCTTTGATAGCTTCATCAGCTGATATTCCACATCATCATGAACAGCATCCGTTTTTAAGGCTACACATTTGCGCTGAGGCAGGCGCATCAGCTCTATCGCCTCCATCGGCAGCTGCTGACACGCTTTTAGTGACGCCTTGCGATGCAGAATATCAACCTTTAGCTGATAAAGCTCCTGAATCTTCTGATTGATGATGCGCTCTTCTTCCTCCATGAAGGAAAGACTGTTGGCGATGGTTCGGTTCTCCAGATAGTCCTGAATACTTTTCATGGAAAACCCCAGATTACGAAGATCGCGAATCACATTCAGACGATGAATATCACTGGTGGTATACTGGCGGTAGTTGTTTTTGTCCCGCATGGGATGAAGAATACCAAGCTCTTCATAATAACGCAGGGAATCCTGTCCGATGTTGTATAATTTTGAAATTTCATTGATTTTATAGTATGTTTTCATATTTACCTCTTGACTCTGGTATTATACCAGGGTTTATGATATCTATGCAAGTGAGGTTATAATATGAATCATAAAAAGCAGTTTTTTAAATTTGTAATTCCCAGCGTGGTATCCATGCTGGTCTTCAATCTGTATACGATGGTGGACGGTATTTACGTAGCTCGTTTTGTTGGCGAGCATGCACTTTCCGCAGTGAATATCTCCATGCCATATGTCAATTTCATCTTTGCATTTTCCATTCTCTTCTCTGTTGGAACGAGTACAGTTGTAGCCATCTTCCGTGGAGAAAACAATATGAAAAGCGCAAATGAAACATTCACGAGGAACACGATTTTTCTGACCGTCTGTGCCTTGATCATCACTTTGCTGGCGCTGGTATTTCAAAATGAACTTGCCCTGTTTCTGGGAGCCAGTGAAGTAACATTGCCCTATGTCCATGATTATCTTGGCGTGCTGATCTGGTTTACGTTTTTCTTTATCGTATCCTATTCCATGGAGGTGCTTGTCAAAACGGATGGATTCCCAAAGCTGGCAACTGCGGCTGTAACGGTTGGTGCGGTGACGAATATCGTCATGGACTATGTGCTGGTCGTGCATGTGGGGATGGGGATTCGGGGAGCAGCGATTGCGACCGGTCTGTCCCAGGTTTTGACATTTACCGTGTTTACCATTCATTTTCTTGGGAAAAGAGGGACGATTCACTGGTGTAAAACAACGATGGACTTATCGGTTTACAAGCGTATTATTCCCATCGGGACTGCGGATTTTATCACCGAGCTGTCTGCCGGTACGATTATTTTTCTGTTCAATCATGCAATTTTAAAGCATATCGGAGATAACGGAGTGGTGACCTATACTGTTATCACGTATATCTACAATATTGTCATGATGACCTTTACGGGAATATCACAGGGGATGCAGCCACTGGTCAGCTTTTACCGAGGGCGCCGGGAGGAAAACACCTGCCGTTTATTCCTGCGCTATGCCCTGTACTCCACGTTTGCGATGTCAATGCTGGCGCTGGCAATCTGTCTGTTTATGACACCGGCTCTTGTTTCGATTTTCATTGATGCATCACGAGCCGAGCTGTTCACCTATACTGTTCATGCCTTTCGCATTTATTCTCTGTGCTATCTGGTAATCGGCTATAATATCGTATGCAGCGGTTATTTTGCGGCTGTGGAGAAAAGCGGCTATTCCTTTACCATATCGCTGCTGCGCGGCTTTGTGCTGATTGCGGCATCCATATGGATCATGGGGGAGCTGTTTCAGGGTGAAGGAATCTGGTATGCAACGCTTGTATGTGAAAGCAGTACACTGGTGGTCAGTATATGGTGTATGCTGCGCAGCCAGAAAAAGGCACAGATACATGGGGAACAGGCACTGCAACAGATATAGGAAGGATTTGAAAGTCAGAAAGAGCCTTCGCACAGGCTATTCGCAGTTAACCCTGCAATATTCTAAAAAAAACAGCTTCCTACCAGTTATGAGCAAAAAAAGGTATTCCAGCCGATTGACAATAGAGCGGAATACCCTTTTTTCATAGATATCTGTATTGCTATGTAAATCATTCTTTTTCTTTCTTCGTTTTACAGCACTGCACAGACACAATATCCTCTGATCGCTTTACCACCTTATAAGTATACATTTCTTGCTATGCTTGACTCTTCGTAGAAATTGATGCATACGGTATTCATATCTCATCAGAGAATGAAAAAATTATAGGAACCTAGAAAAAGGTGAGCTCTATCAAAGAGAAGGTGTACGGGATAATGGATGTTTGATTTCTGCCTCGTATAACGCCTCCCTTATAATAGATACCGAGGCAGCCCCTGTTTCTGGGAAATCCGCATCAAAGGCTTCCACGGAAATCGTGTTATCATATCCCACGGATTGCAGAAATACACAGAGATCTTTTACATAGGGTAAATCCTTTTCAAATAAGAAATATCGTTGCAGTCCTTGATCCCAAGAATTGATATGAACATGTCTTATTTCATCAAAGCACATACGGCTGTCTGCATACTGTTCACCGGCGTTTATCGCATGATATACATCATATACCAGCTTCAGATTTGGTGAATGGATATGCTGTACAGTTTGATAGCACTCCTGCGTATGATTACCAAAATTACATTCTTTCGGATGCAGCGCTTCATACAATATCGTGATATCATAGGAGCTTGCTTTCCTAGCCGCCGTATATAGAAAATATTCCATTTCCCGTGTTGCAAGCCCATAATCATACTCCGATGGTATCATTCTGGCTTTTGGAGCGCCGATACCGATGTTTTTTATATGAAGCTGTGAGGCTCTTTCCAATAATATATCCAAATAAGCACTCCAGACCTCCTCCTGTGCGGATGGGCCAATCAAGGGCGTCTGCTCATCTGCAAAAGCACTGAGGCCCAATACCGGAATACCCGGATGCAAAATTTCCTTACGTTTTAGTTTCCATAGCTCCGTATCCATTTTCATAATTTCTTTTGCGGATAATTCAACATAATCGTATCCGAATTCCTTTGCCAGGGGTATGTCCTTTGTGGCAATACAGCAGCCTATGTTCATACGGTGCTCCTCCTTATGCAATGATGAGCTGTGTGCTGCCAGCTGCGCAGTATTCTACAAAATGCTTTGGTACAGATCCGGATGTGATAATTTTATCGAAGTCCTCGATATTGGCGAAGGTTCTTAAGGAAGTTCGATCAAATTTGGATGAATCGGTCAGTAGAAAATTCTCCTGACTTCTTTTCATCATGCTTGTTTTAATAATTGTTTCCGCATTATCCGGATTTGTAGCACCACCCTGTATGGTTAATCCGGTTGTGGCTAGAAAAGCTTTATTTACATTTAAAGAATTCAGATAATCCCAGTCATACACGTTTATGAGGGAACAGGAAGAATGCTTCAATCTTGATCCTACAACAATCAAGTCCCAGTTCACGACCTCGATCACCTTTGTAATAACATAGATGTTGTTTGTAACGATTGTTAAATGAAAATCCCTGTGCAGATAATCTGTCAACAAGGAAGTGGTGGATCCTGAATCAATGTACAGCAGGTCATTATCATTCACCAGTGCTGCAGCGTATTTCGCAATTCTTTGCTTTTCCTCGATATGTGAGGCGATTCTGCTTTGAAAGGTGCTGTCCTTTTTCCTAGCCAGGCTGACGCCGCCATAAAATTTCTTAACCAGGTTTTCCTCTGCTAATTCATTGATATCTCTTCGTGCAGTATTCATCGATATAGCAAATTTATCAGCTATATCCTTTAATGTTCGGTAATCTGTATCACTTAAATACTCTATAATCTCTTTTTTTCTTTGGCTGTTTATCATATGCAATCCTTCCCTCCAGCTTATAAATGATATAAATTTATGCATTTGCTGAGTATATTATATCAAACCGATATGAAAATAACAACAATTTACCTATAAAATAACCAAATTCATTCTTCATAATACCAATTTATCCAAAATATGAAAATAAAAAATAACAAAAATAACAATAAAATACTAAAAATATGTTGAAATTGTTGTTAAGTTGTGGTTATATAGATGTATAAAGTGGACGAGAGGTGATGAAATGAAAAGGATTTTATTAACGTCGCATGGCAGATTAGCTTCCGGATTAAAGGATACCTTGGAGTTTTTCCTGGGACAATCAGAAATGATTGCTGCGGTAGATGCTTATGTAGACACTTCCAGTGATTATCTGCAACAGCTCCAGAGGTTTGTGGATTCTGCAGAAGTGGGGAAAGCGATCATATTCACGGATATCTATGGAGGAAGTGTGAATCAGCAGGTTAGTGCAATGGTAATGGAAAGCGGAAAGGATATTCCGATCGTTACCGGTATGAATCTGCCGATTGTTTTATCAGCGGCTATGACCGATGATAGTTTAACTGCTGAACGAATGGAAAGCATGCTGAAGGAATGTCAGTTACAGCTTGTGAAGATGTCCTCATGCGAGACAAAGGAAGGTGATGAGGATGAATTCTTCGCATGAGACAAAGCTGCATCTGCTATTTCGTATGAAAGGGGAAATCTATCAGGAAGCTGATCTGAATGTCTGTTTGAAGAACTTAAAGCTGCAGGAAACTGATTTGGTAATCACGAGTAATTCCCAGATGAAAAAAATCAAAGAGACAAATGCATTGGGAAAGGCTGTTCTTCTGAATATGGATGCATACGGTACGAAGGAGCCCAAAGAGGAATGGGTGGATGACATATTAAAAGTAGCAAATGCGTATCCATATGAGCGAATAATCGCAATCGGCGGTGGTACTGTGATTGATGTTTCAAAGCTTTGTGTATTCGGTGATGGCCGATCCGTACAGGAATTGTACAGCGATAAAAGAGAAGTACGCAAAACGCGGGAGCTGATTGCTTTGCCGACAACCTGTGGAACCGGAAGTGAGGTAACCAATGTTTCCGTTGTGGAATTTCCTTCCCTGCACAGTAAGCTTGGTCTGCAGATGGATGCACTGTTCCCGGATAAAGCGATTCTGATTGGAGAACTGCTGACCTCGCTGCCGTATAAGACATTTGCACTCACATCCATCGATGCATTGGCACATGCGATTGAGGCTTTGCTTTCACCCAAGGCAAACCCCTATACAGATATGTATGCTAGAAGCGCGATTTCAGGTATTGTGGAAAATCTGCAGGAGACACGAAAAACAAAGAAGCTCCCTCAGGATATGCAGAAAAGTCTGATCTGTGCCAATATGGCAGGAGTCGCTTTCAGTATAGCGGGATGTGCCACCATGCATGCACTGTCCTTTCCTTTGGGTGCGAACTGTCAGCTTGCCCATGGAGAAGCAGTCTATGCCGTATTTGCACAGACTCTGCAATACTATCAAAAAAAGAATATACCACTATACAAGCTTGAAAATGCTTTGAAGGATCTGCCAGCAGATATTTCTTCTGTTTCAGGACTACAAAAGTTGTTAACTGAAATCTATCCATGTCCGGATTTCAAAGCATTGGGGATCGATGAGGGGATTTGTGACACATGGGCAGTCAGCGTGTATGAAAAGCAACAGCGGCTGCTTGTCAATTCACCCTGCGTATTAAACAGCAATGATTTAGCAGCGATTTATAAAAGCTGCATCTAAGGAGGAACGTATGATAATTCAAATTCGAGTAGATGATCGTTTGATTCATGGGCAGATAGCAGTCGTATGGTCAAAGCATTTCGCTACCAGTCATCTGGTAGTGGCAAATGATCAGGCGGCAAAAAACGAGGTACAGCAGATGACATTGAAAATGGCAACTCCAAATGGCGTGAAGGTTTTAATTCGCAGTGTTGATGATGCCATCAAGGTGTTTAATAATCCCAAATCTGAGACTGTTAAGATGTTTGTCTTAACCAATAGTATTCAGGATGCTTTGAAAATCGCTACCAATTGCAAGGTGGAATCGATAAATGTAGCGAATGTCGGACGCTTTGAAGCAGCATCGGAAAAGAAGCAGCTGAATGCGGATGTCGGCTGTACACCAAAGGAATTGGAAGCATTGAAAGAAATCGCCAAGCTTGATATGGAAACCATTCACTGGGTTATACCGACAAATCCTAAAATCAGTGTGAAAAAGCTGCTGGAAAACAATTAAAGGAGGGAATTGAATATGTTAAACGTCGCTTTATTATCTGCATTGTCCTATTTCATCTGTTATGCCGGAAACTGGATGTTTGGTCAAAGCATGTCAGACAGACCAATCTTTATCGGGGCGGTTACAGGACTCTTGCTTGGGGATTTGCAACAAGGGCTGATTATCGGGGCAACACTGGAGGCTGTATTTATGGGGTCTGTCAATATCGGTGGACAGATATCAGCAGATCATTCTGCGGCAACCGTATTTGCGGTAGCCTTCGCAACCAACGCCACACTGGATCCGGAGGCAGCCTTGACGATTGCTGTACCTATCGGAATTCTGATGGGATTTGTAACGATGTTTGTAAATAATATTTTCCTGACTGTATTCACAACCTTAATGGATAAATGGGCACTTGAGGGAAATGAAAGAGGACTTCTCATCTACTTGAATTTTGGCGTTTGGCTGGTTAAAAATCTGTTCTTTGCTGCTATCGTATTCTTCGGTGTATATGTTGGCTATAATGCAGTTGAAGCATTTGTGGATTCCATCCCGGATGTTGTCATGACCGGACTTACCGTTTGCGGACAGCTGCTTCCAGCAGTTGGTCTGGCTTTGTTGATGAAAATGATCTGGACAAAGGAAATCGGTATTTATTATCTGCTCGGCTTCGTTATGTTTATCTATATGAAGCTGCCAATCATCGCGATTGCAGTCATCGGTATTGTCATCGTGGTAGCGACAGCCATGCGTGATTTTGAAATCAATAGAATGAAACAGCACCCAATCGCATGTGCTGACACAAATGATTCAAATGAGGAACTGGAGGATTTCTTACAATGAAACTAACAAATAATTTATCAAGAGAAGATAAGAAAATGATCAACTCCATTTGCTGGCGCTCACTAAATGCACATTGTTCACGGGTAGGCGGGCAGGCCAGACAGATGGCAATCGGATTCTTGTGGCAGATTATGCCGGCACTGAACCGTTATTATAAAGATCAGCCGGAAAAGAAAAAAGAAGCACTTTACCGTCATGTTCAATTTTGTAATGTATCCAATGCTATCTATCCGTTCCTGGCAGGACTTGTCGCCTCCATGGAAAAAGAAAACAGTGAAGTAGATGACTTTGATACAAGCTCTATCGTCGCAATCAAAGCAGCGCTTATGGGGCCGCTGGCAGGAATCGGAGATTCCCTGCTGTTCAGTGTCGTACGTGTCATCGCGGCAGGAATTGGTATCAGCTTTGCATTGCAGGGTTCTATTCTTGGGCCGATTCTCTTCTTTCTGATTTATAACGGCTGTACGATGGCACTGCGCTTCTCTTTGGGATATGTCGGCTTTATCAGCGGTTCCAGCTTTATCACGAATATGTATCAGAATGGTACCCTAAAGATATTGACAAAATGCGCCGGTATACTTGGTCTGATTATGGTTGGCGCAATGACAGCATCTACTGTAAAATTTACAACAGCGATTTCCATTCCGATTCCTGGTGGAGAAGCGGTCACATTACAGTCCTCCTTGGATACCTTATTTTTAGGACTTGTTCCACTCCTGCTGACGTTCGGTTGTAAAAAACTGCTTGATAAAAATGTAAATATCAACTGGATCATGGTCGGAATCTTTGTTCTTTCCCTTATGATGGCTGTGGTGCATATCGTTTAGACTTCAAAATGAAGTATTCATGACGGGAAAAGGAGGAAATCTATATGCGAAAGAAATTGACGATTCTGCACACCACCCTTGCGACAACCACTACGATACCCGCAATGATACGGGAGCTGTATCCAGATAAATTTGATATTGTGAACATGTTGGATGATTCTTTACTAAACGATATAAAGTGCAGCGGGAGAATGAGTGCATCCGTAATAGAGCGATTTATTCAATATACATGTATTGCGAAAAACAATGGCAGCGATGCGCTTTTACTGGCTTGTTCTTCGCTTGGCAAAGCAGCGGATATCGCCAGAGAGCTTCTGGATATACCGCTATATAAAATCGATGAGCCAATGGCAGATCAAGCGGTGGAGTCAGGAAATAACATCCTCGTTCTGGGAACGGTGAAAAGTACGCTGGAGCCGACATCCGATTTGATTAGAAGCAAGCGGAAGTCACAGGAGCAAAGTGTCACCTGTATCCTGATACCCGATGTGTTTGAACTATATGAAATTGACAGAGAACGGCATGATCAAAAAATCGCAGAAGTGATACAGGAGCACTGGAATACATATGATGTGATCGTACTGGCGCAGGCAAGTATGGCGAATGCGATACAGTATATCACGCAGGGCAGAGAGAAAATAGTAACGAGTCTGCCATTGGGTCTTAAGCAGCTGCAGGAGATATGAGTAGGGAAAGCGAGGAGTCTGTATGGAGTATATAAATAAAAATAGCATCACCGTGGATGCACTTTGCGGACGTGGACTGATACGCGCAGTTGGTAAAAACAGCTGCTTTGACAGCGATAAAATGACAGTGGGATATGCGTTATACAGAAAAGAATATGGCATCATGGAGCCGCATGCACATGCAGAGGAAACCGTGATCATCACAAAATCGGTAAACGGGTATGTATCCTGGGGGAGTGATGCGCATCATTTGCAAAGAACCATTGCATTAGAGGAGGGGATGATTCTTCATATCCCGGAAAATGAATGGCATGCTTTCCACTATGATGAAGGTGGATGCGTAGAAATCGTCTTTATATATGGCCAGGGTGATAACTGCAGGCCAGAGGATAACGAAAGGTAAGGGTGCTTATTATGTTAGTTACAATGAAAGAAATACTCGATCATGCAAAGAAAGGAGGCTATGGTGTTACTGCCCCCAATGTACAAAGTGAGGATACGGTAAGGGCCGTGCTGGAGGTAGCTGAGGAATACCATGCTCCCATGATTGTAGATGTCAATGCGTTTATTCATACGGATCTTCCGTGGTTTATACATATGATACGGGATCTTGCAGAAAAGGTGTCAGTACCTGTCGCAATCAATCTGGATCATGGAAAATCCTATGAGGATATTATGCTCGCTATCAATTCCGGGTTTACATCCATCATGGTTGATCGTTCCAGCTTATCCTATGAAGAAAATGTGGAACAGACAAAGGAAGTCGTAAAAATGTGCAGACCGCTGGGAATCAGTGTTGAGGCCGAGCTGGGACATGTCGGTATGGGAAACAATTATGCTGTAGACGGAGTAAATAATCTTACCGTTCCAAAAGAAGCGGCAGATTTTATCAAGGAAACCGGTGTGGATTGTCTGGCAGTTGCCATAGGAACCGCACATGGACGCTACACGGGAACACCACATATTGACTTCGAGCGATTAAAGCAGCTCGTTGAAGCATGTGGAGAAACACCGCTTGTCCTGCATGGCGGAAGTGGAACGGGGGATGAGAATCTCAGAAAAGCAGTTCGATCAGGAATTCAGAAGGTTAATCTGGCTACTGAGCTGATCGTTGCAGGAAAAGAGGAGCTGGAAGACTTCATCAAGGATCCGAATTTTGATAAATGGAAGCTGATACCTGCCTTCAAAAAAGGGTATAAGGATCGTCTGGCTCATTACGTTGAATTGTTTGATCAGGCTGGAAAGGCCTGGGGGTAAAGGAAGCGTACAGCAGTTCCCGCAGTATGGAAGTTGTTCCTGAACCGGGAACTGTTTCCTGTAAACGGGAACTTATCCTCTTACCGAAAAAGGAGCTATATATGGAAATGAAAAATATAAAAATCGGTGTTATCGCAGACGATTTTACAGGTGCGGGGGATGCGGCCAGCTTTTTAGAAAAAAGCGGTGCTGAAACCATAATGTACAACGCAGTTCCAAACGAGCTGCAGGTGTGTGATGCGGCTGTTATCGCTTTAAAAACAAGGAGCGTTACTCCCCATGCAGCTGTTGCGGAAGTAAAAAAGGCTGTTGATTTCCTAAAGGAAAACGGATGTGAACGAATATATTTCAAATACTGCTCAACCTTTGACTCCACTCCTCAGGGGAATATCGGAGTTGTAGCTGATTTCTTATTGGAATATCTGGCACAGCCCTTTACAATTCTATGCCCCTCCTTACCCGTGAATCAGCGCATAGTAAAGGATGGAAATTTGTACGTCAATGGTGAAAAATTAAGTGATAGTCCGTTGAAAAATCATCCCTTGAATCCAATGTGGGATTCCTATATCCCCAATCTGATGAAGCCGCAAAGCAAATACCCCTGCTTTATTATGCGGCAGAAGGAGCTTTGTGAGGGAGAATGGAAACAAACGATACATGCGTTGAAATGCAGATATGAGAGGTTTTATATCGTGCCGGATTATGAAACAGAGCAGGATGGAATACGGATAGCGGAAGCGTTTAAGGAGCTGCCTGTTCTTACCGGGGGATCCGGTCTGCTTCCCTATGTCTTAGAGAACGATGCTTTGCTGCATCCGGAAAAAAATCAGATACGGAAGCACGGGCGGACGATTCTGCTATGTGGAAGCTGCTCGGCTGCGACCAGATGTCAAATTGAGTATTTTCGAAAGCATCAAGGCTGCTGTTATCCTGTAAATGCAAACCGTGTGATGAATAAAGAGCTTACCGCCCAAGACATTCTGACATATGCAAACCAACAGGCACAGCCGGTGCTGATATACAGTGATGCGGTGGAACAGGATATGCGTGAGCTAAAAAAGGATGAAACCTTCGATCAAGCATCGAAGTGCATAGAACAGATCATGGGGGAGATAAGCAGTGCTGCTTTGTCGTTCGGATATGAACGTATCGTAGTTGCGGGCGGAGAAACCTCCGGGGCTGTCATACAGCAGCTGGGCTTTGATGGATTTCATATCGGAAAAAGTGTTGATCCCGGTGTTCCTGAACTGATTCCATTGAAGAATGAGCGCCTTACTCTTATTCTGAAATCTGGTAATTTCGGTGCTGAGGATTTCTTCATCAAGGCGATTGGAGGAAACACACATGAGTGAATTACAGGAAAAGCTGGATGCCGCTATCTGGAGTGCGCATACCTTGTTTCAAAAAGGACTGGTTAGCGGCTCAACAGGAAATATCAGCTTTCTCCATGAGCATCGTATGTATATTTCAAGGAGCGGAAGCTGCTTTGGAAGATTGCGACAGGAAGATTTCGCACAGGTGGATATGCAGGGAACAATTCTGTATGGAAAGCCAAGCAAGGAATATCCCATGCATTTGGCATTGTATCGGGAAAGCGAGGAATATAAGGCGGTGATTCACACACACAGCTTCTATGCTAGCGTACTGTCCTGTTATACAGATACAGAATCTCATGTCAAAAACCTGTTTGCATATACACCTTATCTGTATATGCAAACAAAAGGAAATATCCCATGTGTTGCGTATGCACCGCCGGGAAGTGATGCACTGTTTTTTCATTTCAAGGATAAAACAGGGACGAAGCCGAGGATATTGCTGTTGAAACATCACGGAATCATGGCAGGAGCAGAAGATGTGTATCATGCGTTTGATCTTATTGAAGAAATGGAAAGCAGTGCCCATGTATATGCGATGCTGAAAAGCTGTCCGGATGAGGATATCGATTTCATACCTCATTAGCTTACGGGCATATATGGCTAACGCTTGGTAATTAGAGCAATTCATAGAAATGCTGCTTGGTGTTACAGGGGTAGCTCTGGGACTTTCATTCATGATGAAATCCGGTCTTGGACAAACTGCATTGACAGCCTTTCTGCAATGTATTTCACTTATCAGTGGTATGAAAAGCGGCACACTTCTTATGTGCTTTTATCTGCTATGTGTTTTATTGCAGCTGCTGATACAGCGGAAGGACTTTGATAAGCTTCAGGTTTTACAGCTACCGGTGTGCTGGATTCAGGGAATTATCATCAATCTCACCTGCTATGATATAGCGTTTCTTGCGGATATTCGCCCTGTATCGTATCCTATGCAATGGGTGTTTCTGGCAGCGGGGATGATCCTTGTGTCCTTTGGTGTTGCGCTTACCATGGCTGCTGATCTTGTGAAACAGCCGTTTGAACAGTTGATTGTCGTGATTTCAAAAAAATATAAAAAGCCCTTCAATTTTCTGCGCTGCGGTGCAGATGCTGTCTTCATCACCTGCAGTCTGCTGCTTGTTGCTGTGTTTTCCCTGGATTTTACAATGCTGCGCGAAGGTACCTGGATCAGTATGCTTGTTTTGGGGAATACCATGGCTGTCTCCTTTCCTCTCATGCAGAAATGCTCTATCTGTTACCGACGAAAGAATGAAAAAAAAGAGGTGAGCTTATAGAGCAGCAGTATGAGGAAAGCCGCAGCTATCCTGAATACAGAATTGTAGCTTAAAAACGGAACAATTAGGGCAAATTAGAAAAGGAAAAGGAGTATGCAAGGGACATCCCCTGTGAATACTCCTTTTTACGCGTAATCTGCTTGCAGATATAGACAGCTATTTTTCTACCTGCGCACAATTCAAATCCTCCAGCAGATAAAACAGCCGTACCTTGTCTTTTTCCGATAACTCAATTTTCGGGTTATACAGATAATGCTGCAAAACATCCGCATCCTTCAGCAGCTCTGAAATCGGTCCGTCATGCCGGTTCATTTTATCGGAATGCACCGATATAACATGAGTCAGTATCCGGATTTCCTCTTCACTGAATACCTCCATCTTCTCCAGCAGCAGCTTCGCATATTCCGCACTGCGCTGTGCATGACCCAGATGCGGACAATTCTGGGCGTAAAGTGCTATATCATGCAGCATGGCGGCAATACAGCACAGCTCCACATCCAGCTTTCGCAAAGTGGCCAGCATGGCTGCAGCCTGTGCAACACCGTACGTGTGGATATATGCAAATTTGCGTTCCTCTTCCTTGACAAGCTTTTGAATGACGGCATCCGTTTGTTCACGGATAAGTTCTAAGCGATCCATGACATCACATCCTTTCTTCTATTGTATCATTTCCGTACAGGATATGCACAGTCAAAAAAAAGGATCATGCACGAGGTCATGATCCAAGAACGGTTTTGCTTACGCTACAGTTACGTTAGCAGCCTGCTGTCCACGATCGCTTTCAACAACGTCGAAGTTTACAGCCTGTCCTTCTTCCAGTGTACGGAATCCGTCGCTCTGGATGCTTGAGTAATGAACGAAGATGTCCTTACCTTCATCAGAAGTGATGAATCCATAACCTTTTTCTGCATTAAACCATTTTACTTTACCTGTACTCATTTTAGTACCTCCTATACGTGTGTCAATAAGAAGCCCTCCAATGTATAAAAAAATCACAAAACTGGATATTCGTACATTGAAACACATAAATACAATTCCAGACTTGTGAAATCATAATTATTGCTTTTTATTACTCTTAAACAATATCACTTTCAAAACCGAAAGTCAATCATTATTTCGTGAATTGGAAGGATTTGTTTTTCTCTTTTTTCATGATTCGTGTTTTTTTGTGTAAGCTGTTTCAGATTTTAATCTTTTGGGGTATAATATAGGCATACAAGAAAAGAAACGGAGGAATGTTTATGATCATACAGGATGAAATGCTGCGAGCTGCAATCGCCAGAACCCTGCAGATCGAGGAAACGGATATCACAGAAAAAAAGCTGGAAGAGCTGACGACACTCTCTGCCAGAAGCAGTGGAATTATCTCTCTGGAAGGACTGCAATATGCGGTTAATCTGAAGTATCTGGACCTTTGCGGAAATGCCATTGAGGATCTGACACCGATCCGTGATTTGCGGGAGATTGAAGTTTTGAATCTGTCCAAGAATATGCTGCGTGACATCCAGGCGCTGAGGGAATTCCGGCAGCTGCTGCGGCTGGACATTTCACGCAATAACCTGTATACGATGGATATCAGTGCACTGGCCGGCATGATCAATCTGGAAGAATTGAATCTGGAACGCAGCAAGGTGGACAATCTGGTATATCTGGAAAATGTCAAGAAGCTGAAGAAGTTGTATGTCGGAATTGAAAACGGACCGTTCCCGCTCAGCATTCTCGGTATGCTGGAGGAGCTGAAGGAGCTTCATATGAACAAGATGTGGCTGTATGACATTGCCGATCTGACCTATTTGAAGCACATTGAGGTTTTGGATGTATCGACCAATCTGTTCTGTGATTTATCTCCGTTGCAGTATATGAAGGATTCCCTGCGCAATCTGAATATTTCAAATTGTGAATATTTGCGTGATTTAAGTATATTGGAGGAATTTCCGAATCTGGAGGTCCTTGATATCTCCTTTGATCATATTAAGGATTTCTCATTCCTGAAGAAGCTGAAGAATTTAAAGGATCTTCGTGCTACGCAGAGCGGACTTTGTGATTTGCGTAATCTGAAGGGTCTGATCAGGATGGAGAAGCTGGATATCAGTGAAAACCGTGTGGAGCATACGGAAATTTTAAAAGAAATGAAGCTGCTTCGCTTTTTCAAGGCCAGCTGCTGTTTCCTGAAGGACATCGACTTTTTGAAGAATGCAAAGGATCTGGTAGAGCTGAATGTCTTCAACAATCATATCAAGCATATCGAGGTTTTAAAGGGCTGTGAGCATATGACAACCCTGGATGTCGGAAACAACGATATACGCAGTATTGATTCTCTTGAGGATATGATCAATCTGGAATGTCTGGGGCTTTCCCACAACAATATTTCTGATCTGACGCCATTAAAGGATTTAACTAATCTGAGTACGATTGATTTATACAACAATGTCATTACAGATCTTTCACCGCTGAAGAAGCTGATCAATTTAAGCTCTTTGCGGCTGGATCACAATGGCGTAATGGATTTGTCTCCGCTGGAGGAATGCATCTATCTGAGCTCCCTGACATTGAAGGCGAATTATGTAACAGATGTGACACCGCTGACCAGACTGAAGAATCTGTATGAGCTTCGTCTGGATGAAAACCCAATCGAGGATATCACAGTTCTTGAGGATATGGAATACTACGAGAAATTCTCATATTGAGACAGTCTGAAAAAATGTAAATTTCTTTGCTTTAGATTATGAATGAAGGCCTGTGTGTATACTGCTGTGTACCACAGGCTTTTCTGTGCTCATAAGCAGATAAAAGCTGCTGCGTCTTGTGAAACGGGTTGAGGGGAAACACTGTACATCTTTTCCTTAGCATAGCAATGCAAAAAGAGAATCTGGAATGAGAATATGGTTCTACTAAAGCCTTGTGTAGATAAGCAAGCATAAGCTAAAAGAAATCTGCACAATCGAAAAAAGGATATCTTCATAAGGCTTTTATCAGTAGAAAACGTGCGAGATTCGTTGATATGCTAACGAAATACCAGCCCTATGAGCATTGTATTTATGCCGCCGAAGCTTTCTGCATTATCCCCCTTGACCTTCCCCTGAGGGAAAACTGTAAGATATAGGCAGAAACTACGGAGGTAATTGCGTGGAACAGATGAAAATAACAGAAATGGAAGCATTGATCAACAGGAATTACAAGAATATTTGTGGGATGAATGTATTAAAAAACGGTGTGTCCGTGTATGAAGCATACTTTCAGGGATGTACTTCCGAAAGCAGAATGCATGTGTATTCCGTGACCAAAAGTATTGTATCCATATTGCTGGGAATCGCAATGGATGAAGGGTACCTTGCGGATGTGTCGCAAAGGGTTCTGGATTTTTTTCCGGAGTATGCAGCCCGGGAGAAAGAGTATGCAAAGGGTGAAGTAACACTGGAGGATGTCATCACCATGACAGCGGCATATAAATATAGAATTCCACCCTATATAAAATATTTTACAAGTGATGACTGGCTGCGGTTTTCACTGGAGCAGCTGAAGGGAAGGGGCGGGAAATTCCGTTATACACCGCTGATTGGACCGGATATCCTGACTGGTATTTTACAAAAGACAACCGGGCAATCTGTGCTTTCTTTTGCACGTGAGAAATTATTTGTCCCGCTGCGAATTTCTGTGGAAAAGGAACTGATATTTAAAGATAAGGAAGAACAGATGGCATTCAATCAGTCAGCCTCCATCAGCGGTTGGGCAGCAGACGCAAAGGGACTGCAATCCGCAGGCTGGGGACTGGCGTTATCGGCAAAGGAAATGGCAGATATCGGGCAGCTGTATTTGAATGGCGGTGTATGGGAAGGAAAACAGCTGGTATCAAAGCACTGGATTGAGGAAAGCACAAAGGAGCACAGCCGCTGGAAAAAACGCAATCTGCCATACGGCTATTTATGGTGGATCGATGAGCAGAAAGACGGATTTGCGGCAATGGGGGATGGAGGAAACATTATTTATGTGAATACCGGAGAACAACTGGTTGTATCCCTCATGTGCAGATTTGATCCTAAAGCAAAAGACAGCATGGATTTGATTAAACAGCAGATCGAACCGATATTTAGAAAGTAAAGCAAAGCAGAGGCAAGCAGAAATAGAACAGCGATACAGTAAAAGAAAAGAATGCAAAATCCTTACGGACGCTTACCATCCAAAGGTTCTGCATTCTTTTTCAGCTACATGGATAATATTTGTTAAGCTATCGGTACAGCCGCAGGGGAACATCAAGGCTTCCCTGCAATAGTTGCCCTGTTATAAAGGGATTATCGTTTTACCTTCATCAGTTCACTGAATTCATCCAGTGTTTTTTCGAAAAAGGTGAAGGCATCGTCGTAGACACTGTCCACTCTCGGATCAACACCGGCATGGATCAGCTCATCCAGCGGTGACTCGCTGCCACCCTTGGTGAGAAACTCCAGATACTCCGTTGTATCTCCGGCAAGTATCTTCTTCGCAAAGCTCAATGCCACCGACATACCCAAGGTATATTTATATACATAGAAATTGAAATAAAAGTGCGGTATGTAGTAACAATGATAGCGCTGCAGATCATCCACCTCAACAGCATCCCCGTAATACTGCCTGGACAGCTCCATGTACAGGGAGGTCAGCTTCTGTGAGGAAACTGCTTCTTTGTTTTCCAGCATGGCATACAGCTGCTTTTCGAATTCTGCGTACATCGGCTGCCGATATAGCGTGCCGACAAGCTGATTCAGCAGATTGGAAAGAAGATATGCTTTCTCTTCCTCACTATCGCTGTGATCCAGCAAATAACGGTTCAACAGAATCTCATTCACAGTGGATGCCACTTCGGCAACAAAAATCGTATACTGAGAAAGCATTGGCCGGTTATGGTGACGGGAATACCAGGAGTGCATGGAATGTCCCAGCTCATGCGCCAGCGTGCTCAGGGAAGGATAATCGTTTGTGAAATTGGTCAGTACATACGGGCGGGAATCATAGGTCCCCCCGGAATATGCTCCACCCTGTTTACCTGCACATGGCAGAAAGTCGATCCAGCGCTCCTCTCTTGCCTGATCCAGCAGTTGCACATAGTCTTCGCCAAGCGGTGCAAGGGCATGCTTGAGAATATCGAAGCTTTCATCGATGGAATAGGTGATATCCACCGCATCCACCAGTGGTATCTGAATATCGTACACATGCTGAACAGCAAGTCCGCTGACCTGCTTGCGAAGCGCAAAGTAACGGTGAATGCCATTGATGTATTTTTCATTTGCCATGAAAAGCACCTTGTCAAACAGCGACCGGTCAACGCCGTCTTCAAACAGGGAGGCTTCCAGAGCATTGGAGAAATTGCGTAATCCGGCTTCGAATATCTGTCCCCTGGCATGCCCGCTCAACAGATTCATAAATACATTCTGATAGGTTTTATAGGCGGTGAAAAAATGTTCAAAGGCTTCCTTACGTACTCTTGGGTCACGGTTTTTCAGGAACTGCTGATAGGTTCCTTCATTCAGGAATTCCTCTTTTCCATCCACCAGAACAGGCTCGAACTGCAAACGGAAGCTTTCAAAGGTTTTCTGCGGATTGCGGATCAGCTCGCCCGCCTGTGCAAGCAAAGCCTCCTGTTCTTCATTCAGCCGGTGTGGAATCGTATGGAATACCTCTTCCATCGGGTAGCGGAAGTCCCGACAGTCATCCTCCAGCAGCCATTGCTCAATTTGTTCCCTGTTTTGAATCAGAAGTAAAGGCAGATTGGATAATGCCTGATTCACCTGCTGATACAGGGTATAGCTGCGTGCCAGATTTTCCTGGTTCTGCATATTTTCAGGGTCGACATCACTGCTCATCTTAGCATAGCTGATAAGATTATCCAGATAGCGCTCCAGTGTTTCCTGATGCTCCATAAAGCTGATGAAGCTGGCTCTGTCATCCGCAAGGGATGAGAGTGCAGCCTGCAATAATTTGATTTCCTTTTGTGCCAGTGCAAACTGAGCTTCAAAGGCCTCCTGATTTTCAAAGAGAAAGCGCAGATCCCAGGTCAGCTGTGAATCTATTTCGTTACGTTTCATGTATGATCACCTCATATAGTATTGTATGTCAAAAAAAAAGAAATCACAAGGAGGCGTGTGATTTCTTCCGTTTTCTTTCCTACAGCATATCATCTTCATCTTTTTTGTACTGCGATTTTTCCGTTCCTGCCTTCTTCCACGGCTTTTTCAGACGCAGATTCGGATGCCGTCTGCGGTATACAAAGAGTGTGAGGAACAGACATACAAGCAGTGCCAGCAGCAGACATGGCAACAGGACATAGCGAAGGATATAGTTCTTTCCGTTCAAGGCGATCGTATTCACCTCTGCAATATCGTCTGCTTCCTGTATGCTGCGCTGGTTTGCGGATACCAGAACATAGCTGCCAAGCTTTTCCGTTGTAAAGCGGATGCGGCTTTTACTTTGCTCGGTGGGAATCTGATAGACATCCTGCCCATCCACATAATATATATGATAGCGTTTGTTTTTGCTGTCCTTCGGCTTTTTGATAGAGAAGACAGCCTCCTGCTTCAGCTTCAGGGAGGAGAAATCATCCGTTCCTTCAATAGAGAAGGTTTCTTCAACAGTGGTTCCGTTTGCCCGGGCTACTTTTTTTGCAAGTGCCTGCTGCTCCTCATCTATGGAATCCTTTACCTTGAGGACAATCGTTTTTGGCAGGAAGGTATTGAGGAAACCGGTTTCCTGTATCCGTGCCATGGATAAGCCGGATACCTGCAGATCATGGCTGTCATCCTTAATGATGACACTGTAGCGGGGCTTCAGATTCTCCTGCAGTATCCGGTCGATAAGACGGATCTGCTCATTTGCGAGCGGTGTGAGAGGGAATGCAGTGACATCCTTGCGGAGCTGCTCCAGCTCCTGCAGAGCCTCCTCGTTTAAATCCGTTTTCCCGTCGTACAGCTTAATGACTGCCGCAGCTCGCTGCTGCATGTTTTCCTGCTTTTTCGTCAGCTCGTCGGATACCCTGATTTCATAATTCAGCGTACAGCCGGCATAGGTCACCTTCAGTGTTTTGGTTCCTGTCTTTTTGCTGGAGAAGCCCTCCACCATATCGGTGGTCATGGAAACCTCCTTACTTGTACCATCCGCAAAATCCACGCGGATTCTGCCATCACTGACATCGAGGGATTCATTTAAATCATAGGTGGTAAGCGGCATCTGTGTCAGCACAATCTGCTTGACATCCCTGTATGTTGCCTTGTAGGTCAACGGTTCCCCTGCGGGCTTTAGCTGTATATCCCAGGAAGAAAAGAGGGCATGATCCTTAACCGGTGCCTGGATCACCGGTGTCTTTCCGGTTTCCACCTGCAGGGTGATTTTCTTATCATTGGGATAAAATGTTCCGCCGTTCGCATCAAAGGTGATATCCACATAGGCTTTATCCTGTATGTGCTTGCTGTTGAACACTGTGGAAACATCTTCTGCCTTCACGAAGCCATAGCTGTTTTTGAAATTGTAGCTTCCTTCCTGCTGCTTCTGCTCTTTGTCAAGGGAAGGGTCGCTTTGTACCCGATACCAGACGCCATCCCTGTTCTCCAGCTTTTCCAGCAGAATCAGGGCTGCATCATAGCCTTTTTTGATGCTGTATACGGCATCACTTTTTTTATCAGCGTTTTTATATATGGAAACACCGGTATTTTTCACGATACCAAGCGCATAGCGGTTGTGATCCCTGTCCCCCATGGCGTGATCCATTTCATAAAAGTACTGGGCTGCTTTTTCTCCCCAGTAGGGATCGGATGCGTAAGATACATTCATACCGCCTGCCTTGTTTCCGAAGAAGCCGCCGTGAAACTGAAACTGGCTGGGATTCATATACGCATTGGACAGGTAATGCAGGGCATGGGAGTATACGCTGCCTGAGGTGCTGGCATAGCGGGAGGCATTTTCCTCAACAGCGGAATCATAGGCAGCATGTCCGAACAGATTGTTGCGGGTGTAGGCGAGATAGCTTCTTCCCAGAGCACTTTCATTCTCCGCCAGTGAAAGCATCATCAGCGCATTTGCCCCGAATTGATTCTGATACTGGAAAAATGCAGCTTCCGCCTGTAAAAGCAAAGATTGCGTTAAAACATCATGGATATAGTTATCCTTATCGTAAAAGCCAGTTATTGTATGACGCAGAGCCAGCGTATCCTTCAGATACCGGTCCACATCCTTTTGTGAATAGGCACTGGTGGATCGATGATTCAGATACTGATAATAATTATAATAGGGGGCATTGGCATTCACCGCATGAGAAAAGCTGCTGTTTCGGTAATCTTCGATCATCATAGCGTAATCATCATAGAAATAATGGGTATCATAGCTATAGTAGGTAACGCCCTCCTTTAGCTGCTGCGGAGCGTTTCCCAGCTGCAGGATATTGTCATAGGCAGCGGTTGCGAGTGAGGATTTCAGCTGATGCTGCAGAGTGTTGTTTTTTACCGTAAATGAGGAAACATTGGGAACCTGCTCAATCGGATAGATGGTGACATCGGCTGCATCTGCCCATCCGGTAACACCGGACAAACGAAACTTTACCTTTTGTGTTCCGGGATTGTATTCCAGAAATGCCGCGTCAATGCCATAACAGCCGTTGGTATAGCCCTCTTCACCATTTTCATCATTTGTGTAGGTAATGTTCAGCGTGCAGTCTTTGGCTGTCGCAAATTCCACAACGCCCTGCTCCAGACTCAGGAAGCTGCTGCCATAGGTGATTGCGAGATTGTCATAGCTGCGTTTACGAAGTGTATAGAGAACTTTTGCCCTGGCATAGGTGTCACAGTCCTCAAGGATTGTATAGGTACCATCCTTTTCCACACTGACAATGTGATATGTTCCATCATCCTGCAGCGTCTTTTCACTGGCTGATACCGGAGTAAGGGATGCCGTGATCAAAAGGCTCAGCATAAGGATGTACAGTTTTTTCTTAATCATGTCGATAACCTCCACACATGTCTTTATTATATCGTACAATCGTGTGCAGGACATGTGAAAGTATAGAAATATATTGAAATTGTAAGATTTCATAATGCATATTTTATGAAAGGATAGCATAGATAGGATCCTTGTTAAATGCCTGCTCAAAGAGGATGCGTGATTGGAATAGGAATACAGGAACGCTTGATTGCTACGCTCAGAAAGCGGCATGCGGACATAAGCAGGTGGTATTCCGCCATCCTCTTCAACAAAGGAATTCATAAAGGCATAGGAGTTGACAGCAGAAAAGGCAGCTACTATAATAGGAATGTACCAGGGCACCCCATGGGGGAGGTGAGAGGATGAACGATGAACGTAAAAAAGCACTTCAGAAGATAAAGACTGCACGCGGTCAGCTGGATGGTATCATTCGCATGATGGAAGAAGGACGCTATTGTATCGATATATCAAATCAGATTTCAGCATCGACGGCTCTGCTGAAAAAAGCAAATCAGCATATTCTGAGCGGACATTTGCACAGCTGTGTACTGACTGCTATTGAAGAAAGGGATGCAGAGGAAAAGGTCAGCGAAATCGAAGCTGTAATTGCGGCACTGCTGAAATAGAAGGAAGGAAAATCTTATGAACAAGACATATAGAATAGAAGGGATGCACTGCTCAGCATGTGCAGCCTCGGTAGAAAAAATATTGAAGCGTCAGCCGGCGGTAGAGGATGCTTCCGTAAATCTGGTTATGGAAGAAGCGGTGGTCAGCTTCACGGACGGCTTTGACGAAAAAGCGGCCATGCAGGCTGTGGAAAAGGGCGGCTTTCATATGAAGGAGCGCGATGCTGCCAAGCAGCAGACCTATCGTGTTGAGGGCATGCATTGTGCCGCCTGCAGTGCAGCTGTAGAGCGGGTATTGAACCGCTTTGAGGAAATTGAGCAGGCGAGTGTGAATCTGGTAATGAATACCGTGCGCATTACATTTACGAAAAAGAATTTCGAGGCGTGGGCAGCGGCAGTGAAAAAGGCCGGCTTCACGCTGCTGGAGGAAGCGAAGAAGACATATCGCATCGATGTGGATGGAATGACCTGTTCGTCCTGCAGCGCAGCGCTGGAGCATGCATTGAATAAAGCGGAAGGAATATCCGCTGTCAGCATCAACCTTGTCACAAATACGGCAACAGTGGAAGCAGACCCGCATAAAATCAAGCTGTCGGAGATTCTGGCAATTATTCAGAATACCGGGTATCACGGCACGCTTCATGTGGAGCGAAAGGAAGAAGCTGTGAAAAAGGATTCTACATCCATAAAAATTTATACCACCCTGGCTCTGGCCTTTATCCTTTTGTATATCGGTATGTCGCATATGCTGGGCAATATCCGGCTGCCGCTGCCGGATATCATTCATTATGACACACATCCCTTTCATTTTGCGCTCATCCAATTTCTTCTTGCGACAGTGATTCTCCTTCTGGGACGTCATTTCTTTACCAGAGGGTTTACAGCATTATTCCACAAGGCGCCCAATATGGATACGCTGGTGGCGGTTGGTACAGGGAGCGCCTATCTGTATTCCCTGTATTCTCTGATTTCCATTCTGCAGGGCAATCTGCATGCCGTTCACAGCCTGTATTTTGAATCTGCCGGTGTCGTTGTGGCGCTGGTGCAGTTTGGAAAGCATCTGGAAAGCATTTCGAAGAAGAAATCCACAGGGGCGATTTCTGCACTGCTGCAGCTGCGTCCAAGCAATGCGACATTGCTGAGAGACGGGAAAGAGGTGGAAATTCAGGCAGAGGAAATCACGATCGGTGATCTGCTTGTGGTAAAGCCGGGAGAGCATATTCCGGTAGACGGTATCTTAAAGGAAGGACATGCGAGTGTGGATGAAAGCATGCTGACGGGGGAAAGTATGCCGGTTTCCAAGCAGCAGGGGGATGCATTGATCCAGGGGACGATTGCACTGGATGCCAGAATCGTGATGGAATGCAATGCGGTTGAGGAGGATACCACACTTGCGAAAATCATCCGTATGGTCGAGGAGGCACAGGGCAAAAAGGCGCCGATTGCACGTATTGCGGATAAGATTTCCCTGTATTTCGTGCCAACGGTTATGGCGATTGCCTTTGTAGCAGCACTGCTCTGGTATCTTTCCACACAGGATTTTGCCTTTGCGCTGACGATCTTTGTCAGTGTGCTGGTTATCGCCTGCCCGTGTGCGCTTGGTCTGGCAACACCGACCGCCATCATGGTGGGAACCGGAAAGGCGGCACAGTTCGGTATCTTTATGAAGAGTGGAGAGGCACTGGAAACAGCGAGCAGTATTGATACAATTGTGTTTGATAAAACCGGAACACTGACAATCGGTAAGCCGGTTGTAACCGATATCGCAGCCAAGGATGAGCAAAAGCTTCTTTCCATTGCGGCATCTCTGGAGGCAGGAAGCCGTCACCCGCTGGCAACGGCTATTCTGGAAAAAGCGAGGGAAGAAAATATCAGCGGTTCTGCGTTAACGCATATTGAAACACATAACGGGCGCGGTCTCAGCGGTATTCGGGATGATACGACATGGTATGCGGGAAGCCGCACCTTTCTGGAGCTGGCAGGAGCTTCCTGTGATGCATATGCCGCACAGGAGCTGGCCTGGCTGCAGCAGGGAAAAACAGTCGTATGGATCGGCACGTCTTCTCATATATATGGGATTATTGCCATTGCAGATCAGCTGAAGCCGCAGACGAAAGATGTCATACGACGTCTTCGTCAACAGCAAATCGATGTGGTCATGCTGACAGGCGATAATGAAATCACAGCGGCAGCGATTGCGGAAGCCGCAGGAATCGAACATGTGATAGCACAGGTACTTCCAGATCAAAAGGGGGAGGAGGTCAAAAAGCTGCAGGCACAGGGGAAAGTCGTTGCCATGGTCGGGGACGGCATCAACGATGCAGTCGCTCTGACACAAAGCGAGGTCGGCATTGCCATCGGAAGCGGCAGTGATGTTGCGGTGGAGAGTGCTGACATCGTATTGGTGAAGGATAATATTCAGGATGTGGAGACGGCAATCCGTTTATCTAAGGCAGTTATACGCAATATCAAGCAGAATCTGTTCTGGGCATTCTTCTACAATACGCTGGGTATCCCGATTGCGGCCGGTGTGCTGCATCTGTTTGGCGGACCGCTGCTGTCTCCGGTATTCGCAGGTGCTGCGATGGCGTTCAGCTCAGTGAGCGTTGTCAGCAATGCGCTTCGCCTTCGTAACTTTACATGAGCTTATACAAAATGCTTTTATCATACGAATGACTATATGCTCTGCCATGAATGCAGTATCTGCTGTCAAGGCTTTCAGCCGCAATCAAAAAAGACATCGCTGTATAGGAATTTTAATTTTTATGCAGAAAATGAAAATTTTAAGTGAAAAAGGCGACAAGATATAGTACAATAATCTTAATGAAAACTGAGGTGTACTATGGACTATAAAATTATTATATTGGCCGTCGTTATTACAATCGTACTGATTGTCGGCACGCAGGTATGGAAGCAGAGTATTTTGAAGAAGCTGTTAAAGCATATGCAGCAGGGTGATTTCAATGCGTATTTCAAGCTTCTGGATTCTCTTCCCTGCAAGTATTTCTATCCTCCGTTCAACCGTGAATATATGCGTTTAAACGGCTATATCATGAAAGCGGATAAGAAAAAAATCGAAGAGTGCTTTGAATTGATTCTGAGCATGCGGATGAATAAAAAGCAGGAGCTGGATGTTGTCATAAAAGCATTTTATTACTATCTGGACGAGGATAGCAAAAAGAAATGTAAAACATTGCTGGAGCGTATGAAAAAGATTGCGGATGAGAGCATTACTCAGGAGTGTCAGGTCATCTATGATATTCTGCTGGAAGAAAAGACCAGCTATATCGATGATATGGAGAAACAGCTGAAGAATGAAGAGCTGCAGGAAGCGCAGAAGGGTATGTTCCATTATATGCTGGCGCTGCAGTACAGCTATTTGAAGGATGAAAAGAAAAAGAAGGAACATCTGCAGGCGGCGTCAAAGGATCTTAAGGGAACTCCGTATGAGATGAAAATCAACCAGTTGATGAAAAAATAGGAAAGTAGCAATTGTGTATCTCTTCTTATTTTATGTAAAAGTGATAGATAGAGAGATTTCTTGAATGCCGAATACCGTCATTTCTGAAATCTCTTTTTCATATTGCGTATGGAACGTTATATCACCGCTGAAGGACATGCAGAGGGCTATTTGTTGAGTAGAATGAATTACAATTACAAAATACATCTTAAGAGAGGATATAAGCTATACGATTCATTTTAAAGTAAAAAAGAGGACCGTGTTAAAATTTATAAAATTAGAAACTACCGAGAATTACCCGGTAGTTCGTAAAGTAGGATAAAGAAATATTCAAAGAGCCTTGACACACTATAACCTTGACATGAGTTTATTCGCAGGCTGATCTGTAATATAAGTATAATTGGAAAATATGTGAGCTTCATAGTTTAAGGTTTTGTACATTTCACTTCATATCACGCTGTAAAAATAATCAAGTTGATACATGATAGGAAAGGGATAAATTTTGTTCTCTGCTTATCAAGGAGGTTCTTTCTGAATATGAAAGCGACTACCCACTGCCTTGTGTCCAAAATATAAAAAGAAAAATAATGCCATGCTGTTTCAAGAAAATTATAAGGCAGTACACGAAATCAGATTGCTGTCTGCTGTCGCTGTTCCAGATGAAAAGAATATTATAGAAAGGTAGATGCTGACAAGATAGCATCAGGTGAAAAAATGGTAGAGAACTTTAAGAATCGTGATTTAAATGTAGTGGTATTCAAAGATGGAGAATTACAGTTGGATGTATCAGTATGTCCCGAAGAAAACACGGTTTGGCTAAACAGAATGCAGATTTCCATGTTGTTTGACAGGGATATCAAAACGATTGGTAGACATATCAATAACATATTTAAAGAGAAAGAGTTGGACAAAGAAGCAGTTGTCGCAAAATATGCGACAACTGCCGCTGACGGAAAAACGTATCAAGTGGACAACTATAATCTTGATGTCATCATATCAGTAGGATATAGAGTCAAATCACAACGCGGTATTGAATTTAGAAAATGGGCAAATGGAATCCTAAAAGATTACATGGTTCAAGGCTATGCAGTTAATGAGAAAAGGCTGCAATATTTAAATAAAACAATACGACTGCAATCCGGCATTATTGCCGGAATCGCCGGTATTGATGCAGACTCGGTTCTTCAGGTGGTTGAAGAATACACTGCAGCCTTGGAATTGCTTGACAGTTATGATCACCAGAGCTTGAAAAAACCGGATGGAACCAAATGTGTTTATCAGTTGACTTATGAAGAAAGCAGAGAATTCATTGACAAAATGAGCTTTGATTCGGATGTGTTCGGAGTGGAAAAAGAGCCTGGAAAAGTTGCCGGTATATTGGCGGCTGTATATCAGGATGTATTCAGCCAGGAGGTTTATCCAACACTTGAAGAAAAGGCGGCAAACCTTTTATACTTTCTTATTAAGGACCATCCGTTCGCTGATGGATGCAAACGAATAGCAGCAGCATTGTTTCTGGAATTTTTAAATAAGAATAATGCCTTGCTTCATAATGGTGAAAAAATTATCAGTGATAGTGCACTGGTTGCCATCACACTGATGGTTGCTGAATCTAAGCCGGAAGAAAAGGAAATCATGATAGCACTGGTGATGAATTTTTTAATAAAGAACTGATGTTTTATGAAGCAAACGGAATATGAGCTGCTATGTTCAGGAATACTGTCAGGAACTGGCAGTTTTTTCTTAGGCATTTAAGTTGCGTGAACTGTCACAATCCACCTATACTAATACAAGATAGGTGGTATGTATATGAAGATACAGAAAAGAGATGGACAACTTCAGGAATTTGAAGGAGAGAAGATTGCACAGGCAATCAGAAAAGCATTCCGCAGTACCGGGACGCTCATTGAAGAGTCGGTACTTAAGGAAATTATTGAGGACATAACAAAAGCAGCAGCGGCAGACAAGCCGATGCTGAGTGTAGAGGTCGTTCAGGATCTTGTAGAAGAAGAACTGATGCAGCATCAGTTTTATAAAGAAGCAAAAAACTATATTCTGTATCGTCAGAAGCGAACGGAATCCAGGAAGGTGGTACAGGATCTTGTCCATGCACTGCAAAAGGAAGACCTTTACAGCATACTGGCGGATATTCAGCAGCGTTATCCGGATGAGGGCTATGATCTGCGTCATCTGCTCATGAAATTTCATTCCTTTTTGAAAGAGGATATGGAAAGTGATGAGCGGCTGCATATGCTGATGAAGGCAAGTGTTGAGTTAATCAGTAAAGAGGCACCCAAATGGGAATATATCGCTTCCCGCTTTCTTTCCTATGCGCTGCATGAGGAAATCAGTGCCCGCATGCAAAAGCTGGAGCTTCCCGTATTCAGTAAAAAACTGAAATATCTGGAAGAACAGGGATATTACGGTGATTATATACGGAAGGCATACAGTGATGCGGAGATTGATGAGCTGGGCGCATATCTGAAGGATGAGCGCGATTACCTGTTTACCTACAGCGGTCTGGAGCTCGTGAAAAAACGGTATCTGATGTGTTCCCATGCCCATGAGGTTTTGGAAACACCGCAGGAAATGTTCATGGGTATCGCTATGCATCTGGCACTGCCGGAACAGAATCGCATGTACTGGGCGAAGCAGATCTATGATATTCTCTCTCAATTGCAGGTAACGATGGCAACACCGACCATGTCCAATGCCCGCAAGCCGTATCATCAGCTTTCCAGCTGCTTCATCGATACGGTAGAGGACACCTTAAACAATATTTATAAGAGTGTGGATAATTTCGCACAGGTTTCCAAATACGGCGGTGGAATGGGACTGTATTTTGGCAAGGTTCGTGCAAACGGCAGTGATATCCGCGGCTTTGAGGGAGCTGCCGGGGGTGTGATACGCTGGATCAAGCTTGTCAATGATACGGCGACCGCAGTCGATCAGCTGGGGGTTCGTCAGGGGGCAGTCGCTGTCTATCTGGATGCCTGGCACAAGGATCTTCCCGAGTTTTTGAATCTGAGAACCAATAACGGGGATGACCGCATGAAGGCACATGATGTGTTTCCTGCTGTCTGTTATCCGGACCTGTTCTGGAAGATGGCAAAAGAGGATTTGAATGCGACCTGGTATCTGATGTGTCCGCATGAAATTCATAAAATCAAGGGCTATCACCTGGAGGATTTCTATGGTGAGGAATGGGAAGAGCGCTACTTTGACTGTGTGCAGGACCCGCGTGTTCCCAAGCGCACCATGGTGCTGAAGGATCTGGTACGTCTGATTCTGAAATCGGCAGTGGAAACCGGTACACCGTTTACCTTTAACCGTGATCATGTGAACCGTATGAATCCAAATGCACATGCCGGTATGATTTACTGCAGCAATCTCTGTACAGAAATCGCACAGAATATGAAGGCGCTAAAGCTGGAAGAAAGCCGCATTGTGGAAATTGACGGAGAGAGCGTGGTAGTTAATGAAAGTAAGCCGGGAGATTTTGTCGTCTGCAATCTGGCAAGTCTGTCGCTGGGGAATATTGATGTAAACAACGAGGAAGAGCTTTCCCATATCATTCATGTTATTGTACGCGCATTGGATAATGTAATCGATCTGAATTATTATCCGATTCCCTATGCGAAAATCACAAACCGCAAATATCGCCCAATCGGTTTGGGAGTCAGCGGCTATCATCATATGCTGGTTAAGCAGAATCTGCGGTTTGAGTCCGAGGAGCATCTGCAATTTGCGGATACCCTTTTTGAAAAAATCAATTACTATGCGATTCAGGCAAGCACTGCACTGGCTAGGGAAAAGGGCAGCTATTCCATGTTTGCAGGAAGTGACTGGCAAAGCGGTGCCTATTTCACAAAGCGAGGCTATACATCCGATGCATGGAGCCGGCTGTTTCGGCAGGTGCGTGAGCAGGGAATGCGCAATGCATGGCTGATGGCAATCGCACCGACAAGCTCCACCTCCATCATCGCAGGAACAACGGCCGGTGTGGATCCGATTATGAATAAATATTTTCTGGAAGAAAAAAAGGGCAGTATGATTGCCCGTGTTGCACCGGATTTGGATGCGAGAACCTTCTGGCTGTATAAGAATGCCCATCTGATCGATCAGGAATGGGTGGTGCGCTCGGCCGGTATCCGGCAGCGTCATATTGACCAGGCACAGTCTGTCAATCTGTATATTACCAATGAATTTACCCTGCGCCAGGTTCTGATGCTGTATATTCACGCATGGGAATATGGTGTAAAAACGATTTATTATGTTCGCAGCAAGTCATTGGAAGTAGAGGAATGCGAATCCTGCGCATCCTAGAAGGGAGTATGTATGAGTGATTTAGTAAGAAAGCCTCTGTTTAATGAACACGGGGATTGCGAGGTCGGAAAGCGCCGCATGATCAATGGCAATACGACCAATCTGAATGATTTTAACAACATGAAATATACCTGGGTATCCGACTGGTATCGTCAGGCGATGAACAATTTCTGGATTCCTGAGGAAATCAACCTGAATCAGGATGTAAAGGACTACCGCAGGCTGCGTGAGGCAGAGAAAACGGCATATGACAAAACCCTGTCCTTTCTGATTTTTCTGGATTCCATTCAGACAGCGAATCTGCCAAATGTAGGGGAATATATAACCGCCAATGAGGTGAATCTGTGTCTGACGATACAGGCCTTTCAGGAGGCTGTTCACTCTCAGAGCTACAGCTATATGCTGGATTCCATCTGTTCACCGCAGGAACGCACGGATATTCTGTACCAGTGGAAGGACGATGAGCGTTTATTGAATCGAAACAAATTCATCGGGGATCTGTATAATGATTTCCAGACACATAGAGACGGCAGACATTTGATGAAAACGATGATGGCGAATTATATACTGGAGGGTATTTACTTTTATTCCGGCTTTATGTTTTTCTATAATCTGGGACGCATGGGAAAAATGCCGGGCTCCGTACAGGAAATCCGCTATATCAACCGGGATGAAAATACGCATCTATGGTTGTTTCGCTCTATGATTCTGGAGCTGCAAAAAGAGGAGCCGCAGCTGTTTACGGAAGAGCTGATTGAGGAATATAAGGACATGCTTCGCCATGGTGTGGAGGAGGAGATTCGCTGGGGAGAGTATGTGATAGGAAATCATATCGAAGGACTGACAATGGAAATGGTATCCGATTACATTCATTACTTGGGAAATCTTCGCAGCAATTCTCTTGGCTTCGGTTCCTTGTATGACGGCTTTGAAAATGAACCGAAATCCATGGAATGGGTATCCATGTATGCGAATGCCAATCTGATCAAAACCGATTTTTTTGAAGCACGCTCCTCCGCTTATGCGAAGAGCAGTGCGCTGGTGGATGATCTGTAGGCAGCTATAAAAACCATGTTTCTACTATCCTTTGTTTTTTTAATACATCATGCAAAGGATTTCATAGGATGCGGATGTAATCGTATGGAATCCTTTTTTCTAATGGAAAAGCATACTTCATCGTACTGCGGTTTCATACGGATACCGTAATTGTACAGGCAATGTAAAGTACAGGTATGAATTGCAGGAAGACAGAGAAGAAAAGTAAGCAGCTATAAAGCGGTTTGAAATTGCAGGCATGATATATGCAAAAGGTCTGCACAAGCAACTAGCTGTAATCCTGAAAAGCGATGCATACACCTGCTCTCATATTCAAGCATATACAATGCGGGGCATGAGAGTTGCTTTGATTGTTAGCCTATGGTAATATTTATGCAGATAAACAAGGAGGTCACAGTATGACATATGTATATGCATCCAGAATGGGTAAAACAGAGAAATTGATCGAAAAGCTTGCGATTGACGCAATGAAAATAGAAAACGGTACAGAAACGGTGAAGGGTGATTACATTCTATTTACTTATACGGATGGGAATGGTGTCGTTCCAAACATCGTGGAGAGCTTCCTGGAAAACAACCCTGACGGCTTAAAGGGGGTTGTAGCCGGAGGAAGCAGAGAGCGCCATGCCGCAACCTTTGGCTGGGCGGGGGATATCATCTCAGAAAAATACAATGTTCCCTGTCTTTACAAGGTCGATGGTGAGGGCAGTGAAGAGGATGTTGAGAAAATAAAACAGATGATTCGCTAAGTATGACCGCATAATCTATGCGGTCACAAGAAGGATTGGATGCCTGCAGTCTGTATGCAGCTTCTGATCTTTTTTTTGTAATCAAAGGAAGGCGATACGAACAAATGTATGGTTCAAATATAAATTGTCTACTGATTATGCCTGAGGAAAGGTTCTATTCTTACCTTAGGGTGTATGCAAAAGGAAGGATTCAGATTCTGATGATAAGCTACTATCGTATGGATTTCTCCTTTAATTGAAATTCTCTGCAAACCCATTGGAAATTCCATACGGTCTTTTCATATACCGGTTTTTGTTCGTCATGGTTACTGTCGTACAGCTTTTCGGTCATCTTTCTTTCACTTTTTTCAAGTGCGTGGTATATTTTGGTTAGATATGGGTAACATATAGTGAAAACCCATGCAAAGGAGGCTTCACAATGAGTGAAAAAAGAAAAATCGTACTGGTTGGTACCGGCTTTGTCGGTATGAGCATGGCATATAGTTTTCTGAGCACCGGAGGAATTGACGAATTGGTGCTGCTTGATGTCGCAAAGGAAAAGGCAGTCGGAGAGGCGATGGATCTGCAGCACGGCTTGCCGTATGCCAGAGGTAAAATGGAAATCTATGCAGGAGATTATGCGGATTGCAGAGATGCGAGTATTGTGGTGATTACAGCAGGAGCTGCCCAGAAGCCGGAGGAAACACGTCTGGACCTGACAGCGAAGAACGCAAAAATTATGAAGAGTGTTGTGGAAAGCATCATGGCAAGCGGCTTTGATGGTATACTGATCATTGCCAGCAATCCGGTGGATGGCATGACATACCTCGCACAGAAGGTCAGCGGTCTGCCAAAAGAGCGTGTCATCGGCTCCGGAACGATTCTGGATACGGCACGCCTTCGTTATATGATGAGTGAGTATCTGGATGTATCCAGCTCCAACATGCATGCCTATATCATGGGAGAGCATGGCGATTCCAGCTTTGTTCCGTGGACACATGCCTATGTCGGAAGCAAATCACTGCTGGAGCTGCTGGATGAAAAAGGAAAGCCGCTGTCCGACCTGCATGACATCTATACTAATGTGCAGCAGGCGGCATATGAAATTATCAATCGCAAGAAGGCGACTTTCTATGGTATCGGGCTTTCCTTAAACCGTCTGGTGCATGCTGTTCTGGACGATGAAAATGCCATTCTGACCGTTTCCGCTTATCAGGAAGGGGAATATCAACAGAAGGGCCTGTATATCGGCGTACCTGCAGTTGTGAACAGAGAGGGTGTCCGTGAGGTGATCCGCCTGAAGCTGAATGAGGTTGATCAGGCTAAATTTGACAGCAGCTGCAGGACCTTGAAAGAAATCAACCGGGACATCATTGATCCGCTGCTTTGATTCAGACAGTTTTCTACAGGAGATAAGGAAATGATTGCTGTTTTCTTATCTTCTTTTTTATGGTAAAGTAAAGAATGATTGGAATATCTGGAGGTAGTTTCTTTATGAATGAGAAAAGAAAAATCGTACTGGTTGGCTGTGGCTTTGTCGGTATGAGCATGGCGTACAGCTTTTTGAATACCGGAGGGATCGACGAGCTGGTGCTGATCGATGTGGATCAGGAAAAGGCGATCGGAGAGGCGATGGATTTGCAGCATGGGTTGCCCTACGCAAGAGGTAAGATGAGTATCAAGGCAGGTGGCTATGAGGAATGTCGGGATGCGGCAGTCGTTGTGATAACAGCCGGTGTTACGCAGAAGCCGACGGAAACACGTCTGGATCTTACAGCGAGAGACACGGTGATTATGAAAAGCGTAACCGAGCAGATTATGGCAAGCGGCTTTGACGGTATCCTGGTCATTGCCAGCAATCCGGTGGATGCCATGACCTATGTTGCGCAAAAGGTGAGCGGACTGCCGACGGAGCGTGTCATCGGCTCCGGAACGATTCTGGACACAGCCCGTCTACGCTATATGATGAGCGAATATCTGGATGTTTCCACCAGCAATATTCACGCGTATATCATGGGCGAGCATGGCGATTCCAGCTTTGTGCCATGGACCAATGCCTATGTCGGCTGCAAGAATCTGCTGGACCTGCTGGATGAAAAGGGCAGAGATTTATCCGATCTGCATGACATCTACACAAATGTACAGCAGGCAGGGTATGAAATCGTGAAGCGCAAGCGTTCCACCTATTATGGAATCGGACTGTCGCTGAACCGGCTGGTGCATGCCATTCTGGATGATGAGAATGTTATTCTGACAGTGTCTGCGTATCAGAATAACGAATATGGTCAAGAGGGGCTGTATATCGGTGTACCGGCAGTTGTCAACCGTCAGGGGATCCGTGAAATCGTAAAGCTGGATCTGAATGAAGTGGATCAGGCGAAGTTTAACCAGAGCTGTGAAACGATTCGTGATATCAACACGGATGCAGTTGATCCGCTGCTATAGAAAACAAACAGCGCATTGCCAGTCCAGTGTGCAGAAAATGGAAAGTCAGGCGTCCCTGCTTACAGGGATTGGTTCTTTCTTGATTGTGGGTAAACTTAACATAGGGAGACTTACATATTATTGTTTTTATCAATAGAAGCTGAAGTCTCCCTTTTGCAAATACCCTAACGTAAGAAAGAACCCGGGAATTTGCCGGCTTTCTTTTTTTATACCGGTCATTTGGAGGTACAGCAGTATGAGGTTCAAAATAATTTATGGAAGGATCTAAGAGCTTACGGTATGCGAGCGTGTGAATTATGCTTCATCCCTGCGCGTTTTTCCTGTATAATAAACATGGAAAAACAGAGTGAGCATACATCAGATGAAAACGGAGGAATGAACAATGAAGCAGACGATGATAGGAACCTGGAAGATGGCATTTGACGGTATCCGCAGGGGAGCAGCGGTTTTGCGGGAGCAGAGTGTAAAGGAAGCCATACGCACAGCGATACAGAATGTGGAACAGCGCGAGGAATTTGTGTCGGTCGGAAAGGGCGGTCTTCCCAATATCGACGGGCATGTGCAGCTGGATGCAGCCTATATGGATGGGAAAACATTAAATTTTGGCGGTGTGATTGAGATGGAGAATGTGGCATCCGCAATCGAGGTCGCAGCATCCCTGTGCGGGAAGCATTGCAATTGTCTGCTTGCCGGAAAGGGAGCGGAAGGCTATGCACAGGAGGAAGGCTTCGCTTTTGCAAATAATCTTACCGAGGCTTCGAAGCAGCGTTGGAAACAGGCTAAGAAGGATGCGGATTTAAAGGCATATGACGGTCATGACACGGTTTGCGTGCTGGCCGCAAAGGATAATGAAATGGCTGCGGGTGTGTCTACCTCCGGGTTGTTTTTAAAGCATGCCGGCAGAGTGGGGGACAGCCCGGTCATCGGCTCCGGCTTTTACAGTGACGCAATGGCCGGCAGTGCAGCGGCAACCGGTCTAGGAGAAGATATTATGCGTGGCTGTCTGTCTGTTCGGGTTGTTGATCTGATGCGTGCAGGGATAGCCGTACAGGATGCTTTGATTCAGGTGCTGGATACCCATATGGCACGTATGAAGCAGGCTGGAAACGACTGTGATGCCATATCCATGATTGCCATGGATACAAAGGGGAACTGTGCTGCTGTGACAAATTTAAAGGAATTTCCTTATGTTGTGGCACAGGATGGTGAGGTAACCCTCATGGTCGCGGCATATGAAAACGGAGTTCATCGCTGTTTTCCTGCCGATGAAGCATGGTTGAAGCAATATAGCGGTGATTGATATGACTCCTTTACTTGATCATCTGCATGTCACCGTTCGTGATTTAAAACGTGCAGAACGCTTTTATGATCAATTTCTGCCACTGCTTGGCTTTGATCTGCGTTATAAGGAATATGACCGTAAGGAAGCAAATGCATATGAAATAATAGAATACCATCATGCGGCGTTCTCCATCGGTATTGTCAGTCCGCGGAGCTGTTTTGAAAAGGAAAAGCTCAGCCGCAGGAAGCCTGGAGCTTTGCATCATGTGGCATTTATGGTAGATGATACGCAAACAGTGGATCGCTTATACGAGCAGGTCCTGCAGATGAAGATGCAGATTGTTCATGCGCCAAGATTTTATCCGGAATACTGTGAGGACTATTATGCATTTTTTCTGAAGGACAGTGAAGGTATTGAACTGGAGATTACATGCTATGACAGGCAGAAATACTTCCCTTACATCAGCGGTGATACTGAAAACAGCAGGCATGGTAGCTGAAGCAAATGGATCTGGTAATGAACAGACATTTTCAGGCCTGTTGCAGCATTGTGATTTTTAAAATTGAAAACGCAAAGGTTTCCTATAACAGCGATACCTTTGCGTATTTTCATTTACGAGAAACGAAGTATCCTTCATCCATCAGTCGAAGTATGAAATCTTATCTGGGTCAAAGCGATCCGCAATTTCTTTATCTTCACAACCGTAGCCCACAGCAATGACCGCAACCGGGAGTAAATCCTCCTTCAACTTATAATAATTGCGAAAGTTATTTATGCGCTCCTTTCGCGGTCCCACGGCACACCAGCAGGTTGACAGTCCCTGATGCCGTGCTTCTATCAGGATGTTTTGGATTGCGGCACTGCAGTCACAGTACAGATATTCATCCAAATCGGTAGCTTTTTGATCACCCATCACAAGAATGGCGCAGGGCGCTGTTTTCATCATTCCTGTATAAGGCTGCAGGGTTGTCATCTCATCCAGAGCTTTCCGATTGCGAATCACCATAAATCGCCAGCTTTGTGTATTCCTTGCCGTAGGCGCATGCATGGCGGCGCGAAGTAGCTCCTCCAGCTTTTCCTTTTCTACTGTCCGATCTTCATAGCGGCGTATACTCTGCCTTGTCCATATTTCAGTAAGCATATGCTTTTCCTCCTTTTCCTTTTTCTTCAGTATAGCACAAATGAAGAAAAAAGACCTGCGAATAATGCGCAGATCTAATGACCGTTTGCGTATGCTTCCGATACGCCGTAGCCGGCATCCAGCTTCAACAGGTAGTCCTTTTCATATTTCATTAAAGTGGAATAGGTGACAAACTGATAGCCCTGCTTCTTTAATTCCGGCAGGATGGATTTCAGACTTTCCACGCTTGGCTCATATATATCATGAAACAAAATAACGATATTGCCGTTCTTTGCCCCGTTCAATGCTGCAGCAGTGATGCTGGCGGCATTCTTGCTGGACCAGTCTCTTGTGTCGATATCCCAGAACGCATAGCCAAGATGATTGCCCTTCAGCATATTGTTGTTTACCGCACCATATGGCGGACGGAAATATTGCGGCTCTGCACCGCAGATGGCATAGATTGCATCCTGAACCTTATAAATGTTTTCCGTGACCTGTGAAACAGACATGTATCCTTTTTTGGAAGCCGCAAGATCCATGGAATGATCCCAGGAATGATTCCCCAGCTCAAAGCCGCGGTTATACATTTCCTTTACTGTATCACGGTTTGCCTCCACGTTTTGTCCAAGCATGAAGAAGGTGGCGCGTCCGTCGTATTGTTCAAATATATCCATGACCTCCGAGGTATAGGCACTTGGCCCGTCATCAAAGGTAAAGGCGATCATCTTCTTTTTAGGGTCAACCTTTGGCTGTGCCCTGGCAACCGCTGTATCCTTCTGGTACAATGACGGTATATGGGAATCCTTCAGTCTTATGTATTTCCTATATTCCTTATATGGAATGGAAACGGTATGCTTTTCATCCAGATGGATACGCAGGCTTGTCTTTGTCATGGAAAGGGCACTAGTATCACGCTTTATATCCTTTTTCCAGCCCTGTTCCCCGGCCAGCCTTTTCACCAAAGCAGGATACTCACGGCGCAATACATCCTCCAGCACCAGCTGCTTCTTCTGCTTTTTATCATACAGCATCCATGTGGTCTCTGTATGCGTTTGCACACCATCAACATTGTATGTGTGTCTGTGGAATGCCAGATTCACATAGCGGTCAAAAAGCAGTGAGCTGTCATAATCAATGCTTGTAATCTGCTTCTTTGTCTTACCGGCCGCTGGCACAGTCTTTTTCTCGTATGCCTTGACAAGGCTGTTTAATTCCTTTTCTTCATATGCAGGATAGGTAAAGGATACAAACGCCTCGTTCTCATATTCCTTACTGACCTGCTGTATATCTCCGTAATCTTTTCCTTTTGTTTCATAGGCTTTGTATGTTTCGTACGGATCATGAAACAGCATGCCGCTGATTTTCCATATTCCGAAGCCGATTGTGGTTATCACCACGGCACAGAGTACCAGTAAAATTGCCAGTCGATCCTTCCTTATTTTTTTTCTTCTCGTATTCATAATCCCTCCAAAATAGCTATCCGGTAATATTATAGCATCCTTTTACATAAATTACCTTGTAGTGGTTGAAAAATCATAAATTTCATAACTCTGTAAGATATGGGAAATAATGAGGTCTGTTGGCGAAATGGATCCTGTAGCAATGAATACCACTGTGTATTTCATATGGAAGGTTGCGTATTGCTGTCATATGGATTCCAATTGCATAGGCATTACAAACGGTCTTTCATACATTGGATTGCATTACAGGCTGTACAAAAAAGCCATACCTGCAGCGGTATGGCAATACACTGAATTGAAAATAGCGAATTGATATGATGTTACTTCATGGAGGCAGGGATGACGATATTTTCATTTACCAGCTCTTCGTTTTTATATTTGCGAAGAGTGGAAAGGGAAACGAACTGATAGCCCTTTGCCTCCAGCTTCGGCAGCACCTGCAGGATGGCATCTCTGGAAAAATCGTGGATATCATGCAGTAGGATAACGGAGCCGTCATGCACATTCTGCATGATATTCTGGGTGATGATATCTGCGTTTTTATTGCTCCAATCCAGAGTATCCAAATCCCAGAGTGCGAAATCCAGAGTGGATACGGCACGTACATTGTTATTCAATGCACCATAGGGTGGACGAAACATCGTCGCATCCGCACCGCATGCCGCAAATATGGCGTCCTGCGTGTTATAGATTTCATCACTTACTTCAGCTTTGCTCATCGCATCACTTTTGCTTGCGGCGATCCGCATGGAGTGGTCCCAGGAATGATTTCCCACCTCAAAGCCGCGTTTATACATATCGCGAACGATATCCGTGTGATCCACACCGGTCGTGTCGTCCTTCACATTCTGTCCCAGCATAAAGAAGGTGGCACGTCCGTTGTATTTTTCAAATTCCTTCATGATGATTTGTGTATTTTGCCAATGCGGACCGTCGTCAAAGGTGAAGGCAATCATTTTCTTGTTGGGATCCACCTTCTGCTCTGTCGGAATGATCGCGTCTTTTTGATATAGTGAAGGAATGTTTCGGTTCGCAAGGCGGATGTATTTCTTATATTCCTTATAGGGAAAGGCCATCCCTTTTGTTTCCTTGCCGGTATAGAGCATAAGCCCGTCTTTTTCAACCTGCACCTGCAGGGAAGTGATGCTGGGGGTTTTTATGCCTGCTGTCTCTGCCAGCTTTTTTACCACCTGCACATAATCCCGACGCAGGGCATCCTGCACGGTGATTAGCTTTCTCTGTTTGGTATCATAGGTATAGTGATTTCTGACTTCATCCACCTGTTTTTCATCAGCATCATAAATCTTCTGTATAAAGGTTAGATTCACATACTGATCAAACAGCTTTTCACTGGCATAATCAATCGCGATATACTGCATGCCTTCATGCTTGCGCTTTGTCTGTATACTTGTACTGCGATAGGTTTGTACGATTTCATTGAGCTGTTTATCTTCAAACTTCGGATAATAGAAGGAAAGATAATAGGTATCCTCCTTCTCCTCGGTGAAATGCTCCATCGTACCTTCCTTCTTATTGCTTTCGTCATAGGTGTTGTAGGCCGCATACGCATCCTCAGCCATGATTTTATAAATCCCGAAGCCGCCTGCCAGCAGCAGAACCGGTATCAGTATCAGCAGCATAAGCCGCTTTGGGTTGACATGTCTGTTCCGTTTGTATTCCTGTTTCATCATTACTTTCCTCCTGTATACTTGTGAAGCTCACTGCAAGGTATTTTAAATTCCTGTGTTCCCATATACCCGGGGGCAATGGAATATTTTTCAAAGATGATGACAACGTTTCCCTTGCTGTCAATATAGTATGGCTGATTTTTACGGATTCCCTGAAATCCCATCGCTCCGTCAAAATAGCTTGCATTTTCATTCTGCTCTGTACGCTCTTTGATTTGTCTGCGGACACTGGTGTTAATAGTATCCTCATAATCCTTGCCAAACAAATCCTGCAGTGTGATGTCTCTTCCACTGGATAAATCCAGATTGAAGGTCTGATATTCCTGCATGGAGGTATTCAGCTGATAGTTTGTCATAATCTGGAAGGATAACAGGTTCTTTTGATTACAGGTGATTTTATAATCGATTGTGACCTCTGTTTTTGCGGTCAGCGATTCCACCTTTTCCTTTTTCATCATTTCCCGAACCTGTGCACTGTCCTTATACAGCTGCTCGGTGGTTTTATTGATGCGCTCCTCAATCTGTTTATTCACACGCTCCTCCATCTCTGGATTTCCCGTGTTTTTCACCTCCGGAACCTTGACGCTTAAGGAATCCACATCACTGGTTTTCTGATATTCCCGCACGCACAGAATACGGGAGACATCGCCCAGCAGAGGAATCGCGAATACGCTTTGGGCAAACGCCGGTACGGTGTTCAGCACAATCAGATAACCTATAAGGGCAGCACTGAGCGCAGGCTTCCATAGCCTGTAAAAGGTAAAGCGGCTCTGCTTTTTCTGTGCCTGATCGATGCAGGTATCCATAAAGCTGTCCAAATCCTGCGGTGTCTGTATTTCCTCATATTCCTGTCGTAGCTTATCTACCTTTTTCATACATCCTGTTCCTCCATCTGTATACGCATGTCCTTCAATCCTTTATAAAGCCGTGTCTTTACGGTACTTAAAGGCATTGACAGGATATCCGAAATTTCATCCAGCTTGCGGTCTTCGAAAAAGCGGAGGATGAGAATGGTTCTGGTTTTCGGATCCAATGCAAACAGCAGCTGATGAAGCTCCTCACTGAGCAGCATGTCGGTATGCTCCTGCAGCATGATGTCTTCCTCCAGCGGATATACCGATTCCCGACGCTGCTTACGGATTTGATCCAGACAGGTATTGATGAGAATTCTGTAGAACCAGGTATCCATATACTCCATGTTTTTCAATCTGGTCAGACCGGTAAATGCCTTTAGGATTGCATTCTGCAGCATATCCTTGGCATCCGCATCGCTATGCATATAAGAATATGCCAGACGATACAGGCGTTTTTCATTCGATTTTAAATAGAATTCCAGATCGTCCGGATGCAGTCGCTGTTTCATGTACCGTGTCTCCTATCTTGCTGTTTCAGTTATTAGACGCATATTACAGGAAGAAAGTTTGAAAAATTTATAGAAATTTGTATAAATTAGTCGAATCCTGCTCATATGTATTATGACATGAAACCCTGTTTGCGCATACGGAGAACTTCTTAAAAAAGCTTAAATGAAGACTGGGCAATTCTCTTTACAAATGTCTGAAAAAGGCGCATACTATATGTATAAATAAGAACGGTTCTTAATATTAAAGGAGGAAGCAATATGGATCAAACAGCATTTTTTAAATTGAGCTACGGCTTATACATCATTTCAACTACTTCAGAGGGAAAGGTTGCAGGCTGCGTTGCAAATACCCTGCATCAGGTAACCTCATCTCCTGCACAGCTTGCGGTAACCCTGAACAAGGACAATTATACGGAGCAGCTGATTGAAAAATCAGGACGCTTCAGTGCAGTCGTGCTAACGCAGAACTGCGGTATGGATATCATTAAAAATTTCGGCTTTTGTTCCAGCAGGGACAATGACAAATTCGCGCAGTGCACTTACCGAAGAGATACACACGGGGTTCCCTATCCCAGTGAGCACATGGCGGCACGCTACAGTCTCAAGGTTGTAAAAACACTTGATTTGGGTACGCATGTCATGTTTGTTGGGGAAGTGGAAGAGGCAGAGGTGCTCAGTGAGGAAGAGGTTATGACCTATGCTTACTATCATCAGGTGAAAAACGGAGCTACCCCGAAGAATGCACCGAGCTATCAGGAAAAGAGTGAGAAAAGCGGCTGGAGATGTACAATCTGCGGTTACATCTATGAAGGAGATCCGCTTCCACAGGACTATGTATGTCCGTTATGCGGTGCACCTGCGGCATTGTTTGAAAAGCTGTAAACAAAGACAAATCCGGCAGTTGTTGAATAGGAGCATGCACAGTCACTGTAGGCGGGCAATGCCATGCAGCTGATTGGAAGAGGCAGTTGCATACTTGTAAACCTTATGCATATGTAGAGACTGTTCGCCATACATGCAGCAGAGGAAAGAGTAGTCTTTCTTCTGATGACATTTAAAATCATATACGTGCAGGTGAGTCTGGTCAGTGGCAATAGCTGAGCAGGCTCTTTTTTCTGCCTGCAGAAGCAGACAGGGGCATATAGCTGTATACCGCAATTGCTTACCTACGAAAGTATGCATACAGAGAAGCGATAATCACAAGCAGCTTGACAGCAATCCTTTTGTGTAGCGCTATCCTCTTTTGTTTACCAGATAATTTCCAAAGGAAACGTCTGCATACGTGCTTGCTCTTTTTCGTGTAAATATCACGACCCTCCTTGTTTTTTTCTTCCGTATATAAGGTAGCAAATGCATGTATCCTACTTGTATCCGATAAAAATACAATAAAGTGGAAGCAAGCTATAGTGCGGAACGTAGCATCCGGTTCCCGCATTTACACACCTGCTGGTATTTATGATTTCATTAGAGACAGCCGAAAAAGCAATAAAAAAGAACATCGCAGGATGTTCCAGGGATGACGCCTTTTACGTATACATGAATATACGTAGTACAGTTACGAATTATAAATATGGATGATGCCGGTATCGTTTAAATTCTGTACAATCAATATGAGAATCGGAAGTATGAAGATACCAAGAAAGCCGAACAGCCTTGCCCCCAGGTACATGCACATAAGCATCAGCAGAGGATGCAGACCGATCTGTTTTCCAACGATTTTCGGTTCAATGATATTGCGTATCACGGTGATGACAAGATACAGAATGAGCAGACCCACACCTGTTTTCACCTGATTGTTCAAAAAACTGATTAGAATCCAGGGAAGCATGATGCCACCGGTTCCAAGCACAGGCAGTACATCAAAAATAGCAATCAGAAAGGCAATGACGAGTGCGTTTTCAATCCCCAGTATATGCAGTCCGATGGTCAGCTCGAAAAAGGTAAGCAGCATGATTTTGCCATAGGCGACGGCGAAGCGTGCAATCGTATCGGTGAAATAGTGCCGGGAGGTAAAGACGATCTGTGCTCCCTTCTCCGGAAGCTGCCGAATAAAAAAGGCTATGATGCGCGGATAATCGGCATTAAAGAAAAAGGAGGATATGATGGCGAAGAAGAAGGCGATAAGCAGATTGGGAAGGGAGGACGCAAAGCCGGTGAACAGGGATACCAGATGCTTGGACAGGGAGGATATGATACTGTATAAAGAAGCCTGCAGGCCGTCCAGAAAGGACTGGATGGCCTGCGCACCTGTGATATCCACCTCCTTCCATACACTTTCCACATTTCCCAGCGTATCGTTGAGAAACGGCTCCAGATTTTGCTGATACAGTCTTGGTATGTCTTCCACAAAATCCTTCAGGAATGCAAAGCCCTTCATAAATAGCAGTGTCACAAAGGCACCGATGGTCGCATAAAAGACCAGAATCACAATTGATGACCAAAGCTTTTCATGACCGCCGCTCAGCGCTGTCAGCCTTTTGATGAGCGGACGCAGCATGAAGGCAATCAGAAAACCAATCAGAAAGGGCATGATCGTATACATCACATAGCGTAGAAACAGATACAGCAGTGCAAGTATGAGGCAGCTGTAAACAAAATGGATGATAAAGGCTCTTTGTTTTTCCGTATTCATAATACTTCCTCCTTTGCGGTTGCTTCGTAATCCGCGGAAATGTTTGTTGTCAGATGCTTTATAGACGGATTGCAATGCTGAACAAGCTGATGTATGAAAGAACAGCGGTGGCGGATGATGTTTGCACAAGCTGCCTTGTGCTTGTCCGGCAGGGCATGTCCGGGTTTGGAAAACCTATTTTTGATGCTATACAGAGAGTATAGATACAGTATAGAAAAAAAGAACCGAGAAGTGTGCGGATTCCTGTCATATACTCAGGATACAGATACAGCTTACGGTTCTTTTTTACTTTTTTGTGTGTGCTAACAGAGTGAATACAGCTTCTATCGATCAATACGATCGTGTTGAATTCTTATGCTTTAAATTTACCGGCGATCAAGTAAGGACCCATTTACTTCCCGTCCTCTTTTTTTCTGCGTTCATTGATGATGGAAAACAGCCGCTCTGCATTGATCCGTGAGATAGCTTCTATTCTTGTCGGGAATGCCTTCTGTAATCGGATATGGGTGCGTTTGCGTTTGGTGTGAAGGGATGTAATGCGCTGCCGCAGCCTTTCGATACGCTCCAGAAGAATCTCATCCGCATTGGTGGAATCCAGAACCCGTGCTACCGCATCGCTTAGATTCTCCTGAAGCAAAGTAATGCTGGCATTTGCAAATTCCTGCCGCAGCTCGCGAATGCTTTCCTCGATTTCCTGAAAATCCTTGTTCTTGCGCAGCAGTGCAAGTGCTGTGTTAAACAGGTCATAGCCAAACCCGAAAAGAGCGGCTGTACAAAGCATAGTCTGCATCCCGGGGGAAAACAGATGCACAAATTCCTGGATTGCCGGATGGATGAGATAATAGACAACCAGCACCATACAGCCGAACAGCAGGGAGTTTTTCAGGCAGACACGGCCGTGAATGTTGAATGGATAGCTTGAGTAATCCCACCATTTGGTATGAAAGAGAACCTCCATGCCCCAGCTCGTAACGTACTCCAGGGCGCTTGTTACGACGATGCCCATAACAAACATGAGGGGAATGCTGAAACCGAAAGGATCGAGAATGTGAAGCACCGCCAGTGCTCCGCAGCCATAGATGGGACAGTAGGGACCGGCGAGAAATCCGCGGTTGATAAATGTATGCGCGGGGATGCTGCAGTAGATACATTCGCAGAGCCAGCCGAAAAAGCTGTACAGGAAGAAATATAAGATAAGCTCCATACGATCCTCTTAAAACTCCTGATACAGACGGTAATCGCCGAAATCGCGAATCGTCATAAGGGCATCACTGTACTTGCGCTTTTCCTTGTCATTCACTACGATCACATCAATTCCGGCATTGCGCGCTGCCATAACGCCGTTTTCGGTATCTTCAAACACAATGCATTCCTCTGCGGTTAGATCAATGTTGTGCAATGCCTCCAGATACATCTGGGGGTCCGGCTTGGAGCGGGTAACCTGCTGGGAGGTTATCACATAATCAAAATAGGCTTCCATGTGCTTTTCCCGCAATATATGGGATACGATTTCTGTCGCATTGTTGGTGCATAGACAGATTTTATAATTCTTTTGCTTTACATACTGCAGAAACATGAGTGCATCCTTTTTCAACGGGGCGTTGTCGTAATGCTCCAGCAGAAAATCACTCACCCGGCGTACAAGCTCCTTTCCTTCCGCAGGGTCTTCCACCTCCTGCAAAATGCGGGTCTCCATTTCCGCAAAGCTGCGAACGCGGGATTTCAGTATTTTCAGAATCAGTGTTTTCTGTACCGTTTTCAATTCGCTCAGTGCCTGCCTGAAGTTGATATTCTCATAGGTGTTGATGAGCGTTCCATCCATGTCAAACAGAATTCCTTTTTTTGTCATCGCATGTTCTCCTTTCGCATAATCGCATCCAGAAACTGGTTCAGCTTCTCCAGTCCCTTCACGATGATTTCCTTATCCTTATAATTGTACTGCTTCCACTGCTCCTCATAGTGCTGTTGGATCTTACGCGATATCGTCTGTACGCAAAGTGCTCCGCTTTGACTTGTGCAAAGCTCCACAATACGTTCATCCTGTTCCCTTTTTTTGCGGATCAGATAGCCGCTGTGCTCCAGCTTTTTGCAGAGAGCCGACATATTGCCTGCATCGGTGTGCAGTGCCTTTGCGACAGAACCGATTGTGGTGCAGGGGTGCTGCTGTATATAGGAGAGCACGGAATACTGCATGTCGGTAATGCGATAGTGCTCGTATTCTTCCTTCAGATAACGGGAACGCTGAAATGTCAGCTTGCGGTTCAATTCCTCTACCTGCTGTTCATACAGTGAAATATCCATATGCATGACTTCCTTTCCTTATTATATGTGATTTACATATTTTACAACTGTGTGCCCTCGCTGTCAATGGTCTTTGGTTTCAGGAAGCGGGAGGCGAAAATTCCATGAAACATTTTCATTTTTCACGAAACGAAAAAAACGGCAAAATATACATGAAATCGCTTGCAAAAATCATAAAATAAGATACAATATAACTATACTAGAAGTGATGCAAGAAAGGGGCGTGTGTTTTGTGACAGCAAACAGAATCATGAAAAAACCTGATACAGACAGTGCATTCCCTGACGTACCTGATGAAGATGTACGTAGTTTCTTCGCGGCCTTAGAATGGATGTAAAGTGCGATTGCTTTGCGTCCGTTTTTTTATTCAGATGATTCAGTATAAACTAAAGGAGGAATTAAAATGGATCAGAAATTCAACAAAGCATTCTGGGATGCATGTGCAAACGGTGATTTTGCAACGGTATGTGCGGAAATCAAGAAGGGTGCTGACATCAACTATCAGAACGGTGATGGAAGAACGGGTCTGATGCGTGCTGCCAAGCGTGATTACAAGGATATCGTACGCGTGCTGCTGGATAATGGTGCAGAGGTAAATCTGGAAGATAATAAAGGAAAGACCGCCATTATGGGGGCAGCGAAAAAAGGAAATAAAACCATCTGCAAGAAGCTGATCGAAGCAGGTGCGGATGTGAATACGTCGGATGATCGCGGCAGAACTGCGCTGATGCGTGCTGCTTTTCTTGGACATGATCGCTGCGTTGAGGTGCTGCTGGATGCCGGTGCTGAGATCAATGCGCAGGATGAGGTGGGCAGAAGTGCGTTAATGGAAGCCTGCGTTGCATTTAAAAAGGATGTTATCCGTATGCTGATTGAACGAAATGCGGATGTGAATCTCTGTGATAACAATGGCTGTACGGCATTGATGCGTGCGGCATATGGCGGATATGTGGGACTTGTGGAGGATCTGCTGGCAAACGGTGCGGATAAGGACCTGATCGATAAGGAAGGTCACAAGGCAATTCACTATGTACGCGAAGACTGTCTGGCTCAGCTGAAGCCGATACTGAAGTAGGAGGTAGCCTGTATGAGAGACTATCTGAGCCATGAGGTACGAAATGTAGTCGTACTCGGACACAGCGGTGTCGGTAAAACCGCAGTTATGGAAAGTATGCTGTATTTTACAAAGGCGAGTGATCGCTTTGGTGTTACGAGTGAGGGAAGCTCACTGATTGATTATGATCCGGAGGAAATACGACGCGGTATCTCCGTGTATGCTTCGCTGGTGCCGATCGAGTGGAAGGATTGCAAAATCAACTTTATCGATACACCGGGGTATGCGGATTTTATTCGCGGTGCGGAAGCGGGAATCGCGGTTGGAGACAGTGCCCTGATTGTCGTGGATGCCAAGGATGCTGTACAGCCCGGGACGATCAAGGCATGGGAGGCAGCACAGAAGCGCTCCATTCCGACAATCTTCTTTGTGAATAAGCTGGATGAGGATAATGCATCCTTTGATCAGGCATATTCCGTTCTGCGGGAAACCTTCGGTAAGAGCGTTATTCCGTTTGAAGTACCGATTATGGAAAATGGAAAGACCATCGGCTCCGTGAATATTCTGCGTGACAAGGCATGGTATTTTGAAGGATCGCTGGCTGATCCGAACAAGGCACAGCCGGTACCGGAGGATATGACGGATATCGTTGCCGAATATAAGAATCAGATTGCGGAAGCGATTGCCATGAGTGATGATGAGCTGATGGAAAAATATTTCAGCGGTGAGGAATTCAGCGAGGCGGAGCTGACAAGAGGAGTACGTCTGGGTGTGCGGAATGGAGAAATTCGACCGGTGTTCAGCGGAAGTGCTACGCATAGTGTCGGTACAGAGCGTCTGATGGATCTGATTGTGAAATACTTCCCGACATATGGAGAAGCAGGAAGTATCATGGTCAGTGATGCCGAAACCAAGGAACCGGTTATGCTGGAAACAAATGAGAAGGAAACGCTGTGTGCACAGGTATTCAAGACGGTTGTCGATCCGTTTGTCGGACGTATTTCCTATATCAAGGTGTTGGCCGGAGTGATGAGCAGTGACTCTGTCGTATATAATGCAACCAAGGATCAGGTGGAGAAGATTTCAACCATCTTTATCGTCAAGGGGAAACACCAGACGGCAGTTGGAAAGCTGTTTACAGGTGATATTGGAGCCGTTGTCAAGCTGCAGGCTACACAGACCAATGATACCTTGTGTGAAAAGGGAAAGCACTATCTGGTAGAACCGATTCAATTCTCGGAGCCGATGCTTGGTATGGCGGTATTCCCGAATTCCAAGAATGATGAGGATAAAATGAGCAGTGCGCTTGCACGCATGGTGGAGGAGGATCCTACCCTGCGTCTGGAAAACAACAAGGAAACCAAGCAGACGATTCTGTATGGAATCGGTGATCAGCATATTGATGTTGTACTGAATAAGCTGAAGAACAAATATAAAGTGGAGGTGCGCCTGGAAACACCGAAGGTACCGTATCATGAGACAATTCGGAAAACGGCAGTCGGTGAAGGCCGGCATAAGAAGCAGTCCGGCGGTCATGGACAGTTTGGGCACGTTTTCGTGGAATTTGCACCGAATCCGGATGAAGAGGAAATGGTATTTGAGGAAAAGGTATTCGGAGGCGCCGTTCCGCGTCAGTATTTCCCGGCGGTGGAAACAGGTCTTCGGGAATGTATGCAGCATGGTCTGCTGGCAGGCTACAAGGTAGTCAATATCAAGGCAACTCTGCTGGATGGAAAATATCATGATGTCGATTCCAGTGAGATGGCGTTTAAGCTGGCTGCCCGTCTTTCCTATAAGGCAGGTATTCCGGAAGCGAAGCCGATCCTGCTGGAGCCGATCGTGAATATTACCGTTAAGGTACCGGATGAATTCACCGGTACGATCATCGGCGATTTCAATAAGCGCCGTGGAGCAATCATGGGCATGGATATGGTTGACGGCTATCAGGAAATCACAGCACAGGTACCGCTGGCTGAGGTACAGAAATATCCGATCGAGCTGCGTGCGATGACACAGGGACGCGGAGTATATACACAAAGCTTTGACCGCTACGAGCCGGTACCATCCAATATTGCGGACGGTATTATTGCACAGCATAAGAAAGAAGAGGAAGAATAAACAGAGACGGGGATCTGCATGGCAGGTTCCCGTGTTCTTTATGAAAGAAGGAAAAACATAAATGAAGACAATGATAATAAATGCACGGGTGCTTATGCATGCACAGCGGTGTGTGAAGGAGGAAGCCGTTCTGATCGAAGATGGCACGATTTTGGATATCGCTTCGGAATGTGAGCTTCCTCATGCCGAGCAGGTTATTGATGCAGAGGGATTGTATCTGGCACCGGGACTGCTGGATACACATACGCATGGAATCGGCGGCTTTGATTTTAATACGTGTACTGCCCAAGCAATAGAGGAAATCATCGCTTTGGAGCATGCGGAAGGGGTCACCGGTTTTCTGGCCAGTCTGGTTGTGGAGAATCATGCAATGACGATGGAGCGGCTGCAGCTGCTGGATTCGCAGGTAACGGATTCCTTACTCGGTATTCATCTGGAGGGACCGTTTCTGAATCCGAAGCAGAAGGCTGTCATGAAGGAAGAATTTCTGCGTTTGCCGAATATTGAAGAATTTCGACAGTTTCTGCGTGTTTCTTCCCATGTTTCCTCAATGACGATAGCACCGGAGCTGCCTGATGCGCAAAGACTGATCAAGGAGGGGACAAGGCAGGGCATTGTCATGAATATCGGACACAGCATGGCAGATGCACAGCAGGTGATGCAGGCTCAGAGAAACGGAGCAAAGGGGATTACCCATCTGTATAATGCGATGAGTCAGCATGAGCACCGTAATCCCGGTGTGGTGACAGGTGCACTGCTTTCCGATCTGATGTGCGAGCTGATTGTGGACGGATTTCATGTACATCCGGATGTCGTTCATGCCACCTATCGTGCTTTAGGGGATGATCGCATCATACTCATCAGTGACGCCAATCCATATAAGGCGGTAGCGGATGGAGAATATCCGTTTAGCGGCAAGAATATTGTCATTCAGGATGGAAAAGCTACGGTAAAGGAAACCGGGCGAATTGCAGGAAGCACGCTGGCAATGAATACTGCCCTGCGCAATATGTGCAGATATACCGGTTGCAGTGTGGAAAGTGCGGTGCGTATGGCGGCATATAATCCCGCAAGGCTGTATGGCTGGAAAAAAGGATCAATAGAGCCTGGCTATGATGCGGATTTGATGTTAATGGATGATGCATTTCATATACACAGGGTCTGGCAAAGGAAATATTTTATGTAGAGGAAGGCAGGGAAAATCGTCTCTTCAACAACAAAAACAGCTTATTTGAGCATATATGCAGACTGCACATTTTCTTAGGATAATGCGTTTTTTATAAATGGTGGCTCATGTATACGTCTATTTCCAATAAGTGCCACATGAATATCTCCTATTATAAACTGAAAAAAACGCTGATACCGTACTTTAACAGGGGAGGTATCAGCTTTTCTGTATGTGAACAGCGCAGCTTGTACACATGTATTGAAGCATAAGGCTTCCAAAGTGTGTTTCTTTATACGAAGAAATGGATGAAAATCAGCTATAAGGTGCGTAAATTTTGAATGATTTTCTCATCTATCAAGCGGTTGTCGTACTGCATTGCAAGTATGATACTGCCTGCATCGGGAGAAAGGATTGGCGCAGTGAGCGTTAATGTTGGTTCGATGGACAAATATTCCTTTAACGGCTCCAGAATATAGCTACCGCTTTTGAATACGCCTCCGCTATAGGAAACAGGGATATTCTTGGAAGTGAAGGGCAGCTGCCGGTAAATCGCTAGATAAATATCAGCAAGCTCTTTTGCGGCTTCCTGAAAAATTTTCATTGCGACAGGATCATTTTGCTTTGCAAGTGTAAACACTGTCTGCGACATCGCGGCAACTCTGGTTCTGTCAAAGTTCCAATTCACAACACAAGTGGTTAGGATATCACTGTCCTCCTGTAGATGATATTGTGTTTTCACAGCTTCATATAATGCAGTTTTTGGTTCTCTGCCATCGCTTTGTTTAGTGAAATGCTGAATCAGCCGACAGGCGATCCAGTAGGCACTTCCTTCATCACCGCCGAAGATATGGTGCCATCCTGCGCTTCTGCACATCTGCCCCTGTTCATTTTTTCCAAGTCCTATGGAACCGGTGCCTGCGATTACATTGATTCCTGCAGCTCCAGCCAGGGATCCTGCCAGTGCGTTTTCCATATCGTTGCCTAGCATGTGCGGTATTTGCGGATAAGCTTTTTTGACAGCCCTTTCGATGGCGGGACTGTCCTTTTCTATATCCCGATATCCTGCACAGGCGATAAACGCAGCGGCGATTTGCTCTACCTTTATCGCACTGCTATTCAGGCAGTCATACAGGCCGTCCTGCATGACTTTGGTGACACCATCCAATCCGCATTGCAGATAATGACAGGTAGGCTGTATGCTTTGCGCCTGTACTCTGCCAAATGCATCACAGATGATGAATTTTGTCCTGGTTCCTCCCCCGTCTACTCCCAGATAATAGTTCATTCTTTCATATCCTTTCGTGCTGTAGAGTTTCGTTCGATGAATTTTGTTGGTAACAGAATATTGAGTATCGTCTCATCATGCTCGTGTATCAGCTGATACAGCCGCTGAACCGAACGTTTTCCGATTTCATGTGTTGGTACATCCACCGTGGATAACGGTGGAATCATATGTGCAGTGGTGGAAAGATTGTTGAAACCGATGATGGAAATATCTCTTGGACAGCGAATATCCATTTCATACAGCTTTCCAAGGATGACGGATGCGAGTGTATCGCTTCCCGCGAAAATAGCGTCTGGGCGATTCTCCTGCAGCATCAGCTGTTCGGTTTCCTGCACACATTTTTCAATATCCCAATCGCAATCAATTACGATTGAGGGATCATAGGGAATTCCTGCTTTGCGCAGAGATTCACGATATGCGATCATCCGCTTGCTATCTAAAAAGCAGGTATTTGGCGCTCCGCCACCGATATAGGCGATTCTGCGACATCCGCAGGCTAGAAAATGATCCATCACCTGGAAGGTTGCCTCAATATGATCAAATCCGACGTTGTTATAGTCGCAGCAGTATGGATCGATTCCTACGATGTAAGGGATGGATGCTGTTAAAGCCGCGAAGGTATCCTTTGGCAAATCCTCCATTAAAAGCAGTCCATCCAGATTCTGTCTGCACATTTCCGATAAAATAGCGGGATCTTTTAATTCATTGTAATTTTTTATGGAAGAAATTGCCATCCCATATTTCGTGCTTTCCTCCTCCGCGGATGCTAAAATAGAATTGAAAAAGGGATCACCGTATTTCTCTGAAGTAACTGCCATGATACAGCCGATATTGTATTTACTGGTCTTGGCTTTGCTTTTGAAGGTGTAGTTCAGTTCACGGACTGCATCTTCAATTTTTTTTCGTGTAGCCTCTGTCGCTTTGAAGGATTCATCGTTGGATAGGATACGGGATGCAGTGGCAAGGGATACACCAGCCAACTTAGCGACATCGCGAAGTGTTGACATATAACCATCTCCTCTCTGTTTACTAAACATTATAGAACAAAATTAGGGAAAAAGCAAATAATTTAGTAAAAATATTGTCTGTAAGCCTTTACAAACAGAAAGTGTTGCGGTATACTGTGGTTGTAATCAACTAAACAATAAACAAATGTTTAGTAAACAAAGAAAGGAAACTGTTTATGAAAAGGAAATTTGCATTTATTGGAGCCGGTTCTCTTGACTTTACCAGAGGACTGGTAAGGGATATCCTGACATTTGATGCTTTCAGAGACTGTGAAATCATGCTGATGGATATCAACGAAACACGTCTGAAATATGCCAAGGATGGTGTTATGCGCATTGTGGAGGCAGGAAAGTATCCTGCAGTCGTTCATGCGACAACTGATCGCAAAGAGGCTTTAAAGGATGCTGACGGTGTATTGATCACTATTTTGCAGGGAGGTGTTGAAGTCTGGCGGCATGATATCGAAATTCCAAAGAAATATGGAGTTGATATCTGTGTCGGAGATACACGCGGGCCATCTGGCATCTTTCGGTTTTTGCGTACGGCACCGGTTCTACTGGATATCATTCGTGATGTGGAGGTGCTTTGTCCGAATGCCATTGTATTGAATTATACAAACCCTATGGCAATGCTGGTCAGCTATCTGCAAACGCAGACAGAAGTTAATGTCACTGGCTTGTGCCACAGTGTACAGGGAACAGCAGAAATGCTGGCAAACTGGATTGGAGCCGATCCAAAGGAGATTTCCTATACCTGTGCCGGTATCAATCATCAGGCCTTCTATCTAAATTACGAATGGAAGGGGAAAGATGCCTATCCGCTGATTCAGAATGCTATTCAGCGAGAAGAGGTTGCCAATGAGGAAATGGTTCGAATCGAGATGTACCGGCATCTGGGGTATTTTCCAACCGAATCCAGTGGGCACAATTCCGAATATAATCCTTGGTTCCGCAAACGCAAGGATCTGATTGAAACCTACTGTACGCATGGAACCGGCTGGAATCCGGGAGCATATGCCTATATTCTGGATGAATATCTGGAACGTGAGGATACCTGGGAACAGGAGTACCGTGATTGGGTGAATCAAGGAGACATTGATTTGAAACGGGGAGATGAATATGCATCCAATATCTTCAATGCCATCTTCGGAGATCACACACCGTATTTCTTCAACGGCAATTTGCGAAACAAAGGCTATATTCGAAACGTTATGGAGAATGCCTGTGTGGAGGTTCCGGTTGTTGCGACCAGCAAGGGGATTCATTCCATTCAGCAGATTACGCTTCCGGATCATCTGGCTCTGATGGTGGATCATTCTGCTCGCATCGAGGAGCTTGCTGTACAAGGAGCGCTAAACGGCGATCCACAGCTGATCTTTGAGGCGATACTCTTTGATCCATTGACGGCAAGTGTACTGAGTATGCAGGAAATTCACGATATGGTACAGGAAATGCTGCATAAAAACAAAGACTATCTGACATATTTCAAAACACTGGATTTAAAGGATTAAGACGGGAGTAAATCAAAACATTAAAGCAAAGCGAGGAGAAAATCGATGAAAAAATTAGTTTGCTGTGGATTATCAGCGCTGTTAAGTGCAACGATGTTCGGCTGTAGTTCATCTTCCGGGGGATCTGATGGGGATAAGGTGGAATTGACCTTCTGGGGACACCAGAATGAACCATGGGCAGCTTCTTATCAGAAAATTGCCAGAGAATTTGAGGAAAAGAATCCGGATATTCATATCAATATCGAATTCTTCCCATATGATCAATTTGAATCCAAGGTCCAAACATCCTTGATTTCCAAGGAAGGCGGAGCGGATATTTACGAGCTATGGGGCGGCTGGGGTCTGGATTTCGCCAGTACCGGAGCGCTTGCTGAGATACCGGAAAATCTGTCAAAGACCATTCATGACGATGTGTACCCATCTACGATTGGCGCTTTGGAATATGAAGGCAAGCTGTATGGTCTGCCAATGGAATTCAATATTGAAAATGGTGCTATGCTTGTCAATAAGAAATTGATGAGTGAACATAATTTAAAGACTCCTACCACCTGGAAGGAATTAAGAGAAACAGCGAAAAAAGCTACGAAAAAGGATGGGGACACCATTACAATCAAGGGCTTTGATTTTGTGAATTGGGATTCTGTACCATATATGTTCCTGTCCATGATTCTGTCCACTGGAGGCACCTATCAAAACGAGGACGGTAGCTTCAATCTGCAGACACCACAGGCAAAGGCAGCACTGCAGGAGTTGTATGATATGGTGAAGGTCGATGGTGTCACAACAATGGAAGGTCTTGATGGAGGCGGTGATATGGAAGGATATCAGCAGCTGTATGCAGGAAATGTTGTTATGGTTCCGCGCGGTCCGTGGACAATTGCGGAGGGCATCACCTCCTTCGGCCTGGAATATGGAAAAGATTTTGATTATGTATCTATGCCATGGTTTGGTGATAAGCCGGCATTTGCTGCAGAAACTGGATGGTCTATGGCGGTTAATGGAAACAGCAAGCAACAGGAAGCAGCATTCAAATTTCTTGAATATTTCTTCCAGGATGATGTGCTGATGAAACATAATATCGCATGCTCTCAAATTCCTCCGAAAAAATCTGTCGCATCCAATCCGGAATTTATCAAACAGATGCCATATGCCGAACCACTTGTAAAAATTCTTGACAAGTCGCAATTCATTGGTCATTTCAATACAGATCAGTTTAAGGAAAAGGTGAATGCAACCTTCCAAAAGCTGGTACGCGGTGATATTAAAAATGTTGATCAGGCACTAATTACTATGGAGAAGGAATTAAACGGTATTATAAAAAAATAATGCCAGTATAGGGAAGAGGACATCGCTCTTCCCTAATCTAAAAGAAGGTGAACCCATTGAAAAACAAAAAATTCGTTCTCATCGTCCTGATTCCAATCTTTCTCCATCTTATGATTTTTATGATTGGTCCCATTATCGGAGGTCTTGCGATATCATTCTTCGATTATAATCCTTTACGATCCGATAACCATTTCGTAGGTTTAGATAACTTTGTCCGTCTTGTACAGGATCCAGTATTCTGGAAAGCAACGAAAAACACATTGTTCTTCGTTGTGATTACCGTTGCACTGAATATCGTGATATCCTTGGGAATCGCACAGCTGATCAGTATGTTTAAATCTAACAAGACCCGAAGTCTCTTCCGTATGATTTTCTTCCTGCCATGTGTTGCCCCCTTGGTCGCTTCCAGTGTAGTTTGGGCAAAGAGTATTTTACCTACCACAAACGGACTGGCCAATATGGCATTGCGTACCCTTGGTTTAGCAGAGGTGAATTGGCTTGGAAACCCTGATGTGCTCATGTGGTCCATCATTGTATTCTCTATATGGGCAGATATCGGCTACAACATCATCCTCTTTACGGCAGGTATCGATGGAATCCCTGGTGAATTCTATGAAGCAGCTGATTTGGATGGCGCCAGCGGCTGGCAGAAATTCCGTCATATCACATTGCCTCTGCTGAAGCGAACCTTTACATTTGTGACCATTATGACACTGATTTCTCACTTTCAGGCATTTGCGCAGTTCGCTGTCATGGCAGTTCGTAATGGCCCGCAGAATTCAGGATTGGTTTTGACCAGCTATATTTATAAGACAGCCTTTGAAACTAAGGACATGGGATATGCTTCGGCAATCTCTCTGGCATTGTTCATGATTATTATGGTTGTTTCCCTCATCCAGCAGCGTGCTAATAAGGTAGAATGGGAGTATTGATATGAAAAAACATAAAATGACGAAACAAAAGGCTGTCCGCTATAGTATCTTTATCGGTCTTGCGATCCTTGCAATTTTCTTCATCATGCCGTATTTCTGGATGCTGTCTAATTCTTTCAAAAGCACACAGGAGATTCTAGTTAATCCAAGACATCTTTTGCCGCTGGAGCCAACACTCAGCGGATATGAAAAGGTATTGACACAATCCCCGTTCTTCACCTGGTTTAAAAACAGTGCATTTATTACGGTGACAAATACCGTCATTATTCTGTTCACCAGCGCACTGGTAGGCTATGTGTTCTCAAAATTTCAATTCAAACGCAAAAAGCTATTGTTTGCCATCCTGCTTGCCAGTATGATGGTTCCCGCACAGACAACTATGATTCCTTCATTCCTTTTGATCAATTCACTGGGATTGTATAACAGTGCAGGCGCTTTGATTCTACCCTCCTTCGTAAACGCCTTCGGTATATATCTATGCAAGCAGTTTTGTGATGAGATACCAAGAGAGCTTATTGAAAGTGCTAAGCTGGACGGGGCAGGAGATTTCACGATTTTCTGGAAAATCATTATTCCTCAGATACGACCAGCACTTGGTGCATTGGCTATCTTCACATTCCTGAATTACTGGAACGATTATCTGAATCCACTGATTATGCTGAATGAGGTTAAGAAAATGACGTTGCCGTTGGCTTTGTCCTTCTTCGCATCGCAGCATATGGCTGACCTTTCCGCAACAATGGCTGCTTCTGCATTGATTATGGTGCCGGTTACTGTCGTTTTCATGATTTTCCAGAAGCATTTCATCAAGGGTATCGCGATGACAGGTATGAAATAAAGGAGAGCAGATATGGCAAATTTAAGGTTAGAGAATATAAATAAGATATATGATAATAAGGTACAGGCTGTTTTTGATTTCAATCTGGAAATCAAGGATAAGGAATTCATTGTTTTTGTAGGTCCGTCCGGCTGCGGCAAATCCACGACGCTTCGCATGATTGCCGGTCTCGAGGAAATATCCAGCGGCAGTCTGTATATTGATAATGTACTGGAAAATGATGTGCCAAGTAAGGACCGTGATATCGCCATGGTATTTCAATCCTATGCGCTATATCCGCACATGAGTGTCTATGATAATATGGCGTTCGGCATGAAAATCAAAAAGGTGCCAAAGGATGAAATAGATAAGCGTATTCACGAAGCAGCGCGAATTTTGGAAATCGAACCATATCTGAAACGCAAGCCAAAAGCACTATCCGGCGGACAGCGGCAAAGAGTTGCTCTGGGGAGGGCAATTGTCCGCAATGCCAAGGTGTTTTTGATGGATGAGCCGTTATCTAATCTGGATGCCAAGCTGCGCGTGCAGATGCGTTCTGAAATCATAAAGCTGCATGAACGCATCGGAGCGACGACAATTTATGTTACTCATGATCAGACAGAGGCTATGACGATGGCGAGCCGCATTGTTGTTATGAAGGATGGGTATATCCAGCAAATCGGAGCACCGAAGGAAATTTACGAGCATCCGGCTAATATGTTTGTGGCAGGCTTTTTAGGAAGTCCAGCTATGAATTTCATCGAGGGAACGTATAAGGAAGGTATGTTCTGCTTTGATGCACATTCAATTGAAGTAAATAATCTTGCGAAGGAGAGTCTGAAAACCTATGAGAATAAAAGAATTATCATGGGAATCCGTCCGGAAAACATCTACATGGAGGAAATCGTAGCACAGACCTATCCAAAATCTGTCATAGACTATCAGTTGGATGTAAAGGAACTGCTGGGAAATGAATATATACTGCATGGGACGATCGGTAATACGCCGATGGTTGCCAAGGTAAATGCGCGTATGGAGCTGCAGCCGCATCAGATGCTGAAACTGACGATAGATGCGAACCGTATGAATTTCTTTGATCCGGAAACAGAAGAGGCAATTCATTCATGAACGATCTCTATTTATCACAGTTTGATCCGTATGCAGAATGTATAACACCACAGCATCCGATATGCAAACCGAAATTTCCGGTATTCGATATGCATACACATATGGGTAATCTGGTTCCCGGCCCCGGTTATGCGGCACTGTATAATACTGCGGATTATGTCGAAGCTTTGCAGGATGCTGGCGTTGCACATATCGTGAATCTTGATGGTGTCTGGGGAAATGAGCTTGATGCCATGATTCGTAAGACGGAGGGTTTTGAGAATTATATAACTACATTTGTATGGATCGATGTATCCAGAATTGATGATCCGGATTTCAAGCAATGGGTGTGTAATCATTTGATGGAAGCTTATCGGAAGGGAGCACGCGGTATCAAGATGTGGAAGGTCATTTCACTGGAATACAGGGATACGTACGGCAGGTATATTCGAACAGATGATTCGCGTCTGGATGTTGTGTATCAAACAGCAGCGGAACTGCACATGCCAATTTTAATTCATATTGCGGATCCAGTAGCGTTTTTTAAGCCTGCTGATCGTCATAATGAACGCTTTGAGGAATTGAACTGTCATCCTGACTGGCAGTTTGGCAAACCGGGGCAGTTGTGCTTTGAAGAACTTATGGATATGCAGGATCGTATGGTGGAGAACCACCCGCAAACAACCTTTATAATTGCACATTTCGGCAGCTATGCGGAAAATCTGAAGCATGTTGCACTGCGTCTGGATCGATACGATAATATGTATGTGGATATGGCGGCGCGTGTAGCAGAGCTGGGGAGAGTGCCCTATTCCAGTAAAGCATTCTTTGAAACGTATTCAGAACGCATTGTATTCGGAACGGATTGCTGTCTGCTGGATCTGGGACAGCATTCCATTTATTACCGTTTTCTGGAATCCATGGATGAATATTTTCCATATCAGCCAAATGGCGAGCTTCCGGGACAGGGGAGATGGCGAATCTATGGAATCGGTCTATCGGATGAAATTTTGCGAAAAGTCTATTATCAGAATGCATGTCGTATTATGAATATGGATGAACAGCAGTTTTTGCTACAGAATAAATAAGCCTTGAAAAGCAATGGTTTTCATGCAACTATTGCTTTTTTGTATAGGATTATTACTGTCAAGTAAAGCTTTATTGAAATAGAGATTGTCAAAGCAGCTTTTTATGTTGTTTTCTGTTGTACAGAAATCGGATAATCTCTTCTGTATCATATGAGCTTTGCAGAAAATCATATGTGTGTCATACAAATATCCTTTAAAAAGAATGGTTGCAAAGTGCCATTTTAAGCGCTATACTATAGTTGTATTCAAACGTATAACATAATAGATAGCAGAAAGCAGGTTGAAAAACTTGCTTTTTTAGACTGTTTTTACTGAAAAGATACACTTTTTCCTTCATATTTGTCTATTTTCCTTTCATTCATATATGTATACAATGCTGTATATATTAGATATATATAGCATACTTCCCCTCGATATGAATGACAATGATTTTCTATAAAAGTTTAAATGTATATCACAAAACGGTTATTCATAAAAAAGACAGTATCCATTATAGATAGCGTATACTGTCTTCATCCCATATTATTCGCTTCGCTTCTTTTCCAGTAAGTGCAGTCTGGCATAGCCATCCAATACCTGTATCAAGCCAAGATCACAATACCCTTGTCGTTCAAACCAATCTTTCGTCCCGTTGGGAAACGTACTTTCCTCATCACATATCACCAGTATTCTCCGGTAGATTTTAAACAGCTCTTTCTCCATACACTGCAAGGGCCAGGCCTTATAGTCTGCCTCTTCACTGGAATGATATACACATGTTAAAAAAGCCGTGTGCGCATCCTTGGGAATCGGATATGGAACCTGTAAGGATGGCATCCATTCAACACCACCTACGATTTGTCCCTCCAGCTGATGGATAAAACCAAATGTGGTGAGTCCGCAGGAGCTGAGAAAATCCGATTTTTTCTTCATCTGTGCGCAATCCGCACACAGTGTGCATCCCTTTGCGGTCAATGCCAGGGTTTCACTGGTAAGTGGAAGCAATTCACCTCTTTTTTCCTCGTAGGACTGCTCAATAACATACGGTTTCTCCCTTGTAATGGCTCCATCCCGCACTCCCTTTAATACCGCAGCTGTAACAGGACCATACCAGTGCAGCTGCTGATTGAAAATAGTTAGAAAGGGATAATACAGCTGTTTTTCAAATGCAAGCTTTTCCTGACCTGTGATATCAATGCAGGTTACATCATCCATGGCAGCTTCTTGAAACAGCTCCAGCATTTCTGCAATGATAGGACACTGATATCCCCAGTGATAGAAGGTTATTTGCATATTACATCACTATGGGCCGGTAGCCCATAAGCTGATTCTGCGTGTAAAACCGCGCGTTTGATCGCCTTTGCCATCATTTCTGTCGCAAGCATACCGACAGCATCAGCCATAACCTCAACCTCACCACTGCTGAGTACAAATATAGAATCTCCATCACTCATGGTATGTACCGGATGAATCGCTCTCGCATAGCCATTATGTGCAATTCCTGCAATCTTGGTACACTGCGCCTTATCAAGCTTTGCATTTGTCACAAAACAGCCGATTGTCGTATTGCCTTCCGGCAGCTTTCGCAGAGCATCCATTTGTTGAAACAGAACATCCTGTGCCTTTAAAACAGATCCGCTATGGGAATCATAAACACCCGCCAGCAGCTCATTTGTTTCATAATCCACTACATTTCCACAGGCATTTACAGCTACGATAGCAGCAACCTGCAGGTCACCAACCTGTATACCGCAGGTTCCGATACCACTTTTCATAGCATGCTCAAAGCCCAGCAGCTTTCCAACGCTCGCTCCTGTCCCCGCCCCGTGATTTCCTTCTAATACCGTATCATTTTCTGCGTCCACGCATGCCGCATAGCCCATTTCCTTATCCGGCCGGACATGTGCATCGCCAACGGACAAATCGAACAAGCTCGCACCACAGACAATAGGAACCTTGGCTACCTGCATGTCAAAGCCTGCACCGTGTTCTTCCAGATACTGCATGGCACCACTGGCAGCATCAAGACCGTAGGCACTGCCTCCGCTCAGCATTACAGCATGAATTTTCTGTACCATATTGATCGGATGCAGAAGATCGGTTTCTCTGGTAGCCGGTCCACCGCCTCTGACATCGACTCCCGCAACTGCGCCATCTCTGCATAGGATAACGGTACAACCTGTCCCCGCCTTCTGATTCTCTGCCTGCCCAACCTGAAAGCCTTTGATATCTGTAATTTTTATTTCCTTCATGTTTGCTCACCTCTGCCCTTATTGTAGCATAAAGCGGTTCCTACGAAAAAGATTTTATGGGAAAGAGCTTATGAAATATACCATTCACACAGGTAAACCATGTGCGAGCGCCACAGCGTGTAACAACGGCGGTAAAAATAGCAACATGATTCTGCATGAAAATACTTTAAAATCTTTTGATTGCAGTTATTTACGGGATAAAACAGCCGTCTCCTACAAACATTCTGATAATTTATACGGAAAGGTCCTATAGAAGATTGTATAGTGGTTTGCATGCTCATGTATCTTATAGTTTAGAATCCATGAAATATCAATAATTTGTGGATTTTTTAGGAATTTGACAGATTCCATACGTATAGAAGGGTGTAAGGAACCCTTACAGAATGGAGGACATATGAATGTCAGATGCAACAAATCAACTCAACTACAGTAACGATCTATTTTTTAAGTACACCCTTTCCCGTGAGGATGAAGGCTCTGTGTACGCCCGCAACACCATCATTGAGCGTGTTACCGGAATCCGGGTAAAGGAAAGCACCGTGCTCAATCCCAATCTGGATCCGGGCATCATTGGAAAGAAGCGCATCATTCTGGATGTTCATGTGAAGGATGAACAAAACCGCCATTTCAATATCGAGATGCAGACCACCTACAAGGGATTAGCGGAAATGATGCGCTTTGAATTTTACGGTGCCAGAGCATTGAACAATCAGCTCAACAGTGGTAAGAAGTACAGGGATTTAAAGCCAGTATATCAGATTATTTTCATTGACGAATATGCATGGAATAACAGAAATCTGATCAATCAGTATCAGATGCGTAATGAGCAGGGAGAGAATGAAAGCTACTATCCGCTCATCCTTCGTACCTATATTCATATGCCGGCAATCAATGACATCGTAAAGGAGAAGGAAATGCAGAGGCTGAATGACTTTGAACAGTTGGTGTATCTGTTTGAAAATAATGAAAAAAATGATATACTGAAGTCAAAGGAAAGGCTGGTGAAGGTATTCATGGATAAGTACGAGGAAATGCAGAAGGATGATGAGCTGTGGTCAACCGCAATGGCGATTCAGATGGGAGAGGCACGTTACCGCTATGGCTTGGAGGACAGCTATGAAGAGGGGATGAAAGAAGGAATCATTAAAGGGAAAGAAGAAGGTAAAATCGAAGGAGAGAAAGTTGGTATACACAAAGGTAGAATAGAAGGAAAGATATCACTGCTGCTCCAGCAGCTGGATAGTAAATACCATGAGGATTGCTCAGTCTGGCTATTTTCTTTGAACGATGAACAGATAGAGAATGTATCCAGCTTGATACTGACATGTAATACATTGCAGGAGCTAAAGGATCAGGTTATGATTAGCCAATAATCATACATAAATACGCCGAGAAACTGTTCTATAAGCTTACACTTATAAAACAGTTTTTCATCTGCTTGTTTCCCCAAATTCATAATAATATTGGAAATGATTGCAACGAATGTACCTATGCAGGGCTTTTGCTTGTTTATGAAATAAATACGAAGGCTGTTGCATAATGCAAATCACAGGGCGATAAAACCCTTTTTCTGTTTAATAAAGTTTTTCATATGGACGAAACATTCTATTCTGTTGGGCATTCCCTGTCTTTCTAGGAATTGCTATCACTATCTTTTCTATTTCTAATTATATATGTGATTACAATCCTTGACTCTGACAGTGTGTCATAGTGTATACTTGTCATATACAGCAGCAGGATGCCTAATTGGAAACATTAACGGCAATCAGCTTTGTGATTTAAAAAGGAGAACTGTCATGAAGGAATGTGAAGAATGCTACAGCATCAATAACCGCTCAACACCTATATTGAATCCCAGAGATTGTCTGGAAAATCATCTGCAATACATATGTGGAACCTGTGGCAGGTGCATCTGCGTGAATAGGACGGAGAAAAGTGGTCTGCAAAGATGGAATTTCCCTTTCAAAACACTGGAAACCGCCAAGCTGTATCTGCGTAGTGCTGATATTTGTGCAGAAACAAATTGCGGAATCTATGAAATCAAAAATGAAAGAGGACGATATTCCTATAAGATTTTTAATAGCCCCTCCATTGCAGCCGCTTATACTAACAACCATAAGGTATGTCTCAATGAGAAACCTCTATATCAAAGAGAGAGATTTAAACGATATCCAAACGCTGAAATAAGACGTTTAACTTCTCATGAAGTTGACATATATCTAAAGGAACAGAATGAGACAAAATAAAAACCGGCAATCCGGTTTTTATTTATGACGATATTATTTCATCAATTGTTTTCTTTTACGCTGAATAGCAATAATTCCCATCGAAACTAATCCAAGCAGTGCAAATGCTGTAAAGAGACCTGCATTTGTTGTATCTCCGGTATTCGGTGATTTCTTATCATTGGATGGTTTTTCAGGTGTTGACGGTTTTTCTGTAGCTGCTACTTTTTCATAAACAGGTTTTACAAGCAAATCCTTGGTTACCTTCGTAAAATCAGTATCCCATTTCACAAAACGATAGCCTTCAACTTCCGGTGCTTTTGGTGCTGTTGCCGCTTTGTTAGCTTCAACCTTTTCAGTTCTCAGCACTGCGCCATTCATATCGACAAAGACAACATTATAAATCGTCTTTTCTGGTGTTGGCTCTGGTTTTGGTTCCGGGGTAGTTCCGTTATCATCAATTTTTTTATCCTCATATACGACAGCATAAGTAGAGAAACGATCTGTTCCAAAGGTTAAAATATTCTTATTATGCTCTGGTACTATTTTATTAACAGCTCCATTATGAACACGAAGTATATAGAATTCTCTTCCTTCTGCTAATAGATTCTCAGGGACCACAACAGTGAATTTCATAGGGGTACTCAGATTTGTAATATTTCCTAATACAGTATCATCTGCTTTGATTAAGACACTCAGGTCAAGATACATTGCCACTGTTGCTGTATTATTACTTTCAGCGGTCAATGCTTCCAGTTCCTTTTGAATTTTTTTAGCATCAGCCTGTACTTGAGCATTACTGGAATCAGCCTTCTGCACATCTGCAACAACCGTTACTGTCTTGCCTGCTTTTGCAGCTTTAATAACAGCATTAGCTGTATCTGCATCTGTGAATTCACTGGAGCCTGCAATAATCTGATCAGTTACATCTTTCAATAACTGTTCTGCTTTCTCATCATTTACACCCACCTTGATTTCATCAGTAGGTTTGGATGTATCAATAGAAGGAGTTTCTACTGCTACAGGCTTGGTAACCGTAACAGTACAGGAAGCTTTCTTACCGCTTTCTGTTTCCGCTGTGATTACAGCTTTACCAGACTTCAGTGCAGTAACCTTTCCGTCTTTTACAGTTGCTATTTCAGGCTTATCACTTGACCAGGTTACCGTTTCAAGAGTTCCTTCAGGTGCCAGAACGGCTGTTACTGTTTTGCTGGCTCCTTCCTCCAATGTTAATTCGTTTTCAGATAAAGTTATATTGCTTGCAAGCGGTGCAACGGCAAATCCGTCACTAGTCTTGAATGCCTTATATGAATTACTTACATAAGCAGTTGGGTCTGTATTGAAAATACCACCATTAACCCTCACATTTTCTTTTGCATTCGCCCAATCAGATACAACCCATTCTTTATTTTCATTTTTGCTCCATGTATATGCAAGTAAAGCTTCGCTGCTGCTTGATGTAAAGGTTCCTCCTGAGATTGTCACATTTGGAATAGAGCTATAACCAGGGCGATTTACAACAGAAATAGCTGCACCATCCGGGATAGCACCATCTCCTGTTTTGCTGTTTCTTTTGTCTGCTCCGGTACCTGAGACAGTACCTCCGTTGATATTCATTACAGATAGATTACCGGAACATAATTGAATACCAAGATCACCTTTAACAGTACCACCATTGATTGTGATTTCCCCGGTCTGTGGATGATAAATTGCTGCACCTGTACCATCAGGATCTGCATTAGAAATAGAACCACCATTTATCACAATCGTGGTACCATTATTATTGAGACCATTACCAGCGATGCCATACCACTCACCTTTTAAGCTTCCGTTGTTCAATATCAAGCTGGAATTAACAAATACTCCCACTGCACACTGATACCCGAAAATTGAACCAGTACCAACACTATCATTGACTGTCATTGATGAATTATACAGTCGAATCGGTGCATTTGTTTTACCAACACTATCATTCAGCTCCTGTTTAATGTTTAACCCATTGAGGTCTAGTGAAAAGGTTTTATCTTTTACATCAATAGAAGCTGTTAAATTTATATCTTGAAGTAATTTGATTGATTGTCCTTCTTGTACTGACTGAATCGCTTCAGACAACGATGCATAGGATGTACCATTGATCTCAGCAACAGCATTTGATACAGTTTCATTCGTCTTTTCCGTTTGTACATCTGCCGCATACAAAGGGGTTGGCGTTACGCATACGGCAGTTAGAGCTATCGTAGCAAATAACGTTAATAATTTTTTCATACAGTATGTATTCCTCCTTTTTCCATCTTTCAAACATTTAAAAATAAGAAATTCGTATTATCTATCCCTCCCATCTCAAAACGTATACATTTATAAATTAACATTAAGAAGTTGAAAAGCTTCTTTTTTTTACCGAAATTGCATAAAAAAGTATCTTTTTCATACAAATATGTCTGAAAATTCAGTATTTCTAAACGTATAGGAATAGAAACAGCTATGCATGAGCAGGTTTTTTAAGATGAACAAGAGGTGTATCAACGTGAAATATGCAATTCGGATTTCTCTAATGTGTGTATGCTTTTCGTGTGTAACGGCAAATGCAAGTACGTTATCTGCAAAGCGGCATACTCCGGATGTAGCTGTCCTTGCATGCCGCAGAGCTCTTTTTATGCTGGGAGCGGTATCCTGTGGAATTCTGGTATCTGAGCAATTAAGGAAGTACAGGGGTAAATAATGCAGAGAAGCAGAAGGGCTTGCATTTATGTGTTTATGAAAAAGGAAATCCAGCTTCTTACGCCTGTGAAGTAAGGCTGTGGATTTCCTATTTTAAATGCTTACCATCATTGATTGTTAAGCTGCTGTTGAAGCTGAAGAAAAAGAATGCTGTCATACCACAATCCGTAAAAGGACTGGCTTTTCCTATAGACTGGACTTCTTTTGACCTTCTTTTCCTCCTCAAATTTTGTGACACCTTAAAGACGGGGAATTGCTTCCAAGGTTTTATCTGTAACTTGCGCAATCCTGCAAATACTGCCTGTTTGCGTGCTTATAGAGTTTTGGCGGTATACATCCGGATAGAATCGCCGCTGTCCTCCCTGATCAAGAATAGATATTCCCATCCGCAGACTTCATAAAATACGGTGTGGTCAGTGATGAGATAAAGCCGTGAAAGCCCTTCGCTGCCTGCCTCCCTGCGAATGTGATCTAGCAGCGTCCTTGCATATCCGTTGCCCCGCCACGCATTCTCTACATACAAGGCACATACATTTGGCGTTAATTCTTTACGCTCATGAAAATCATTGGCTATCAGTCCTGCACCGGCGATGATTGTTCCTGATGAATCCAGAATTACATACCATTGCGGAATGAAGGCAGTACCTGTACTACACTCCTGCATGCTATCCTCATAAGCCTGACAGGGAATCTGCCATTTGCTGTGAAACCATTGTGCTGCCACCTTAAGAAGCTGCGGCTGTTCACGCAGGGAGAGCACCGTAAAAGCTTTCCTTTCCATAATCCTGCCTCCTTTTTGTGTACTTATTATAGCACACGGAAAATACAGAAGCCATGTAATCGGTATCATGTGAAAAGATACACAAAGTTATTGGCAGAGAATGGGAATTGTATTATAATAAATGCGTCATCCGTGTATAGAAGATATTCTGACAGGATCTGTTTGGACCTGTAAAGAATGGGACAATACGGAAGGACATCTTTCGATAGACATCGCATCTGTAAGAGAGCGAGAGTAGGAGGACACATATGAAATCGAAAAAAACGCAGTACATGTCCATCATGGCCATGTTTTTGGCTATCCAGATCATACTGGTAGTCACACCCCTGGGTTATCTGCCAATCGGACCGATCAGCGCGACGACCATGCATATACCCGTCATCATTGCCGGGATAGCACTCGGTAAAAAGGCAGGTGCACAGCTGGGCTTTGTATTCGGACTGACCAGTGTGCTTAATGCGACATTCCGTCCGACACTGACATCATTCTGCTTTTCCCCCTTTGTAACGATTGGCGGAATCGGCGGAAACTGGATGAGTTTGCTTATCGCCTTTGTGCCAAGGATTCTGCTGGGATATCTTGCCGGTCTTATTTATGAAAAGCTGTGCAGGAAGGGGATTAACGAAAATGTTGGAATCATCGCCGGAGCATTAACCGGGGCAATTACCAATACCGTTCTGGTGCTTGGTGGTATTTACCTGTTTTTTGGGAGTGCTTATGCGGATGCCATCAAGGTTGCTTACGATACCTTGATCGCAGTTCTGCTTGGCGTTGTGGCAACCAATGGAATTGCCGAGGCGATTTTAGGAGCGGTTGCGACCCTGCTGGTATGTAAGGCAATCAGGCCGATCACCAGAAAATTTAATTAAATACGATTATAAATCAAATTCTCTAATGTAAACAGGGGATTTGATTTTTTTGCGTTTACGTATAAATTCATCGATATACGATCCTCTGTAACAGTTTTATGCTTGCTGAAAAGGATACCGGTTTTCATATTCGCTTCTTATCTTTTGTGCATGATGTTTGCAATTATGGAAATACTTTTGTATGATAGGTATACAATGTGACTTTAAAAAATAAAGTAAATACTGGAGGTATTCACTATGAATGAAATAAAAGGCTTTGTGGGAACCTATGCGCCCGCAAAAGGAATTTATTCCTTCCTGTATGATGTACAGAAGGATGCATTTGTAAAGACGGATTTGTTTTATCCTGTCAAGGATGCAAAGTATCTGTCATATTATAAAAACAGACTGGCGTTTCCCACACAGCTTGCGGATGCCAGACTCTGTGTTCTTGCGAATGGCAGAGAGCTGCTTGCAGGACTGGAAAACAGTACCGCCTGTTATGTGGTTCAGGATGAGGATTGTGTTTACACGGTAAATTATCACGACGGTACCCTGATACGCTATCGTTTCAGCGAGGAAGGGCTGCATGAGGAAAGCATTGTGCATATTCAGCATGAGGCAGGTGCTCATCAGGCAATACTGACCGGTGCAACCATACTGGTTCCCTGCCGTCTTCTGGATCGTGTATATGTATATGAGCGCACGAGCATGGAGCTGATACGCGCTATTTCCTTTCCGAAGGGAACCGGCATCCGACATGGTGTATTGGACGATCATGGAAGATTCCTGTATATGATCAGCGAGGACAGCTGTGAAGTATTTGAAATGAATATGGAGCAGGGTGGTGTTATCACCAGAAAGCTTTCTCTGCTGAAAGAAGGGGAACAGGGCGGAGGTGCCGCAATCCGCATCAGCAGCAGTGGTGAAACGCTGTATGTCTCCGTGCGCGGAATCAATCAGCTATATGTCATTGATATTGCCCAATGGCGCATTTTGCAGCGCATTTCCAGTGGCGGCGATCATCCGCGTGACATCAATCTGTCCCCACAGGGGGATTATCTGTTTGCGGCGAACCGCAGCAGTGGCAATCTGGTTGCCTTTAAAATTGATCACATAAGCGGAATGCTGGAGGAAAAGGCACATACGGATACGATACCGGAGGGTGTCAGCATCGTATTTTACGAATAGGAGGAAACACGTATGAGAACGAACAATATTGGTATGGTAGGTCTGGCTGTCATGGGCAGAAGCCTTGCATTGAACATGGCAGATCACGGATATAAGGTAGGCGGCTATAACCGCAGCTATGCGGTGACAGAGCATATGCTGGAAGCTTGGCCGCATGAGAATTTCACTGGGTATTCCACGCTGGAGGAGCTGGTTGCATCGCTGGAAAAGCCGCGTAAGGTCATGCTGATGGTAAAGGCGGGTAAAGCGGTGGATGCCATCATAGAGCAGTTGATTCCATTGCTGGAGCAGGGTGACATCATACTGGATGGCGGTAATTCCTTCTTTGAGGATACCATTCGAAGAGAGGCGTATCTGAAAGGAAAGGGACTGCATTATTTCGGTGTGGGTATCTCCGGAGGTGAGGATGGTGCGCGCTTTGGACCGAGCATCATGCCCGGAGGAAACAAAGCAGCCTATGAGGAAATCCGTCCGATTCTGGAGGCTGTCGCAGCACGGGCAGAGGATGGCACACCCTGCTGCACCTACATTGGAGAAAATGGTGCCGGACATTATGTGAAAATGGTGCATAACGGTATTGAGTATGCGGATATGCAGCTGATTGCAGAGGCGTATCTGCTGTTGAAGCATGTCGGACATTTCGATAATGCGCAGCTGGCAGAAATATTCAGTGAATATCAAAAGGGAGAGCTGAACAGCTTTCTGATTCACATCACATCCGATATTTTCCGCGAACAGGACGATAAAAGTGGCAAGGAGCTGGTAGACTGTATCCGGGATGCTGCACAGCAGAAGGGGACCGGGCGCTGGACAAGCATCGAAGCCCTGAAGCAGGGGGTGGATGTTTCCATGATTGCAGCTGCCGGAAATACCCGTGTAATGTCGAATAATGAAAACAGGAAAGCAGCTGAGAAGCAGTATCCGCATGTTGAAATTGCAGAGATTTCCAATCCGGATGCCTTTAAAGAGGAGGTTCGTCAGGGCTTATATGCGGCAAAAATCATTGCCTATGCACAGGGTTTTGATCTGCTGAAGCAGGCAAGTGCATCCTATGGCTGGGAGCTTCCGTTGGGAAAAATCGCGTCAATCTTCCGTGCCGGCTGCATTATACAGGCAAAATTTTTAAATGATATCACCAGAGCATATGAACAACAGGCGGATCTTTCGCATCTCTTGCTGGATAGCTTCTTTCAGGAACGTGTGGTATCCTATGAAAAGAATTTGCGGCAGATCGGTGCGCAGGCAATCCTGAGCGGTATCCCGGTTCCGGCGATGGCCAACGCCATCAGCTATCTGGACCTGTTTTGTGCAACGCATGTCGGAGCCAATCTGATTCAGGCACAGCGTGATTATTTCGGTGCGCATACCTTTGAGCGTGTGGATGAGGAAGGCAGCTTTCACCATGAATGGAGGCGGTGGGCATGAAGCAGCTGACCTTTACCATATTCGGGGGAACCGGCGATCTGACCTTTCGCAAGCTGCTGCCTGCACTGTATAATCTGCAGGCGCAAAGTAAGCTGGAAGAGGACTTCTCCATTGTGATTATCGGACGCAGAGACTATGATCATGCCGGTTATTGCGAGGAGGCTGCAGGATGGATCAAGCAGTATGCCCGTCTTCCCTACCGCATGGATGAATTTGAGCGCTTTGCCAGACGGATCCATTATGTGCAGATGGATTTTACAGGGCTGGAAAATTACGAAAGGCTGAATGCGTTTTACAAAGAACGGCATTTGCACAATCATGTCTTTTACTTCGCTGTTGCCCCGCGCTTCTTTGCGGTGATAGCAAAAGGTCTGGAACAGGTGGAAAAGGCCTGCACGGGAAAGGTCATCATTGAAAAGCCGTTTGGAGAAGATCTGGAATCTGCCAGAGTTCTGAATGAGGATTTGGAACGCTTCTTCACAAAAGAGCGGATGTTCCATATCGATCATTACCTGGGAAAAGAAATGGTGCGCAATATGCAGGCAATCCGTTTTATGAATCCGATTTTTCAGGATGTATGGAATGCCAAGTATATCGAGCATGTGCAGATCAGCGCCATGGAGACGGTCGGGGTGGAAAACCGCGGCGGCTATTATGATCAAAGCGGTGCATTAAAGGATATGGTGCAGAATCATCTGTTTCAGATCTTGAGCATAACAGCCATGGAACAGCCTTCCTCCTTCTTTGGTGAGGATATGCATCAGAAGCAGCTTGATGTTCTGCATGCCCTTCGTCCGGTGGAACAGCTGGATATGAAGGACAGTGTTGTGCTCGGACAGTATTTTCATTACCAGAAGGAGGATCGCGTGGCGGATGATTCCATGACGGAAACCTATGCGGCTCTGCGCCTGTTTGTGGATAATGAGCGCTGGAGGGATGTGCCGTTTTACATCCGTACGGGTAAGAAGCTGAAGGAGCGTGAGATGGAGGTTGTCATCACCTTTAAAAAGACGAATCCGGATGTGGCAGCCAATGTTCTTTTGATTCGCATTCAGCCTACAGAGGGTGTGTATTTTCAGTTCAATATCAAAAAGCCGGGAGACAGTGATGAAATCGAAGCAACCAGTATGGATTTCTGTCAGAGCTGCTCCGATGCGAACCGCATCAACACACCGGAGGCCTATGAGCGTCTGCTGGCAGCGGCTGTACAGGGGGATGCTTCCTGGTTCTCACAATGGGATCAGATTGAAAGCAGCTGGAATTATGTGGAACAGCTGCGTCAGCGCTATCGCAGGGAGCGCCTGCCGCTTGCCACCTATATGGCGGGCAGTGCCGGTCCGAAGGAAGCGGATGAGCTGCTGCAGCGCCATCACCACACCTGGTCACATGCCGATGTCTGAGCTGGAGGAGTTAAAACGGCGCAGTGCACAAAGGGCTGCAGCCTATGTGCAGGATCATATGGTGCTTGGTCTGGGGACAGGAAGTACGGTTCGCTGGCTGATTGAGGAGCTGGGCAGACGTACAGACAGACAGCATCTTCAGGTCGTTTCCTCCTCTCTTGCCTCCAAGCTGCTGGCTCAGCAGGCAGGTCTTTGCGTGGTGGAACCGGATGTCATCGATCACATCGATCTCGTGATTGACGGTGTCGATCAGATCGATTCACGGAAGCAGGCAATCAAGGGCGGCGGCGGTGCGCTTGTCCGTGAAAAGATACTCGCCGAGGCGGCAGAGCAGGTAATCTGGATCATGGATGCAGGTAAGCGTGTGGAAACAATTGAGGATTATACGCTTCCGATTGAGCTTGTACCGTTTTCCCATCCCTTTGTGCGGCGGGCACTGATGAATTGGGGATATGATGCAACACTGCGGATGCAGCAGGACAGCGCTTTTATCACAGATAACGGAAACCTTATTCTGGATGTGCGCATACCGGCATCCCGCTCGATTCAGGAGGCTCATGATGAGCTTGTGCATATCGCAGGTGTTGTGGAAACCGGATATTTTCATATAGAGGCTATGTGTATAACAGCAGAAACAACAGGTGTTACCATCTGGTAAGCTGCTTAACAGGTGAAGGACTGTTTTATTTCGTGTAACGTGGGACGAAATAAAACAGTCCTTTTTGTTATGAAACGCAATGGAGGTGTTGACAAAAGCGGTGTACTATTTATATAATACACTTGAAGAGGTGATACGATGAACGTATTCAGCGATCTGAAGCTCAATAGTAAAACCAGCGTTTATCTTCAAATCATCCAGCATGTCAAGCGTAAAATTCTGAATAAAAGTATTATTGCTTATACGCCGCTGCCGTCACGAAGAGAGCTGGCGTCCTTACTGTCCATCAATCCGAACACGGTGCAGAAGTCGTATAAGCTGATGGAGGAGGAAGGAATCCTGCGGACAATCAGCAATGTGAAAAGCGTTGTATACGTTGATGAGCAAATCATGGAACGCCTGCAGCAGGAAATGATACAGGAAACTGTGGATGATTTTATCGCCAACTGCCGCGAATGCGGGCTGCCGTTTCAAAAGGTGGTAGCTATTCTGAGCACACGCTGGGACATCTGATTTTTCGTTTATAAAAAGTGTACTACTTAAGTAATACAGAAAGCGAGGGAACGAAGTATGCTGCATATGGAACATCTTACAAAGGATTACGGAAACGGTCAGGGGGTATTCGATATCTGTCTGGATTGTGAAAAGGGACAGATCATCGGTTTGGTGGGAAGCAACGGAAGCGGTAAAACAACGCTGATAAAAACGATTTTGCAGCTTCTGCCCTATCAGGAGGGAACGATACAGTGGAAGGAACAGGCAATCAAGGATATTTTTGAGGATATCGCCTATATCACGGATACATTAAGCTTTTTACCGGATATGAGTCCGAAGGCCTATGGCGCCTTTCTGAAGGATTTCTATCCGCGTTTCAACAGCAACCGCTATGACCGCATTCTCCAGCATTTTGAAATTGACAGCCGCAAGAAGCTGAAGAAAATGTCTGCCGGTCAGAAGCTGAAGGTGGAAATCGCCGCCGGATTCTCACAGGGGGCACATCTGCTGTTGCTGGATGAGCCGTTTTCCAATCTGGATGTTTTCTCAAAGCAGGATTCCGTCAAGATGCTGCTGAGTCTGTTGAATGACGAGGAAACCGTGCTGATATCCTCCCATGATATCGATGATATCGATCAGGTCATCGACCGTGCGGTGGTATTGCGTCGGGGCAGAATTGTACAGGATGTGGTCATGGAGGAACTTCATGAGCGGGGAATCTCCTTGAAGGAATGCTTAAACGATATCGAAAAATATGATCCAAACCGCGTGAATCTGCTGTTTGAGGAAGGAAGTGAGTCACATGTTGAGCTTCCGGACGCATAGAGAGCATATTTCCAAGCTGATGTACTATCAGCTTCACCGCACAGGCAAAATCTACGCCTTGTTTGCTGTAGCCTTGATTGCACTGCCGCTGATTACGATCATGCTGAAGGATATAAGCTATTTTCAGAGAGGCTATTATAATGAATTTCTTTTAAATCCGACATGTGCACTTACCTTTCCACTCCTTGTGTTCCTGTGGCTGCTGTATTCTGTATTTGATTTGAAGCGGCTGCACTGGAAATACAATGTACAGGACAGAGAGCTGATTCTTCCGGTTTCACGACTGGATTTGATTATTTCAAATGTGTTGTTCACCCTGCTGAGTCTGTATGCACTGTACGTATTGCAGAGCATTGTCTATTATGCAGGCTATCAGCTATATGAAATGAAATCGCCGCAGCAGCTGTTACATAACGGATTTTTCCTATCCATGACGCGTACGCAGTATTATACCGGTATGTTTCTTCCTTTGAGCATCAGCGGGTATCTGACGCAGCTGCTGTACAGTGTTCTGATGTCCCTGTTTGTCGTATGTATTGGAAGGTTCGGCTTCCGTAAAAATAAAATTGCTCTGTTCATGATTGTGCTGTATGTGCTGTTTCCAATTGTGATTTATTTTCTCGGTATGAACATGTCACTGGCGATTGGTGAGAAGCCGACCGGATTCACGCTGCAGCTATTGAAGTTTTATGAAGTGTTCGTTTATAAGGGCTGGTACCGTCTGTATCTGTGTATACTGGGGGCAGTCATGATGGCAGGTCTGTATCGGAAAACACGAAAAAGTGCATGGTAGGCAGGTGATGGATGTGAAAAAATATATGGGGTATCTGCCACTCTGTATGCTGAGTATTATCATTGTCTTTTCTCTTCTGGTCTACAGCAAGCGTAATGATTTTGCTATCGGACTAAGCACGGTGGCAGCTCAGGAACATAAAAGCGTTGGCGATCCAAATGCTATCAGGGATTTGAAATACTCCTTTTATATCATGGACGATTATCCGTCAAGCAGGAACATACATGCACTGGAAAACATATGGCGCGTGGATGCGGTTGGGGATACATTTACAACCACCTATGACCCTGCTGGCTATATGGCACATATGAAAAAAAATGCAGAAAAGCAAATGCTGTATATGTCTATTCAGGCACGCTATGATGCGGAAACGATGAATCCCGGGGCTATGACAAAGGAATGCTCCACCTATGACAACGGGATTCCGTTCTGCACATATTCCGGAAAGGTTGATCATCTTACCTATGATATTATCATCGATAACAGCGATTACGGATATGGTAATACAGTAAATTTTCCCAAGACTAAGAAAAGTGCGGTTTTGCGTTCAAAAAGTGGGAAAAAGGAGATTGAAGTCAATTATACCCTGCAGGAAGGACAGTCAGAGGATGATATCTACATCTATTCTACATATGGCGGAGGAAATGCAGATGATATATATGGGAATCTGAAGGGAAGCGCCCTGCAGACGATCTATGATGTTAAAATCGAAGATGATTTCTTTGTAAGTGTGAGTGCGCTTGATTTTGATGTGAATCTCGGCAATTTGAAATTTGATAACGATCCAACCGGAATTTACAAGGTTGATTCACAGGGGAAGGTTACGCAAATTGTTCAAAAGGATATAAAAAAGGGCACCCTGATCTCTATGTGTGCAATGGATAATCATCTGGCAGTCGTCGAGGAAGAGGACGGTAAGCTGTACGGTCGTCTGTATTCCACAGAAGGAAGGCTGCTGGATGAAATCCGATTGGAAATGGACCTTGATCAAATCGGCAAGGTCATGGTAAGTGAGGATCAGGGTACACTGTTATTTCAGCTTCAATCGATCTACGATATCATGAAATATACGGTTGTAATGTATGATGTAAAGGACGATGCCTTTCAGAAGCTGGATCGCATGGTGATGGAAACACAAACGAATACGTCCATGTACGGGTCCTATGGCTTGTATATCAGTTTGCATTATGATCGCAGCAAGCAGATTTTGTATAGTATTCAGATGAATGATGACAACGGTCTGTATGTGAGTGCACAGACGAACAAAAAGGTTCTGTATAACAGCTTTCTGTATGGTGATTATAATGATGATACATATCTGGCGCTGTCGGATGCGGCATCGAGTAATTCATATGAAAATATCGTTTTCTCTTTTCTGAATACACAGAGGCGTAGGCTGAGTGATCTTATTTCTCCATTGGATGGTGATGTATGATGAAAAAATATATGGGGTATCTGCCGATAGGCTTGCTCTGTCTCATTGTCCTATTTTCCCAGCTGCTTTACACAAGGCGCAACGATTTCCATGTTGAGCTGAGTACGATTGCACATGAGGGGGAACGTATAGGCGACCCGGATGCCATTAAAGATTTAGCATATTCCTTTTATATCGCGGATACCAATCTGGGAGGGTACAGCGGTGAAGGAAGCAATGCCTGGCGAATCGATGCGCAGGGAGAATCCTTTAAAATAAGCTATGACCCAAAGGGATATAAGCAACACCAGATGATGGTTGGGGATGATGCAGAGGTATTCTTCTCTGTGAGTGTCTCACCGAAATATGATGAAAAAACGATGCCGATGAGTGAAGAAAATAAGCAGAGTGATGCGGATTTCTATAACGATGCATCGATTCATTCCTATGAAAATAAGATTGAGAGACTGTCCTATGAGCTTGTGATCGGACGACATCATGTTGAGGGTGGTGCGCTGATCAGTGACGGTGAGGATAACATACAGCTTTTTACGGTAAAAACCAAAAACGGAAAGCGTGATCTGACCGTCACATATCACGAAGAATCTGCAGGAAATCAGGAACGAGTCTATGTATATCCGCAAGCCAGCGTTGGAAATGCAGATGACAAGTACGGGAATTTAAAAAACTACGGCTTTTTAAACGCCCCGATTGTGAAGCTGGGAAAAGAAAGCTTTACTGCGATTGGAGCACTGCAGTTCGAGGTGAATTTTAATGAGGTGGAATTTGAAAAGGATCCTACCGGAATCTATCGTATTGAGGAAAGCGGAAAGCTGACACCGCTTGTTCCCATGGATGTGAACAGGGAAACAGTTTTATATATGGAGGCATTTCAGGGAAAGCTGATCGCCGTCGTGGAAAAGAACGGCTATCTGTATGGCAGAGCATATTCTTCAAAGGGTGTTCTGCTTGATGAATTTCAGTTTTCATTTGATTTACAGAATACCAATCGGATGATGCTGCTGCCGGAAAAGGAGCATGTACTGTTCGTACAGGAGCCTGTATATGATGGAAACAATCGGGATCTGTTGATATATGGTATGGAACAGGAACAATTTAAGCAAATCGATCACATGCCGTTAAATGGTTTGAATATCACGGATATCAGCGGAAATTATGCGAACACGCTGCTGCATTATAAGAAAGATACGGGGATTCTCCACATTGTTGTAAATGACGATGGAAAGGCTTTATATGTCGCGGCACAGACAAACAAAAAGCTGTTGTACAGGAGCACTTTGCTGGGAGATTATACGGATGACAGTAAGCTTGCTCTTCCGGATGCCACGCAGATTACCACAGGCAATGCGTATGAGAATATAATGTCCTACGTATTGAATACACAGAAACGAACCCTGCAAAATCTCCGCCTTGTACAGGATGGTGATGTATGATGAAAAAATATATATGCTATATACTGCCGGTATTTCTGCTGCTGCCCATACTGGGAGCGCTCGGTGTCTGGTCGCAAAAGAACAATATGCAGATTGGTCTGCGGAAAACGGCTGACGGTGAATTTGATGTGACCGGGGATCCATCCGCCATCAAAAATCTCTCCTATCAGTTTATGGTGACAGATTATCTGAATGTCTGGCAGGTTACGGGAAAGGGCGATAGGCTGCAGGCTGCTTATATCAAAAGCGATGTGCTGACAGACCGAACCAATACAGTGGATATTCAGATTTCACCGGTATTCGATGAGCATATCAAGCAGAACTCCATCGAGAATCCCGGATTTGATCAACCAGACGACATGGAGATCACCCATATGATCAGCGGCGTAGAAGCCGTATCCTATCGCCTGTCCCTGCTTGACCCGCAAGCCTATGGAAAGAATAAGCAGGAGGATATAGCTTTTGAAGTTCGATGGAAACAAGACAAGCTGGGCTCTTTGATCCGATGCGATTATTTTGATAACGACCCCAAAGGCTCTCTTTCCTGCTCCCTGACAGGTGATGACCTCTATCAGAATGCAAGAGCATCGGCAGGCCTGTCGGACATGTCTGTGGATGCGCATGGATATTTCATCGTATCCCCCCTGCAGTTTATGTATGATTTTTCACAGATTACCTTTGATCAAAATCCCGGCGGTATCTATCGGCTGGAGAATGGCAAAAGCAGGCGCATTGTATCACTGCCACTGGGAAAACAGGATATTCTGGGAATGGTGAGTACCGAAAAAAACGTAATCGCTCTGGTTATGGAAAAGAATGAATTGTCTCTGTATACCTATGACAGCAACGGAAAGCAGCTGGATCGCTCAGCCCTGTCTGTTGCCCTTGCGGATATCATGGAGCCTGTACTGCTGCTGGATCAAAACAACCATATTCTCTTTGGATATGGAAATGGATTTGAATATGTATTCCAGGTGTATGAGCAGAAAAACGCAAGCCTGAAGCAAATAGACAGGGTGAACATTTCCGTTAACGCGGGCAGCAGTGGACCTTTACAGCTGCAATATGATCAGGGTGTCCTGTATTGTATGCAGGAGGGAAACCAGACAATACGTATCATGGCCGCAAATCATAAAGGGATGTTGTACAGCAGTGAGGTGTATGGCGATTATCAGGAGGATGATCTTTTGGGCTATCTGGATTTAAACGAGGGCCTGAGCTATGAGAAAATCATACAGCGCTATTTGTTTGATGACAGACGATCAATCGTAAATCTCAAGCTTTTGAGTACAAGGTAGGTGGAGAATATGACAAAGGAATTTGAAAATCTGAATCTGCTTCTGTTTTACCGGTGGAAGCGAAGCTATAAATTTTACGGTATCGTATTTGCGCTGTATCTGGCATTCTGTTTATTTGCCCTGTTGATGAAGGGAGAACAGCTCGGCTGGGTCCGCTATGAGGTATATTTCGGCTCGCGGCCATGTCTGCTTCTGTTTCTTGCTGCCCTCAGTGTGGTGATTGTTTATCAGGTGGCAACAATTCTCTACATGCAGCTGCGCTCCAATGCACTGCATCGCTATCTGATACTTCCCCAATCCCGTGTGCCGTTTATGCTGTCGGAGCTGCTTATGAATATCAGTGCCATCGTCATACTGCTGTTATTGCAGTATGCGGTGTATTATATCGGATACCGGTACTATATGACGCTTGCCCCCTTCTATAACCTGAAAAACGGTTTCTATTTATCCATTGTCAGAAGCGGCATGCTGAAATACTTGTTCCCATTGACAATAACCCAGCTTCTGATCATCGTAAGCAGTATTGTGACGGTATCCGCTATGACAGTGTATCTGGGGGTATATTACCAGAGGCTGCAAAGCTATATCCTGTGCATTGCCAATATTGCAGGCGTTTTGTTTGTATGGGGCATGCCGAGCGGGATACAGTTTGATGTACAGCGCGGTATGCAGCTGGCTCTGATGCTGGTGCTGGCTGGTCTGATGGTGCTGAGCTTTCGCAATTCCATGAATCGCAACCAGTACGGAGGTCGATGATATGAAACGTCATATGATTCTTCTTCCTGTGCTGCTTGCAGTTCTTCTGATTGCCAGCGCCGCTCTGTATTTGCACAAGCCGACCTTCACCTTCACACTGGAAAAAGCAAGCGGAGATATGCAGCAGGTGGAAGGGCTGGAATATACAATGACAGTTGCGGATGCTTCCATGCGCTGGGAGCTGAGTGGAAAAGGAAAAGATATTAGCTATACGACCTCGTTTCTGAAGGAGCAGGAAGAGCTCGCCATGGAATATGATTCTCTGAATGAGGGCTTCTATCTGTATATCCCCACTCTTTTAGATGGAAAACAATTAACGGATTATGAACTGGAAATCAGCAGAACGATAACGGATGACCGGTATGAAGAACCGGTAAAAGCGGATTTTTACAATATAAAGCAGGTAGCTGTTGATCTGCTGGTGAAAACAGATAAGGGCTATGCCTGCTTTCCAAGCGGATTGCAGCAGCGCTTCCAGACTCCCCGTAGCAATATCGTATATCATCAAAAGGATCAACAATTGTATTTCCAAAGCAATCCGGAAAAAGCGGGATTACAGAAGGGAGGGGGACTGCGCCACCCGTATGTGACGGTACAGGGGAAAACACTCGTTCCGCTGTATGTTGCCGGAAACGGCAGCAGTGGGCAATATCGCATTTATGAGGTGGAAAAAGCATTGCAGAGTGAATCTATGCCAAATGTTCAGGAGGCGAAAAAAGCGAGTAAGGTTAAACAGTTTATAAGCTTTGATGCAAAGGTGAATGGCATTTCGGATGTAATCAGCTATCACGATCAGCTGTACGCAGCAGTGTTGCGTGATAATCAGGGCTGGCTGGAGGTCTATGATGCTTCGGGCAAGCTTGTTAAGGAAGAAAAGCTGCCAAAGAATACAGTGTTTCACCGATTTGATATACAGGATGGAAGGCTTTTAATTCTAACCTCACAGCGGGATAAGAGCTACCTGAAGGTGTATGAGCAGGATAAACTGGTGATGGATATCACCTCACCGATTTCGCTGTCAGATTCCAAGTTCAAGCTGCGAGACGGCCGTTTGTTTGCCTTGAATCTGAGACAGCCGGAAAATAAAGCACAGCATTTTCTGGAAATCAGTGTATTCGATCAGTCAAAGATGGTATTTGACGGCTATGTGAAGGGAGATTTTGAGGAGGATGAGAAAGCCTCGGCCTTTTACAAAAAGCTGAGGGATAAAACAAACCAGACAATTCCCGCTATGCCGTATGTGAACGTGCGGGATGTGTATGCGTATGGCTTCAAGGATTAGATCGTGATCATTGTCACGGTCTTTTTTTTATTCAAAAAATCTGGTGGTAGAAAAAAATGCCGGAATACCGTATACTAATACTATAACGCATAATAGAAAGAAGGAACACACATGAGCAATCTGCGCAGAGATTTGATTCTGTGGAGCGATACACTTCAGGATTTTCATCTTCCCCGCTGGGAGGAGCTGCCGAACTTTGATTTATATCTGGATCAGGTGATAACGCTGATTGAAGGATATTTGCAAAATCTGTTTGATGAAGAAAATGATACGATTCTGACCGCCGCCATGATCAATAACTATGTTAAGCTGAAGCTGATTCCCAAGGCGGAAAAGAAACGCTATAACCGCATGCATATTGCCTATCTGATTGCAATCACCATTTTGAAGCAGGTGCTGACGATCAGCGAGGTGAAGCAGGGAATTGAATATCAGGCGGGCATCAATGGTCTGAAGGAAGCCTTTAATCTGTTTTGTGAGGAGCAGGAAGCAGCGATTAAGGCAGTCGCAGATCATTTAAAAAATCAGGACAGCACCTTTCTTCTGGAGGGTATCACCGTGCAGAATACGGCAATCAAAATGGCAACGATGTCCTTTGCGGGCAAGCTGGTCGCAGAAAAGATTCTGCATCTGCAAAATTCCTATACTGCACGATTATAAAAATCCTCTGCCTGTTTGTTTCTATATCACCAAAAAAGCTGGTTACCATCAGGGAATGCTTCCTTTGGACATACAAAAAAGAGAATTCACACCGATTGCAGAGCAATCAAAGTTGAATTCCCTTTTTTAAAGCCTTATACGCAAAGAACCTCCTCATCAATGATGGTTGTGAAGATGATACGGAGGAGCTGTTCTTGCGGTTTCCACGACGAGTATGCGAATGCTTTGAAACTTGCGAAAAGCTGGATCCTCTTTTAAAATCTGCTGTATGGCACTCAGGCGCTTGGCTCCGTCCACACACTGATAGCCGTCCCTTAGCTTTCGAACATGGATAGGAAAGTTAAGGCCGATGCGTTTCAGACTGTCCTTTAACGTCTTGGGATAGGCGCATTCCTTAAATTGTATTTCCGATAGCGCTGCTGCTTCTATTTTCATTTCATCACCAGAGACATTTTATCATACTTTTGAAAGAATCTGAAGAAATCTTAATCGTATACGCAAAACCTGTGAAATATGTTACAATAAGCAAAGGTGATAGGGATGAAGGATTTTTTTACATTTTATACGGATATTAGAAATATGGCTGTGCCGTTTACGGCATTCAGCCTCTACCATATGCTGTTTCTCGCTCTGGCGATACTTCTGATTACGACGCTGTTTTCTTATTATCGGCGTCTGGATGCCGGAAAACAGCGGCGAATGCAGGTCATAATGGCGATTTACTTTCTAGTGGAGGAGCTGCTGTATACAACCTGGCTGTTTCTGTTTTGCCATGAACAGGTGTGGCATCAGATCCTGCCGCTGGAGCTTTGCTCTCTGTGCGTCTATATGAATGCACTGACAGTCTATCTGAAGAAGGACACCCTGCGGTTTTTCAGCGGTGTCGTCGGGCTTTGTGCCGGTCTGATTGCCATGGTGTATCCTGCCAACATCAGTGAGCTGTATCCGGTGCTGTCTTATCGGACCATTAACTTTTACATACTCCATGCCTCCTTTGTTTTGTTTGCACTTATACAGCTGCAGGACCGTACATTGCTGCAGTACCATTATATGAAAAAGAATTTTCTGATTATCTGCGGCATGTTTACAACAGCGTTTATTATCAATCTGAATCTGCATACGCAGTATATGTTTGTCGGAATTCCACCGAAGATCAGCTTTATCGCAAGTCTGTATCACATTACGGGAATCATGATGTTTCTGCCGACTATCCTGCTGGCACTGTTTCTCATTCAGTGTGCAGTTGTATTTCTATTGCGCAGAGTGTACCGTGTGAAACGGGATATGCAGGGGTCTGTGTGACAATTCTGTGAAATTCGGTCAAATAAGTTCCAAATTTTACCAGATTGTAATACAATAGGATTGTAAAGTTAAAAGGAGGATATTTGATTATGGCTAAATTTGTATGCAGTGTTTGCGGTTATGTTCACGAAGGGGATGCAGCTCCGGAGTTTTGTCCGATCTGTAAGGCGCCTGCTGAAAAATTCACAAAGCAGGAAGGTGAAATGAGCTGGGCAGCAGAGCATGTTGTCGGTGTTGCACAGGGTGCGCCGGAAGATATCATGAACGATCTGCGCATGAACTTTGAAGGTGAATGCAGCGAGGTTGGTATGTACCTGGCAATGGCACGTGTAGCTCACCGTGAAGGTTATCCGGAAATCGGAATGTATTATGAAAAAGCAGCATATGAGGAAGCTGAGCATGCAGCGAAGTTTGCAGAGCTGCTGGGTGAAGTGATTACCGATTCCACAAAGAAAAATCTGGAAATGCGTGTAGATGCAGAAAACGGTGCAACTGCAGGTAAATTCGATCTTGCAAAACGTGCAAAGGCATTGAATCTGGATGCAATTCACGACACAGTACACGAAATGGCTCGTGATGAGGCAAGACATGGTAAGGCGTTCAAGGGTCTGCTGGATCGCTATTTCAAATAACATATATCATAGAAACTGGACAGCTGTGACGGCTGTCTTTTTTTGCAGGAGGAAAAAGCAAGCGGTTAGCTTTACGTGCAGGAGCACAGCGCTTTCTTCAGAAAGGGATATCCTGAAACACATATACGAATATAAGAGGCTGTCTCTGATTTCATAAACATTTTCTTACAATGCAGGAACGAAAATTGACATTTCCCTGCAGATACGGTATACCTAAGGAAAAGGATGGATGTCATGCTGAAACTGAACCGTATCACACTGGAAAACACTGAGAAAACACATCGCATGGAGGATGTGTCTTTTCACTTTCCCGATACCGGCTTTATCAGCATCCACGGAGATGACGAATCGCTGATGCTGCAGCTCGCAAGACTGCTTGCTGGTCTGCATAAGCCTTGCAGCGGTTCCATGGTTTATGGGGAAGAAGTCATGGAATACTTTACACCGCAGGAGCAGTGCCGTTATCGCAGCATATGCACTGCGTCTTTATTCTGCGATTTTCAGCTGCTGGAGCAGCGCTCTGTGCTGGATAATATCCGCATGAGTTATGATGAAGATGAACAGGAGCTGGATAATCTGCTGAGGCAGTGGGGGCTGTATGGCAAAAAAGAGACCTGGATAGAGGATCTGGACTTTGACGATCATATCCGAATGGTGCTTTTACGCATCCTGCTGCGCCACCCCCGTGTGCTTGTTGTTTATCCGCCGAGCTCTCCGTTTTCCACAAGGGAATGGGGAAGGATGTTTCCGCTGCTGAAAAAGCTGAGCGCTGGTCTTCTGGTAATGGTAGTACAGGATGAAAACAGCTATCCATGGAGTGATCGCATCATTGAATTCGAAGCCGGGTATGTCATATCAGATTCCTGCGGACAGGGAAGTGCATATCCGCAGCAGCCAGTCTCGAAAACACAGTTTCAGCTGCAGCCACGGATCGTAAAGCGGATGCAGACCCGACTGCATCACCGCTTCCGTCTGAAATATCTGCTGCTGATGCTTTTGATTCTGACATCTCTGATTCTTGTATCCACAGCTGTGTTTTCAACAACACTGGATGTTACAGAGATTGAGATGCTGTATCTGAAGCAGAACGATCTGACCAGCATCGCTATAGAAAAGCATGCCACCGGAAGCAGTGGAGAAATTTATGAAAAAAAATATGTACCGATGCAGGATGCGGATGTACAAACCCTGAAAAAGGAATTAAAGGGCGATGTGTTTGCCGGTTATGTTCCTGTAGACAGCAATATCGCCATAAAGTCCTCCTATCTGACCTCTGCGGACAGCTATACAATCATTGAAATGGATACTGTGGAAAGGGCAGGCTTGAAAAAAATCTATGGTCATTACCCCGGCAATATTTATGAAACCGCAATTACATATCAGACAGCCCTGAATTTGTTTTCTTCTCAATACGGTGTACAGCCGCCGGAATTTTATCTGTATCAGGCTGTAAGCTGGTATGGATTTCCACTCACCGTAACCGGAATCATAGCAGAGGATCAGCCCAACAGCAATCTTTCATTAAATATGGGCGGATATGCCGGAAGCACAACCGGCTCCTCCAGTTTGAACAGCGGTTCGCTATACGTATATCCCGGCTTCCATAAGGAACACAGCAATCAGCAGCAACAGACCTTTGTTCCATCCTCAAAGCGCTTCATTGACAAGCTGACACTGCGCTCCTATGAGGTAGGGAATCTGTATCCGATTCCCTATGCCAATGCCTATTATTTCTATGACGGAGAACAGCTGCATCTGGATAATGATGGGAAGAATCAGTCCATGGTTAAGGAGGATGAGGTCCTGCTGGACTTTTCCATGGCGCTGCGTCTGGGATATCGCTCCCGCTATCTGGAAGGATATCGCGATGATGCACTCCCTTCCTGGGATATGCGGGAGGCCGATTATACCAGCTTTATAAAAAACTGGATCGGTAAAACAATTGAGGTGCAGGCCTATGCTATCGATACAGCACCGGATGACAGCACGCTGATGAAGAAAACAGTGAAAATCAAGGGCTTTCTGTTTCCGATTACCTGGGATTATATGGAGGATTATCTCAAGAATGAGGGAAGTATTTTGATGAACAAGGAGGCAGTGGCAGACTGCATGCAGCCCAATACCATGATACAAAGTGTTTATTTCCATTCAGAAAAGGAAACGGACATGCGGAAAGCATTGCAGTATCTGCGGCAGCATCCAACCTATTCCGCGTTTTTCAGCCGTTCCCGCCTGCTGCAGTTTTTCGTTGTCGATCTCAAAAAAATGAGCTTTCTGCTATTTATCAGTGGTGGTGCTGCCATGCTGCTTTCCATCGCCCTGCTGGTGCATCTGCTGCAATCGATTATGGAGGATGGCAGAAAGGAAATGAGCATTTACTATATGTTTGGAGAGAACATGTACACACTGAAGGGATGTTATGTGCAGCATATCCTTGCCCTGGTTCGCAGGCATACAGTCGCAGGCTGCCTGATGGCAACGCTGGTAGTATCCGTGTTCGTCCTGATGATCTATATGAAGCTGTCGGCAGCGGTCACGATTTTGCTGTCACTGTTTCTTCCGCTGCTTGTGTCCGAAGGCTATCTGCTCCTGCTTACTCTGATCACACACCAGCTTGTGAAAAGAACATGCATAGTTGAAGAGCTGTTTTGTGATGAGAAAAACGGAAATATATGATAAAATATGCTGGAATAAGTGAGGAAGATTATGAACGAACAATTTTTAAAACGTATGCAGGGATATCTGCAGGAGGAATATGAGGAATATCTGAAAACGCTGGATGAGGACGCTTATCGCGGGCTTCGCGTGAATACGGCAAAGCTGTCTGTCGATCAGTTTCACGACTTGAAGGTATGTGCCAGCCAACCATCCTCCATCTGTCCGGAGTCCTTTTATATACCAAAGGATATAAAGGGGCTTGGCAATCATCCTGCGCATCTGGCAGGTCTGTTCTATATGCAGGAGCCAAGTGCCGCCAGTGCTGTTGAGGTTCTGGATGTACAGCGGAATGACTGGGTGCTGGATATGTGTGCGGCACCCGGTGGAAAAAGCACGCAGATCGCTGCTAAGCTGCAGGATCGTGGTTTTCTTGTCAGTAATGAAATTGAAAGCAGGCGGGCACAGATTCTGTTATCGAATATGGAACGCCTCGGCTTTTCGCGATGCATGATTACGAACACCCGTCCGCAGCAAATCGCAAAGGAAATGAGTGGCTGGTTTGACCGGGTGCTGGTGGATGCCCCATGCAGCGGGGAAGGCATGTTTAAAAAGCATTCCAAGGCAATGGATGACTGGAGTGAGGAGCATGTGCTTGCCTGTGCACAGCGGCAGCTGCACATTCTGGATAGTGCCTATGCCGCATTAAAGGAGGATGGCACGCTCGTGTATTCAACCTGTACGTATTCCATGGAGGAAAATGAACAGGTGGTATATGCATTCATGAAGCAGCATCCGGATATGGAACTTGTGGACTGCGGGGTTACGTTTGGACGGCGTGGTCTGCCCTATCTGGATTTGGATACGGAAAAGCTGCGAAGAATTTTTCCTATGGATCAGGGAGAAGGGCATTTTGTGGCAAAATTCAGAAAGCATGGCGTGCAGGCAGAGAGTCGAAAACGGGAAGAAAAACCGGCTGTGATTCCGGTGTTTGCTACACAGTTTATAAGGCAGTCATTGCAGGAGCAGCCTGCCTTTCTATATGAAAATAGCGGTCGTATATATGCCATGCAACAGCCATTTTTAAAGCTGAAGGACATTCGTATTCTTCGACAGGGCTGTCAGATTGGTGAAGTCGTGAAAAATCGTCTGGAGCCGCATCAGCATTTCTATGTTTCCAATGCTTACGGAGCGGGCATGAAACAGTGTTATGAGATGGATGATGCGCAATGTCTCAGCTTTTTGCAGGGGCAGCAGCTGCCAATAGCAGGGTATAAGGGTTACACGCAGATGCTGTGGAAAGGATATGCGCTCGGCTTTGCCAAGGGGGATGGCATGGTTTTAAAAAACAAGTATCCCAAGGGACTGCGGATTCACTGAAGCAGAATTGCATCAGATACCATGAGTTTAGGCGCAAACAGCGTCTTTTTTTGTCTAAAAGTTATTCAAACCCCTTTTTTAGGGGTATTTTTCGTATCTCCACTATTCTTTAAATGTGATAATATGTAGAAGCAAAGGGAACGACAGTGTCAAAACAGGTACAAAAAAACGACCTTCTTCAGTCGCTGACGTGTTGTCCTACAGTACCTTACTGTAAGTCCATGTAATGATTTCTACACTCATATTTATAACACCTGCGTCACAGTTTGTAAATGCTTTTGTAGGAATTTGTGGAGAATTCCGCAATTTTTTGTAGGATTTCCCTTTTTATGGTTTTCAACGTTGATTCCAATACTTTCTGCTTCACACTCTTTTTCAGCGGACCTTGTTTTCCTCTGTCCTTTTGTGTGCGCATCCGGTACTGGAATTTTTTTGTGAAAGGAGTCTTATCTATGTTGAACAAGAAACGTGTTCTCGCTTCAGAGGATATCCTGCGCTATGGCCGCAGTGAGGATCCCTTTGATCATATGCCCTCTCTTGAGGAGTGGCTGCTCTATTTCCTCGAGCATTTTGTGAAGCTGAACGCAAAGCCGAACACCTATGCCAGCTTCCGCAGCTATATCTACAGTCATATCTGCCCTCTGCTCGATGATTATCCGCTGAATGAGATTACAGAACCCATCCTCCAGGCCTATGTGAATATCAAGCATGAGAACGGCAGACTGGATGGAAAGGGCGGTCTGGGTGTCAAAACACTGAAGGAGCACATCATGGTCCTGAAGCTCTCCTTCAAGCGGGTGATCCAGCTGGGTATCGTTTCCTATGATCCCTGCCGCTGTGTGGAATATCCAAAGGAAGCGAAGAAGGAGGTCCGCGTATTGAGCGTGCAGGAACAGAAGCGTCTGACAGCTGCCATCACGCCTGTATATAAGGAAAATTCCCTGCTGACGGTGCTGATCGCTATCCATGCGGGTCTTCGCATCGGAGAGGTGAGTGCACTGCGGATCGAGGATATCTGTCTGTCCAGGCGATTGATCGAGGTGGATGAATCGCTGAATCGCGTGATGACCTATAACGAAGATGGAACGGTCAGCTGTCCACTTGTCTATCAGACCACAAAATCCAGCAGAGTGCGCAAGGTACCGATGAATGAGGAGCTGTACGAGGGAATCGTGAAGGCGCTGGAAAAGAAGAAAGAGGGAGCGGGGAGCTATGGAAGACCGCGTGCAAGCCTGCCGGAGGATTTCCGGGAACAGGTGGAATACTGTCAGAAGAACCATATCCCGCTGGAGACCTATCGCAGAAGGACCTCACTGAAAAAGGCCACCTTTTATAAATATGTGAAGGTGCTGCAGGATGCGGATTGATAGATGCACACGACAGGAAATGAGCAGGTACTGTTTGCTTCCTGTTTTTATATGTCAGTGGGCCTAGTTTGACGACTATAAAACAAATTACATACGATAGGGACTTCACCTTTTTTATTTTTGACGGATGTGATAAAATAAGGCAGGAAAGTGGTGAGAATATGCTGATATCAGTAGAGCATCTGAGCAAACGCCAGAACATAAAAGAAATTGTCAACGATGTAAGCTTTGCCATCGAGGACCGGGATAAAATTGCATTGATCGGGGTAAACGGAACAGGGAAAACAACACTGCTGCGTATGTTGGCAGGTCTGGAAACCTATGAGGAAGGATCTATCACGAAAAAAAGCGGATTGCGTGTATCCTATCTGCCACAGGACCCTGTCTTTGATGAAGACGATACCATTCTTCATCAGATACTGTCTATGGATAAGGAAATACAGGAATTCGAAGCAAAATCAATCTTGGGAAAGCTGGGGATTTCAGACAGCTCTTTGAATATATCCCATTTGAGCGGAGGACAGAGAAAGCGGGTTGCCCTTGCAAGAGCGCTGCTGAAGCCCTGTGATCTGCTGATTCTGGATGAGCCTACCAACCATCTGGATAATGAGATGATCGAATGGCTGGAAGCCTATCTGATCCGCTATGCACATGCATTGATCATGGTGACGCATGACCGTTATTTTCTTGAGCGTGTATGCAATACCATGATGGAAATTGACCGCGGCAGTATGTATACCTATCATGCAAACTATTCCACCTATCTGCAGGAAAAGGCAGAGAGAGAAAGCATACAGGCGGCACAGGAGAAGAAACGTCAAAGCATTCTTCGCAAGGAGCTGGCATGGATGCGTGCGGGCGTACAGGCGAGGGGAACGAAGAGCAGAGAGCGTATCGAACGATTTCATAAGCTGAATGATATGGAATCTGTAAAAGAACAGGGACAGGTTGTGCTGGATACGATAACTTCGCGTCTTGGCAGGAAAACGATAGAGATTGATGCGATTTCCAAGGCATATGGGAGTCATGTATTGTTTCAGAATCTGAGCTATACGCTTACTAGAAATGATCGTATCGGTATTCTGGGACCAAACGGCTGCGGCAAAAGTACACTGCTTCATGTACTGGCAAAGGATATAGAACCGGATCAGGGAAGCGTCGTGCTTGGTGAAACAGTTAAGCTTGCGTACTTTCGTCAGGGCTGCGAGGAAATGGATATGTCACAAAAGGTGATTGACTATATCCGGGACAGCGGTAATGAGATCCGTACACTGGAGGGAACCTACAGTGCATCACAGATGCTGGAACGGTTTCTGTTTGATTCCAGAATGCAGCATACTCCTATCGGCAGATTATCCGGAGGGGAACGCCGCCGTCTGTATTTATTGAAAATACTGATGCAGGCACCGAATATTCTTTTCCTGGATGAGCCTACCAACGATTTGGATATCCAGACCCTGCAGATACTTGAGGACTACCTGGATAATTTTAACGGTGCAGTCATTGTGGTATCCCATGACCGCTATTTTCTGGATCGTATATGCGATAAGCTGTTTGTATTTCAAAACGGAAATGTACAGCAATTTATCGGCGGATACAGTGCCTATATGGAGCTGGGAACAGCAAAAGAGAAGAAGGAAAAGAAAAAAGTCGAGCGGGTTTCACAGCAGCAGCTTCGTATGAGCAGTAAGGAAAAGCAGGAGCTGGAGCATATGGAAGAGGATATAGCAGCTTTGCAGGAACAGCTGGAGCATTTGGACATGGAAATGAATGCTGCCGGAGATGACTTCAAGAAAATACAGGAGCTGGCAGATCAACGCGATATTCTGGAACAAAGCATAGAAGAGAAAATGGAGCGCTGGATGTTTCTGGAGGATAAAAAGCAGGAAATTGAAAACGCGAAGGGAAAATAATAAAACCACGGATACAGAAAAGCTGACAGTATTGTCGGCTTTTTTTGTTGAAACAGAAAATTCGGCTTCAAATGGAAAATTACGTAAGTATCATATGTCATTTATGCTATCCGCCGGTTTTCAAATCAGGAAGGTTACATTGCTTTATGTGCTATCAGCCATTACAACAGCACATTTCAAAATAAAAGGGAGTTTGCAATAGGAAGCATTGCTGCTTATTGCTTAGCATGATTGGTATAGGACTTTGGAAAACTGCATACGGGACGACAATTACGAGTCCGTATACATTTTACGTATCCTTCATATTATGGTATAATAAGGCTCTTAAAAGGAAGTGGTTTATCTTTGAAACCGGATGTGTTATACCAGACAGCTAAGAGAAAAATCCTGGATGCCCTGCCGGACATTCTTTTCTTTTTGTTTTTATTTTATGCAATTCTTGTTTTATTCGGTGTACAGTATGTGATCGTTGTATCCTTTGTGACCCTGCTCTATAAAATACGCAGAAAGAGGAATCAGACACCGCGCAGATTATGTATCATGTTTTTTGTACAGATGGCATTGAGCATACTGGCATTTCTGGCGTCGCATTCCTTGCTTGCCTGTGTGCTGCTGAATATCGCAGTACCCTTTCTTCTTGTCTTTCTGCAATCCTCGCAGTTTAATCAAAAGGGATATATGGCAAGTGCCATGGGGTTTGTCTTTTTGCAGCTGCGGCCGATACCCTATACAGATTTCATGACCTATCTGCTGGTAATGGCTTGTTCTCTTGGTTTTGCAGTATGCTGTCTGCTGCTGTCCTCCTATGGACATCGCAGAGAGGATGATTATGCACTGGCCAGAAAAGGGATAGCGCTTTTACAGGAACAGATGGATGCCTATCTCAAACAGAAAACAGATCAGCAGCGAAAGGAAGAGCTGGTGAATATTCAGAGATTGCTTTATAAGCAGGCATACCAGAGCCGCGGCTTCACCTATATCGCGACGAAGGAGGGAAGGCTGCGTTACCTGTTTGCATTACTTCTGCAGCGAAGCAGTTATTTCCTGGAAAATATGGATAATATCCCTGTATGCAGTGAACAGCAGCAGGTGCTTTTACAAAGATGTATGCAGTTCCTGAAGCATGTCGAGAATTTAACTGTACGGATAATTCAATGCTGCTGGAGGAAGGGCAGAAGCTGTTTACTGCCTGCCGAAAAAAGCAGGATGCCGTTTCCCTGTTTCTGCATAACTTTTTGCAGCTCTTTTTACAGATTCTCAAGGATTTGCAGGATAACAAAAAAGAAGCAGTCCATCGGGAATGGAAGCTGCCGGAGGAACGAAAGCTGCGTAATCGGCTGCGTATGGACAGCTTTGAATTTCGTTTTGCAAGCCGTCTTTCTCTGGTTCTGCTCTGCGGATTTCTATTCGCCCGTTTGTCGAAGCTGGATCATTCCTACTGGCTGGTGCTGAATGCATTTCTGCTGCTGCAGCCCATGTATGAGGAAAGCGCCTATCGTCTGAAAACCAGATTCATCGGAACAGTCTTCGGCTGTACGGTTATTTATCTGGTACTTCCGCATTTTCCCGGCGTTGCAGGACACTTTCTATTTGCCAGCATTGTCGTATCGCTGATGTATTGTGCAACACCGGGCACCTGGATTCAGGCGATGTTCTCTACCTGCTTTGCCATCACACTGACTTCGCTTGCCATGCAGGAAACAATCGCGATTGAGATGCGCCTTACCTATGTAGCTGTGGCAATTCTGCTTGTATTGATCGTCAACCGGTTCTTTTTTCCTACCAGTCGCAGCGGATTATTTCAAGCAAACATGAAGCGGATGTTTCATATGCAGCATTCCTATCTGCGTATTCTGCAGGGTAGTCTGCATGCACCGCTGGATTACGGTATCATTATGGATGCATTAACCAGCTTTCATATGGTGTATGACCAGATACTGGAGTACCTGCAAGGCAGCAGTGAGAATATCGAGCTTTATCGCCATTTGCTGTCTGCATTCTGGCATATGAGTGTGGAGATGGAGCAGATGATTTTTACCGTGCAGCATGATACCTTAACAGAGGACCAGGAGCAGTCAGTAGAGCAATTTATTCATATGTGCGATACAATGATTCAAAGCTGTGAGGTGGGAAAGACTGTTCAAAAGGAGAAAAGGGAATTTCTTACTGAGGACGTATCTGACAATGAACTCTTTCAGCTCATGCAGCGATATTATCGGCATGCATCGGATATCAGCAGTATTTGCTTATCCAGACAGCTTTAAGAGAAGAATACAAGCTTCTTATGCTTTGCATTTGGGCAGTGAAGCAGAGATGGACAGCTTGTGTATACAAAGCGTGTCCAAAAAAACAATCTGATTTTCCTAATCATTATTGAATTCTAGACTCCTGCTTTCGCATACAGATTATTGATTTCTATGATTGTTTTCGTCAGAGGTGCTTCAGGCTGCTAAGCTTATATGTTCTCACTTTTCGTATATTGTGAAATTCTCAATATGCATCCTGTAGAAATCTGTGATATCCGCGTGATAATAAATCTTACAAGATATTGAAATAAGTACAAAAATAGATTACAATAGGATTGTAAAAAGGGTTACATAAAATTTTAAATAAGCAAAAGAATTATCGGACATATGCCGTCTAACGGTATATGTCTGGTTTTTGTTTACGGGGTTGTACTAAAAAGATAATATTAATAGAATTCAATGGGGAATGAAGGGATGATATGTATGTCACGAAAACAGGCGAAGCTGGAGAAGCTGAGCATTGAGCTGATCCGTCTTTATTTTGAGGAGCATGATTTCGAGCTTTTAAAAGAATATCTTTCTAATGAAATATCCATGATGGGAGAACACCGGTCAGCTTTATGTCATGGTATGCAGGAAGTGGAGCGTGCTTTACAGGAGGTTTCCATTATCTATGGGGAGATGGTTCATCTTCAGGATGTCTATTGTGAAATCATATATCAAAAACAGGATATTGCAGTCGTAGCTTTTACCTGTATACAGCATGCACTCGGCTCAGGCCTGCTGTGTAGATTGAAGGTCTCTCTGGTATGGGAGATGGAAGCAGGGGGATGGAAAATCCGCCACATACATCAATCCCTTTCCGATGACGCTACAGAGCGTGAAAATCCGGGAATTCATCATAATGCAGCGAAGCTGCCTGTATATAATCAGCACTGTGATGCACTGACGCAGATTTTTAATCTGGAGGGGTTCGTGGAAGCGGCAAGAGAGCTGCTACAGCATACAAACCAGCAATATGCGCTTTTCAAATTTGGCATCAGTGACTTTCGTTTTATCAATCAGATTCACGGCTATGCATTTGGTGATGATGTACTGAAAAGCATTGCCCGCAACCTGCAATCCTTCTGTCAGAAGGACGAGCTGTGTGCGCGTATCGAAAAGGATACCTTTGCGGCACTTTTACGGTTTACAAGCATAGATGATTTTTATAACCGTCTGCACTGTATCCGCAAACATCTGCTGGACGAACCTATCGTGTCCTGTCTAAAGCATACGTTGCAATATATCGGTGGTGTTTATCTGATTCAGGATGCCTGTGGGGAAAGTATAAAGTCTATGCTGGATAAAGCAGTACTGGCAATGCAGTATGTGGAACGAAATAGCCGGGTCAGTGATTTTGTTTATTTTGAGGATTGGATGCTGGAACAGAAAAACCGCAGAAGTGAGCTGCTTGAGGAAGCAGTAAAAGCTATACAGGAGGATACCTTCCAGTTGTTCATACAGCCGCAGTTTCTGATAAGTGACGGGAGCGTTGTATCCGGTGAAGCTCTGTCCCGCTGGTTTTTAAAGGATGGCAGCTGTGTATCTCCGGATGAATTCATCCCGCTATTTGAAAAGCACGGCGTGATATCTGGCTTTGATTTCTATGTATTACATAAGCTATGTAAATTTATGCGGACATGCCTCGATGAAGGGAAAGAGCTGCTGCCGATTTCCATAAATCAGTCCCGTTTGCATATAAAAGAGCGCCAATATCTACGAAGGTTTTGTGAAATTGTGGATTCCTATGCAATACCTCATGAAAAGCTTGTTTTTGAACTGACAGAATCTGCATTTACAGATAATGCAAATGACCTTCAGGTATTTATGAAGGATATACATGATGCCGGTTTTCAGATTGCTATCGATGATTTTGGAACAGGATATGCCGGTATCGGTATGCTGAGTCAGGTGGATGCGGATATACTGAAGCTGGATAAAGGGATGCTGAATGGAATCAATACGGACCGCCGCCAGATGACAATATTCTGGAAAATCATTGAAATGGCTCACAGCATCGGTATGCAGGTAATTTGTGAGGGGATTGAAACCAGGGAGCAATACGCTGACCTGAGGATGCTGCGCTGTGATATCGGGCAGGGGTTTCTGGTCAGTCGTGCGATAGCAGCAACTGAATTTGCTGAGAAATATCTTAGATAAAAAGAATATAATATTAAATGTGTGAGTGACAGATACTCGGAGTTATCAAGACACTTCTGTTTCATGTTTACAGTTACTTACAATAGCTGTAAATAGTGATACAAAAACCGCTTTCTGTAATGTTTTCCTGCAGAAACGGTTTTCTTTTACATGGGAATGCGGTAGAATACAACTAGGTGATAACGTGGTACAAATTGGAAATGACTGGGACGAGCTGTTAAAGGATGAATTTCAGAAGGAGTATTATCAGAAACTGCGCGTTTTTCTGGCAAGAGAATATAAAACGCAGACAACTTATCCGGGTATGTATGATATCTTCAATGCATTGCGTTATACAGCATATCAGGATGTAAAGGTTGTTATTTTAGGGCAAGACCCATATCATGGTCCGGGACAGGCACATGGTCTGTGCTTCTCTGTAAAAAAAGGAGTAAATCCTCCGCCGTCTCTTGTAAATATCTATCAGGAGCTGCATGATGATCTGGGATGCAGTATTCCGCCTCATGGAGAGCTTACAAAATGGACGAAGGAAGGCGTGCTTCTGCTCAATACTGTTCTAACAGTACGTAGAGGGCAGGCAAATTCCCATCGTGGCAAAGGATGGGAGATTTTAACGGATGAGATCATTCGCAAGCTGAATGAGCGTGAAAAGCCTATCGTATTTCTGTTATGGGGAAGGAATGCAAAGGAAAAGAGCACACTGATAACAAATCCTGCTCATCTGATCCTAAGCTGTCCACATCCAAGTCCGTTCAGTGCAGATTATGGCTTTTTCGGATGTCGTCATTTCTCAAAGACGAATGCCTTTTTACAAGAGCATGGACAGCAGCCGATTGACTGGCAGATTGACTGAAAATCTCTTAAAACAGGGGAATGCTACCATTGGTTGACAAAATAATACAAAGCGCTAATACGGGTTGGTGGTGTAAGCCAGCCTGTTTTTATACAATGATGACGAGGTGATTAAATTGAAATTTGAAGAAAATTTGAGAGAGGCAAGGAAGCAGTATGGCTATTTACAGGAAGAGCTCGCGGATAAGCTGAATGTATCAAGACAGGTGGTTAGTAAGTGCACCAAAGGCGCGCAGAGCAGGAAAATGGAAGTGCCTATCCTGAGCTGGATAAGCTGATGCTGATTTGTGAGCTGTTCCACTGTACGCTGGATGATTTACTGAAAGGGGATATGAAAGAGAATTCCGGTGTGAGTCGTGATACTTATGAGACCCATGAGCTGACAAAAACGAAAGGAATCACCGTTGGAATCGGTTGTATTCTTGCGGGGATTTGTGCCTATTGCTTTTTGAAGCCTTCTATGGATAATGAAGACATGCTATTGTATTTCTGATTTTCGCAATTATTGGAATCCTTATTCGTGTCTTCTTCGGTATGAAGGATACCGCATTCAAGCGTAGATATCCGCAAATTCCTCAGGATATCTATACTGCATATGAGCTGGATGGCTTTCATAGGAAATTTAATAGTATTGTTGTGGCTTCCATTGGGATTATATGATTCAGTATCGTCATTGAACAGCTGTTGGAAATGAAGCTACCTGAATATCATGCTTGTGACAATTGCCATACTGCTTCTTGTATATTACGGTATGCGAAAAGAAACCTATGAGCGAACAACTGCTTATGCGCAGATGGCAGAAAAAGACGATGAGCTGATTGGTAAGTGGTGCGGCTGTATCATGATGGTTTGTGCAGCTGCTTATCAGCTTTATCTGGAATATTTGGAATGTTAGCTTGATTGTATTTCCAATCGGAGGAATCCTATGTGGAATCGTGTCGATTATATTATCAAAAGAGGAGTATTCCCGGTAAAAAGAGCATGTTATTTTTACTTTCGATTATAAATGTAGGAGCTGTATCGATATTCACAAGGTCGAGAATACCCATCATCTATGGCATATAGATAAGTATACAACCGGTGAACAGTGGCTTACATGCTGTATTAGCTTCAAAAACGAAAGGAGCACCTTTACAAAACTGCAGAGCATTCGATGTAAAAAAAATCCTGTATTTGAGTAATTCAGATACAGGACTGTTTTTGCTTATGAACGGGAGCTGGCAAGCTTGCGCTGTCGCTCACTTGCAAGGGCCTCCTCATCCTCCTTCGCAAAGCGTTCGCTTAACCGTGCATTGCTCAGCATCAGCTTCAATCGGTTTTCCTGATTGACCTTTGTTGCGCTTGGATCATAATCCACTGCAACAATATTTGCCATCGGATATTTATCCTTGATTTTTCTGGTCATACCCTTGGCAACGATATGGTTGGGAAGACAGCCAAACGGCTGACAGCAGACGATATTATGCACACCGTTTTTGATCAGAGTGACCATTTCACTGGTGAGCAGCCATCCCTCTCCCATCTTGGTCCCGCGGTTGATGATTCCTTCGCTGTTTTCGATAACCTCCTGAAAGGTATCCGGTGCACGGAAGGTTCCCTGCTTCTGTATTGCCGTAATGGCTTTTTTCTGCATATTCTGAATCAGCTTATCCGCCATCTGAATGAAGCGGTAGCTCTTTTTATTACGCCCGTAGTACGCGTGATCGATCAGCGAGTTTTCAAGGCAGTAAAGACCAAAGTCAAGAACACCGCTGACAACGGGCTCACAGCCCTCACGAATCAGGAAGTCCTCCAGCTCGTTATTGCCCAAAGGGGCATACTTCATATAAATCTCACCGACGATTCCCACCTGAATTTTCGGCTTCTGGCTTCTCGGCAGAGCCGCAAAATCATGCAGCATTTCCTGATAATTATGCTTCATTCGCATATAGGACAGGGAATCAAACTGCGCGGTGATCGTATCGATCCATGTGGTTACCAGTGCATCTGTACTGCCCTTTTCCAATTCATACGGCTTGCACTGATTTTTGATCCACATCAGCATATCTCCGTATAAAAATGCATATAATAATCTCAGCAGCATCTTAGGAGTCAGCTTGAAGCCGCTGTTCTTTTCCAGCTGGGAAAAATTGACAGAAATAACCGGAACATGCTCAAATCCGGCCTGAACCAGTGCCTTGCGCAGAAGATGGATGTAGTTGGAAGCCCGGCATCCGCCTCCTGTCTGGGTGATTGCCAGCGCAATGTGTGCGGTATCGTATTTTCCGCTTTTCAATGCATCGATCATCTGACCGATTACAAGCAGGGCGGGGTAGCAGGTATCATTGTGCACATTCTTTAAGCCTTCATCAATGATCTGCTGTCCCTCTGTTTTCAGGATTTCCACACGATAACCTTCCTTGCACAAAATATTGCGCAGGAACTGAAAATGAATCGGCAGCATCATCGGTACAAGGATCGTATGTGTTTTTTTCATTTCCTTCGTGAATTCTACATGTGACATACTCATCCCTCCCTTTCTTCCATGGTAGCCTGCAGTGAGCGGCAGCGAATCTTCACCGCACCGAGGTTGTCAACTTCATCGATTTTAATCTGTGTATACAGCTTTCCATTGCTTCGAAGAATATCCTTAACCTCATCTGCGGTAATCGCATCGATTCCGCATCCGAAGCTTACCAGCTGAATCAGCTCCATATGCTCCTGCTGTGCCACATACTGTGCGGCATTGTACATACGGGAGTGAAAGGTCCACTGATTTAAAACGTGAACACTTGGCAGCACGGCCTGTTTAGCGATACTGTCCTCACTGATTACGACGAATCCCAAATTGTTCAGCAGTCTGTGAATTCCATGATTGATCTGCGGATCGACATGGTATGGACGTCCGGCAAGCACTATGACATCACGGTGATTGCGTCGAGCGAACGCTATGGCATTGCGTCCTTCCTCCTGCACGCGGTCCTTAAACTGCTGATAGGCGAAATAGGCGTGATTGCTGGCAGCCTGAACATCCTTGAACGGAATATCCATCTGCCGGGCTTTGAAATATTCAAACATTTTTTGATCGAAGATACGCTTATCCTCAAGATATACGTAGGGATACAGAAACTTTACATGTTCCAGATTCATATTTCCTTCCACAACCTCCGGATAATAGGCAACGACCGGGCAGTTGAAATGATTGTCTCCCATGTCCTCATTGACGTTGTAGGTCATGCATGGATAGAAAATCGTCTGCAGGCCCTTATCGATGAGCGACTGAATATGACCGTGCACCAGCTTGGCAGGATAACAGATCGTATCGCTTGGAATCGTATGCTGTCCAAGGGAATACAGTGCCTTGCTGGAACGATCGCTCAAGATGACCTCATAGCCAAGATTGGTAAAGAAGGAATGCCAGAAGGGAAGGTTGTCATACAGATTCAAAACAAGCGGAATCCCGATTTTTCCCCGGATGCCGGGTACCCCCTTCAGCTTCAGCAGCTCATCATATTTATAATCATACAGATTCGGCAGCTTTTCCTTATTGACCTTTCCGGTCACCGGACGCTCACACTTGTTGCCGGCGATATGCTTTGCCCCGTCCGCAAAGGTGTTTACGGTCAGATTGCAGTGATTGGTGCAAAGAGCACAATGAAAGGCCTTTGAGCTGTGCGTAAAGCTGTCAATATCTTCCTTTTTCAGTAGAGAGGATGCAGTGGCTTTTTTCTCCTTCGCAATCAATGCGGCTCCATATGCCCCCATCAGATGGGAAATACTTGGACGAATGACGTTTCTTCCAAGCTCCAGCTCAAAGCTTCGCAGCACCGTATCATTCAGGAAGGTTCCTCCCTGTACGACGATCTGCTTTCCGATATCATCCGGACTTTTGGCACGTATGACCTTATACAATGCATTTTTTACGACACTCATACATAAGCCGGCAGAGATATCCTCCATGCTGGCTCCGTTTTTCTGTGCCTGCTTGACACTGGAATTCATAAAGACCGTACAGCGTGTTCCAAGGTCCACCGGATGCTTTCCGGATAACCCCATGCGGGCGAATTCCTCAATATCATAGCCCATGCTTTTTGCGAAGGTTTCAATGAAGCTTCCGCAGCCGCTGGAGCAGGCTTCGTTCAATAGGATATCATCAATCGTATGATCACGAATCCGGAAGCATTTCATATCCTGACCGCCGATATCGATGATGAAGTCTACCTGCGGGTTGAAGTAGTGGGCCGCATGGTAATGGGCAATCGTCTCCACAACACCGATATCCAGATGGAAGGCATGCTTCATCAGCTCCTCCCCATAGCCCGTTACCGCACTGTGTATGATGTGAATGCGGTCCTCCATCAGGTCATAGAGCTTTGCGAGCTCCTTCTGTACAACATCCACGGGATTTCCCATATTCCCGGCATAGCTTTCATATAAAATGCGGCATTGTTCATCGATCAGCACCAGCTTGGTTGTGGTACTGCCGGCATCGATGCCCAGATAGGCATTGCCCCTGTAGGTGTGGATATCACTGCGCTCCACACTGGCACTGGTATGGCGCTTTTTGAATTCCTCATAATCCTCATCACTTTCAAAGAGTGGGGGAAGACCTTGCGTCTGTATCTTTTTGGCAGCCATAGCCTCCATTTTTTCAAGCAGCTCCTCATAGGAGAAATCCACAGCCTCATTTGCCGCATAGACGGCACTTCCCAGTGCTACAAAATAAGGGGCGAGCTCCGGGAAATTCGCTTCCTGATCACGGAGCTTCAGTGTTTCCTTAAAGCGCTCCTGCAACCCCTTTAGAAAATGCAGGGGACCTCCCAGAAACAATACGTTTCCTTCGATATTTCTTCCCTGTGCCAGTCCGGCGATACTCTGATCGACGACCGCCTGAAAGATACTTGCCGCAAGGTTTGATTTTTCACAGCCCTGATTGATCAGCGGCTGCACATCGCTTTTTGCGAATACACCGCAGCGTGATGCAATCGGATACAGCGTGGTATGCTGCAGGGACAGCTGATCCATCGTTTCCAGATCGACATCCAGCAGGGTTGCCATCTGATCGATAAACGCTCCGGTACCACCGGCACAGGTGGAGTTCATACGCTCCTCCAGCGTTCCCTGTAAAAAGATGATTTTGGCATCCTCTCCGCCAAGCTCAATAACAACATCACTTGCCGGATAATATTTACGCACAGCCTGGGCTGTTGCGAATACCTCCTGTACGAAAGGAAAACCTGCATCATCTGCGATTCCCAGGCCCGCACTGCCGGTAATGGCAAGTGCGATTCTCTGTCCCTGTAACAGCTCATGCAATTCCTTCAGCTTGGAAACACTCATTTCCCGTACCTTGGATTTGTGGCGCTCATAGCTCTTGTACACAATCTCATCCTGATCGTTGAGAACCACTGCCTTCAGGGTTGTGGAACCTACATCTATTCCCAGTTTATATGTCATAGGCTACTCCTTTCTCTCAAGCATTTTGAACATCGTTTCCCGCAGTTCAGGCAGAATCTCCTCTATGGAATCCGGCTGCTCGAAGAAAATAGCGTTGTAACAGACAAATCCGATGATTTCCATCATCATCAGAAAACGATTGAGTGCTTTCTTTTCTGTTTCCTGTTCCCGTCTCAGCAGCTTCAGAAAATCCGGCATGCGTTCGATATGGGTAAACACCATATCCCGATGTTCCTTTGTATCCAATATAGAAGCAATGTTTTTCTGAATCGTACGAAGCAGCTTCGGATGCTGAATATAATAGGTGATCAGCTCGTCGATAAAGGTGCGCTTCCAGCAGGTGCTGTTAGCAAGTGCAGCCTCATAGGAGTGATTGAGGATATCGTTCATCAGACAGCCGTGCTGCTTGGTAAGAATTTGAGAAATCAATTCCTTCTTATCCTTATAATATACATAGAACGTCCCTTTTGCGACATTTGCTCGTTTGACAATCTCATTGACAGAGGTTGCCTCCACACCCTGCTCATGAAACAGTGCGACAGCAGCATCCTGAATGCGTGATCGTTTACTTACGGATTCTTCCACAAAAAACACTTCCTTTATTTATACATTTTTATAGTTTATACCTATAATGACCGCCGGTCAATAGATTTGCATCTTTTTTCAGACAGAATTCATAAAAGTATTGTTCATACTGAATGTGTAACCGTTTTCTATAGAAATTAAAATTTCTTCTTTACAATGTAACAATGTTTTGTTAATATATAGGTGTAATAAAACAATGTTACGTTAGAGGTGATACAATGGAAATATCCAAGAAGGATCTACTGAAGACGACCGGCATCTCGTATGGCCAGCTGTATCGGTGGAAACGGGAGGGTCTGATTCCCGAGGAATGGTTTGTCAAGCGCTCCAGTCCGACAGGGCAGGAAACCTATTTCCCCCAAGAGAAGATACTCAAGCGCATTCATGCCATACAGCAGCTGAAGGACAGCTATTCTTTAGAGGAGCTTGCCCGGATTCTGACACCGGAGGTCAGCAACCGTCTGTTCTGTGAGGAGGATCTGGAGCATTTCGATGAGCTGGATATTGATGTGGCAGCGGATTTCATGGATGCCATGAGCAAGGACAGCTTCGTATTTCTGGAGGTGCTTGTTATGATTGCCCTGTCCCAGGCGATGGTTGATAGTGCCATTACAGAGGAGGAACGTACGCATGCCGTTTCATTTTTAAGTAAAAGGATGAGTGAACTGCACAGTGCGGATTATGTCTTGGAGCTATTGCAGGCGCAGGGGCACCTGTATGTTCTGTTGAAAAAGGAAGGCAGTGAGGTTTATCTGGATGACGGCCTTGTTGCAATACGTTCCATCCATTTGAATGAATTAAGCAATGCGATTAAGCTGAAATACAAGGAAGCCTTTCAGTTTACATTTGATGAAGAGGAGATGAGATCATGATGACATATCGCGTAAAACGGATTCTTTGGGGACTGGTGTTTGTCGCCATCGGGATCGGCTATCTGGGAACGCAGCTGGACTGGTGGGACTTCACCATATTCTTTCCCGGCTGGTGGACCATGCTGCTGATTCTGCCTGCACTCTACAGCATGCTGGATCACGGCCTGCATTTCTATAATATATTTACAGTGCTGGCAGGCTGCTACTTTCTGGCAGATGCCAATGCGTGGATTGATGTAAAGCTGACATATCCTGTCTGGATGGCGATTATCTGCATTGCAATCGGACTGCGTTTATTATGTACAAGGAGGGTTCGCTGGTATGAATACAAATCACATGAATACAACGATTGAGGGAATCGGTTCGATTTCCGGTGGTAAATACGGCCGTATTGATATCGAAGGTGTCGGCTCGATTAACGGCGATTTGGAGTTTGAGGTTTTAAGCATCGAGGGTACCTGCAAGTGCAGCGGGAATTTAAAGGGTGGCACCATGGATGTGCAGGGGGTTATGACCTGTAAAAAGGATATTCGTGTAAGACGTCTGGATATCGAGGGTGTTGTGAAGAGCGATGGTATCCGGGTGTATGCCGATGAGATTTATGTAGAGGGTGTCCTGAACAATAAGGGAGAGGTGAATGCCGACAAGGTCCGTATTGAAGGCTGTGCTTCCCTGAATGATCTGTTCGGTGATGATATCCGGATCAACTATGGTCATGGTCAGCATATTTTCCATGGTCTGTTCGGCTTTCGGCCGGAAAAGAGAAATACGGCGCGCAATATTGAGTGCAGTCAGCTGACTGCCTGCAATATGTCCTGTCATTCCATCAGTGCGACCGAAATTCATCTGTCCAGCCATTGCCGTGTTGATCACATTACCTGCGATGGCAAGCTGGTATATGACAGTACCTGCCGCATCGGCAGCATTGACGGTGATTGTGAAAAAATTGTTAAATAGAAAAACGGCCGGTAGGGATTGCGCTTACCGGCTTTTATGATATAATTCTTACGATTGCAGGGGATGGTGATAGTATGAAATTGCAAAAAATTATGTATGACTATGTGTATGTTGTGATCGGCGGTTTTCTGTTTGCCGTTGGCCTGAACCTGTTCATTGTACCGCTGGATTTGTACAGTGGCGGGGTGATTGGTATGGCACAGATTATCCGTACAGTGCTGGCGCAGTATGCCCATATGGACTTCGGTCAGCTGGATATCGCCGGTATTATCAACTTTTTAATGAATGTGCCTTTATTTATCCTGGCATATCGCAGCATTTCCAGAAAGTTTTTTGTGAAGACGCTGCTTTGTGTCCTGACACAGACGGTTGCCTTTACGATCGTTATGATACCCTCCACACCGATTCTTGACGATGTGCTTGCGGCCTGTCTGATTGGCGGTTTGATTTGCGGCTTCGGTATTGGTTTGGCTCTTCGAAGTGGCGGAAGCGGTGGCGGACTGGATATTCTGGGGGTATACTTCACAAAGAAGTTTTCAGATTTCAGCGTTGGACGTCTTTCCAATATCATCAATGTTCTGGTATTCGGTGTCTGTGCGATTCTGTTTAATGTAACCACGGCGATCTATTCCATTATCTATACAGCCTGTATGTATCTTGTTGTCGATAAGACGCACTATCAGAATATCAATATGACAGCGATGATTTTCACCAAAGAGGAGGAAGTACAGGAAAGTATTATGAAGGAAATGGGCAGGGGGGTCACCTACTGGAAGGGGGCAGGAGCGTATACGAAGACAGATACGCATATTCTTGTCACGGTCATCTCCAAATATGAGGTAACACAGCTGAAGAAAATCATTTATAAGATTGATCCCAGGGCTTTTGTCATCTTCAACGAGGGTATGAGCATCAGTGGGAATTTTGAGAAGCGGTTGTAAATAATCGCTTTTTCTCTTTAGAAGGGAGGCTGCTTATGCGAACCATCACAAGGGAAGAGGTACGAAGCCATCTTTTTCAGGCACATCATCTGGTTACTCCGGCAGATTCTTTACCAGAAGCGGCGGGGGTATGCGGGTTTCAGAACAGTCCCCCCGGTACGTGGCTGTGTGCGGCGTTTAACCGGCTGCGCTCATGCAGTGCATGGCAGCTGCAGCAGGAACTGGATGAGGGCAGGGGGATTATGCAGGCATGGAGTCTGCGTGGTGCACCGTGGATTTTTCCGCTTCATGATGCAGCGGTGTATCTGGATGCACTTTGTGCAGAGGAAGGGGAGTCCTGGATCTATACAAACGGGCTGCGCTGTTGTCAGAAAGAAATCGGTGTTCCTTTTTCGGTGCTGTTGCAGGAGCTGATGCAATGCCTGCAGGTACTGGAGAAGGAGCCGGTTGTGTCCAAGCAGCGACTGGATCAGGTGCTGGCTGCTGCCATGCTTCAACGCATTCCCGCCTCCCTGCACTCTCTGTGGCTGTCTGCTTCTCCATTTGCGAAAGGGCAGCTGTATGGAGAGGCGATTGTTTCCTTTTTGCTGCGGCCGGCTTCCTTTCAAAGGGGAATCGCCTTTGGACCCAGACAGAAGGGCTCACCTACATTTGCAGCCTTTCCTAACGCAGCTTCGAAAACGGGCGGTATCAGTGATGCTGCGTGCTGCGCACTGGTTTGCCGGTTTCTCCATGCATACGGCCCCGGCGATGTAAAGGGCTTTGCGAAATGGACAGGGATGGAGCTGCCGCAGGCAAGGCGTCTATGGGCACTTTCTGAGCATGAACGTGTTTCTGTGAGGTATCAGGAAAGAGAGTATTCGATCTGGAACAAGGATACCTATGAAAAGCAACAGACAGATGAAGCTGTACGACTGCTTTCTCCACATGATCCTTTTCTCGACCTTTGGGACCGCTCTTTGCTTCTGGAGGATTGTAAATTACAGCACATGGTATGGAAAACAGTGCAAAATCCCGGTGTTGTGATTCAGTGTGGAAGGATTTGCGGTATCTGGAGGTCAAAGAAGCGTAAAACGGTGAATGAGCTGCATATCACACTGTTCACAGACATAGACACCAAGAGTCTGCATATCTGGATACAGGCATATGAACAGTTTCTCGGGCAGAGGATTCTGGTTGAAATCAGCAGGCTTTGATATCCGGTATCGCATTTCAGTGGCTGTTACTGGAAGCTGAAGAGATACATGCGATTATTCAGCCTGTTATGCTGCGCTTTGTGCCGCCAGTACACAGCAGTCCTTTTCAGACATTCAGTATAGGTAAAAAAAGCTTCTGGTATATGGGGATTCTACCAGAAGCTTTTTATAATGTGAGAATTTAAACATGTTTGTGTAGTTTTCCTGCAATAAGCAGATAGTAGTTTTTATTTAACCCTTTTGATCGTACAGGTTTTCTTATAGAAGGCGATGCCGTATCCGAGAATGTCGGTATAGCCCTTTCTGTGCAGACCCTCGATATACTGCTTTTCTTTGATCTGTTGTATTGCCAGCTCTGCACTCTTTTCCACATCCTCTTCACGCTTTGCCACCTTTAATTCAAACAGCAGTCCTCTGTTCTTGTTATACGCCGGTAGAACTGCAAGGTCGCATCTTCCAAAACCGGATTCCTGGTTGGAAACAATGCGATAGCTGCCCTTCCCCTGCAGCATGCCGTTTAGAAATCCATGATAATACTTCTCGTCATAGTCAAAATAGCTCATAGATTGAAATAATACGGTATTCAGAATTTCATTCGCTTCTTCCACATGCTCCTGCAGAAGTGCTTCCAGAAACGATGCCTGGTAGCTTCTGATCTGCTGCTTAAACCATTCTTCAAAAATGGTTGTGTAGATGTACTGTATTTCTTTATTGGGAATCATAAGCTGATAGGTGTTTGTGTCCGTTTTGCTTATAGCCTTCAGATAGCCGGTAAACAACAGAAAGCTGTATAGATTGTCTGTATCATCCAGTTCCCGATACGTCAGCTCCGGTTTGATTGTTTTTTCAATCATGCCACCGCTGGACAAGATGTCAAAATCCTGTTTCATTTCCGCATTCCCCTGCTGTATGAAACGATATATCACATCATTACCACTCGTATTTGCCCAGAAGGATTCAGGTGATTTGTTATTGGAGTTCGTCAAACGGTCCATATACATCAGGACACTCCATGGATTATACACATCACAGCCACCAAACTGATAACCATCGTACCATTCCTTTATGTTATACCTGTACTCCAGAGCATCATATTTCTCAAGTAATATATCAATTTCATTCTGCATGAATCCAAATTGCTGGTTTTCATCGCCATCGAAAATAGAATTAACCTTGAAGTTGTTTAGACCTGTAAAAATTGATTCTTTTGCAATCCTCAGACAGCCTGTTAATACCCCTTTTTCCAAGGCATCGTTTGTTTTTAATGCAGCACTGAAAACATTTCTTAAAAATTCCACCATTTGATCATAATAGCCATGCAGATAGGCACTTTGCAAGGGTACATCGTATTCGTCAATCAACAGGATAACGTTTTGATGATAATGCTGCTGAAGACACTCGCAAAGGAATTTCAGCGCTGTCTGCTGGCTGACTTCATTCTTTGTTCCCATATAATATGCAGTCAGCAGTTCCTTGTCGATTGCATTGATCTGTTCACTTTCCAGTAATTCCTGATTTCGGCGGATGATATCACGAATGAAAACACTATACATTTCCAATTGCTTTTCGAAGGTGGTTTGCTTCATTTCCTTAAAGAAATCATGAGGACAGGATATTTGTTTAGATGCTCAACAGCATCACGCCGTTTCATAATATTTAAGCCGTTAAAGAGATAGGCGTTTTCTTTTTGCTTAATGGAAAAGAAGTAGTACAGCGTGCTCATATTCAGTGTCTTACCAAACCGGCGTGGTCTTGTATATAAAACGACTTCTTCATGTAAGACATCATTAATAAAATCTGTTTTATCTATGTAATAAAAGTTTTTATCGATCATTTTTTTAAAATCTTCCACGCCTATCGGCAATCGTTTCATGTAATCAACTCCTCGTCTTTATTTGTATTATACCACACAGATGCAGACACAGCATACAAACCTAAAAAGATTGAAAAAGGGTAGAAAATGCGGAATGCAGATAGTACAATACTGTTATGAAACAATGCTTTCAGAATATAGAATATGGTTATTAGCAGGGAGATGAATTTATGCATATGATTGATGGAACAACCTGTCTGATGGAAGTCGAACAGCTGATTCGGGAATACACGCAGATGCTGGGAAGGGATCTAAGCTTTCAAAAGCTGGAGGAAGAACTGCGTGATTTATTACGCAAATACAGTGGAACAGAAGGAAGACTGCTGGCTGCTGTTGCGGATGACGGTTGTGTTTCGGGCTGTGTAGCGTATCATCGCCTGAGTAAGGAATGCTGTGAAATGAAACGGCTGTATGTAAAACCGTCCTATCAGGGCCAGGGAATCGGACAGAAGCTGGTGGAAACGCTTCTTTTGCTTGCGAAGGATGATGGCTATTCGTGCATGGTACTGGATACGATCGAGCCCTTACAAAGTGCCATCCGGCTGTATAAAGGCCTCGGCTTTCAGGAAACGGAGCCGTACTATGACAATCCGATGGAGGATGTGATTTATATGAAGAAGCTTTTGAAATAAAGGAAGGCTGTAACACACATCACATGGATGTAAATACGGAGGTTTTCCAAATAAAAAAATACGTCGTATGACTTTGTGGCGTTGTAAGCTGCACGATAGTCATAGCCTCTTCTTGAAGAGCAGACGTATTTTTTATGGTTCTATCCTGTTTTAGGTTGTTTACAAAAGGGAGAATTCAAATTCTATGGATTAAAACAATCATTTCACATTCTCGATGTTTTGAATTACCCGCAATCAGGGAATAAACTTTTTTACTGCATTAACCTATTTCTTTTTCTCTGTAGTATACTTTTCGTAAATGTATTTCAGACCCTTGAAGGTCAGATTACGATCATAGATATCAATTTCATCCGTATTCTTATATATAATTTTCCCAAGGCCGCCGGTAGCGATGACCTTCATGTCAACGCCCAGTGCCTTTTTGAATTCCTTGATAATGTATTCACTTTGTCCGATATAGCCGTAAACCAGTCCGGCCTGCATGCTTGTTGTTGTTGTCTTCGCCAGAATGCTTGCGGGTTTTTTGATTTCAATTTCCGGAAGCTTGGCCGCCTGTGTCCACATTGCCTGTGCTCCGGTTTCAATTCCCAGAGTGATAACACCGTATTCGAAATTTCCATTCGCATCCACATAATCGAAGGTGGTGGCTGTGCCATAATCGACAACCAGACACGGACCTCCATATTCATAATAGGCTCCGGCTGCATCCACGATACGGTCGGCACCGACGGCCTTTGGATTTTCAGCCTTTACAGAGATACCGGTTTTGATTCCTGGACCTACCAGAATCGGCTCCTTATGCATATATTTGCGGATTCCATTCAGGAAGGAATGCATGATTTTCGGTACGACACTGGATACGATGACATCTTTTATATCCGCAGGCTGTACCTTGGAGGCATTTAGAAAGTTCATGACCATAAACCCGTATTCATCGCTTGTGCGTTTCATTTTGGTTGTCAGGCGATAATTGCCGATCAGCTTATCCCCGTGATAGATTCCGATTGTAATATTCGTGTTTCCTATATCAATGACTACTAACATCAGGCTTCTCCTCTTTCCTTGCTGAGAGCAGCCAGACGTGTAAGTATCTCAACGCCTACCTCATATTTGCTCATCAGATCCAGTGTTTCTGTATGATTTTTCTGAAGCAGAGTAACCACATTGGTATCCCCCTGAAAACCGGCTCCCTGTTCATGCAGGTTATTGGCTACGATCATATCGCAGTTTTTCCTATTCAGCTTTTCAGCGGCATGCTCCAGCAAATGCTCGGTTTCCATTGCAAAGCCGCAAATAATCTGATTTGATACTCTGTGCTCACCCAGCCATGCCAGAATGTCCGGGTTTTTCACAAAGGTGATTTCCAGAAATTCTCCCTGTTTTTTTATTTTGTTTTCTTCTGTTTTCTGTGCGCGGTAATCACCGACAGCGGCAGCCTTGATAATGATATCGCAGTCTGCATATTCCTGCTGTACCGCTTCAAACATATCCTGTGCACTGACAACCTGCACGACGCGAACTCCATGCGGGACGTTCAGCTGGACAGGACCGCTGATCAATGTTACATACGCCCCCATGTCACGGGCTGCTCTGGCAATCTCATAGCCCATCTTCCCGGAGGAATGGTTGGAAATAAAGCGTACCGGATCCAGGGCCTCACGGGTTGGTCCCGCTGTGACCAGTACACGCTTTCCCCTGAGAAGTCCGGTGGTTTCCAAAATACGGCAAATGCATTCCTCGATATGTGTGATATCCGCAAGCTTTCCTTTTCCGGTATCTCCGCAGGCAAGATATCCAACCTCCGGTTCCACCAGCTCATAGCCGAGTGCTTTTGCGGCTTCCAGATTTTTTTGTGTGACTGGATTTTCATACATGCCGGTATTCATTGCAGGGCAGATCACCTTAGGGCAGTCAGCTGCCAGAAAGGTCGTTGTGAGCATGTCGTCCGCAAGGCCGTGAACAATTTTGGCAATAACATTTGCGGTTGCCGGTACAAGGACAAAGATATCCGCACGATGTGCAATGGAAATATGTTTAACACTGCGATCCGCCACCTTTTCAAAGGTGGAAACCATCACATTGTGCTTTGTTAGTGATTCAAAGGTCAAGGGGGTGATGAATTCCGTGGCATTCTGTGTCATAATGACTTCCACATCATACCCTTTCTTGATCAGATTGCTGGTCAGCTGTGCCGCCTTGAAGGCCGCAATACCTCCGCTGACTCCCAATACAACTGTTTTTTTCATAGTATCCCTCACAGGTTCTTTATAAGTCGTTTACTATTATAACGCAACATTCTCCGCATCACAACTGTTTCAAAGCGAAAAAAGATAAAAAATTCACAAATGAAACATTCCTTTATATTTACACTTCCTTTTATCATTTCCATGCAATTTTTTTTGATTGCTATTATAATATAGGTAACGAAAGCGTGAGGAGGGAGCTTATGGAAATCGTAAATACAGAGGATATGCGGAAAATGGATGCGGAGGCGATTCATGAATACGGCATTCCCGGTATCATATTGATGGAGCATGCAGCGATGGCGGTTATGGACTATATCCGCGAGCATGTCGCAAAGGACAGCCGGATCATGATCCTGTGCGGTCCGGGAAATAATGGCGGGGATGGCTTTGCCCTTGCACGTCTCATGGTGGAGGAGGGCTATTCACATGTCCGTATCCACTGCAGTGTTCCTTATGACCGTATGAGTCATGATGAGGCTGTGTATGCCAGAATTGCGGAAAGCTATGGTATAGAAATCATGAGGACGCAGGACATGGAGATGATCAAGCCGGCACTGGATGAGGCACAGGTAGTTGTCGATGCGTTGTTTGGAACGGGACTGTCACGCAATATTGAAGGCTTCTATGATGTTTTGATTCTGTATCTGAATCTGTTGAATAAGCATGTCATCAGTATCGATATTGCCAGTGGAGTTAACGGGGATACCGGCAGCATTATGAACTGTGCCGTACAAAGTGATGTAACCATCACCTTTGAATGTCTGAAAAGAGGACAGCTGCTGTATCCGGGCAGCAGCTATTGCAAGGATATCATCGTTAAAAATATAACGCTTCCCAAAGCTGTGAAAGCCAATATCGAACACAGCATTCATTTGCTGGATGAGGATACTGTGCGGGCATTTCTTCCAAAGCGGGATGCACATTCCCACAAGGGAAGCTTTGGCAGGGTGATGATGGTTGGAGGCAGCTCCTATATGCACGGGGCAATAACGCTTGCGGCGAAGGCTGCGCTGCAGAGTGGGACAGGGACGCTGACGCTGTTTCTGCCGGATTGCATCTCTGAGATTATTTCCATGAAGCTGGAGGAGAGCATGCTGCTGCCGGCTCCGTCAATGAATGGAAGCTTTTCTATGATTTCCGTTGATTTGTTGAAGCGCAATCTGGATGCATATGATATGATCACCATTGGAAACGGTATGGGACGGGGTGAGGTGACACAGGCGATGGTTCGTGCTGTGCTGGAAAGTGATCGTCCCTGTCTGCTGGATGGGGATGCCCTGTATGAGGCAGGGAAGCTGATCGAGCTGCTGCATCGTCCAGCGGTTACGATCCTGACACCGCACCCGAAGGAAATGAGCTATCTGTGTGGCTGCAGTGTGAAGGAAGTGCTGAAGGACCCTCTGAAGTGTGCCATGGAATTTGTGAAGCGGTATGAGAATACCGTGCTCGTATTAAAGGATCAGCATACGATCATCTGCAGGAAAGACGATATGTATATGAATACGGCCGGCAATCATGCACTTGCCAAGGGGGGCAGCGGGGATGTGCTGTGCGGTATTCTTACAGGACTGTATGCACAGGGAAAAGAGGCGCTGCAGGCAGCTGCAGCCGCTGTATATGTCCATGCCTGCGCGGCAGATGAGCTCATACAGAGAATGGATGCCTACAGCATACAGCCGGGTGATCTGATTGCGGTGCTTTCCGATACCTACGGGAAGCTGAAAAGGTGATACTGCTTTTCTTTGAAAGACGATTTACATTACAGTGACTGTTTTTTTCCTATCCAACAGACAGCATATGTCAGCCGCAGGGATAATGTTGATGTGTCAAAGGATACCACGAATAAGGATGGGATTATGTATAACCTAATCTATTTGGAAGGTCAGAAAGAGCTACCCGATCATTGCATCGATGCGGGTGTCTCTTTTTTATATTCGCTCTGATCCGGCTCCTGTTTATGAAAGAATGAATTTCTTGTGAAAATATACACAAAGTGGTTGTTTTTCGATAGGTTTAGGCGTAGAATGTAACTATAGAAAGGGTTTTGTAAGCCCTATAAGGAGGAAAACAGACATGCAGAGATTTACATTGCCAAGAGATATGTATCATGGAAAAGGTGCTTTGGAGGCTTTGAAGACACTGGAAGGTAAGAAGGCAATCGTTTGTGTCGGCGGAGGTTCCATGCGCCGCGGAGGTTTTCTTGATCGTGCCGTTGCGTATTTGAAGGAAGCCGGTATGGAGGTTCGCTTATTTGAAGGCATCGAATCCGATCCGTCAGTGGAAACCGTTATGCGCGGAGCGGATGAAATGCTTGCATTTGAACCGGACTGGATCGTTGCGATGGGTGGAGGATCACCGATCGATGCGGCAAAAGCGATGTGGATCAAATACGAGTATCCGGAAATTACATTTGAGGATATGTGCAAGGTGTTCGGTATACCGAAGCTTCGCAGAAAAGCACAGTTCTGTGCAATTTCATCTACATCCGGTACGGCAACAGAGGTTACCGCATTCTCCATCATCACAGATTATCAAAAGGGTATTAAATATCCGATTGCGGATTTTGAGATTACACCGGATGTAGCAATCGTCGATCCGGATCTGGTAACGACGATGCCGATCAAGCTGGTCGCATATACGGGTATGGATGCCATGACACATGCCGTGGAGGCCTATGTTTCCACAGCCAACAGCAACTTTACCGATCCGCTGGCAATTCATGCGATTGAAATGATCAAGGAGCATCTGGTAAAATCCTATAACGGGGATATGGATTCCCGTGCGGCGATGCATGATGCACAGTGTCTGGCTGGACAGGCTTTCTCCAACGCACTTCTGGGAATCGTTCATTCCATGGCACATAAAACAGGGGCAGTGTTCGCAGATCAGGGCGCACACATCATTCACGGTGCGGCAAATGCAATGTATCTGCCAAAGGTCATCAAATTCAATGCAAAGGATGAAACAGCCAGAAAGCGCTATGGTGTGATTGCGGACTATATGCATCTGGGCGGCTCCAGTGATGAGGAAAAGGTGGATCTGTTGATTGCCTACCTGCGTGAAATGAGTGATGCGCTGCATATCCCGCACTGTATCGCACATTATGGAAAAGATGGATTACCTGCTGAAGAGGGCTTTGTCAGTGAAGACGTATTCCTGGCACGCGTTGAGGATATTGCGGCAAATGCCATTCTGGATGCCTGCACGGGCAGCAACCCGCGGCAGCCAAGTCAGGAGGAAATGGTCAAGCTTCTGAAGTGCTGCTATTATGATACAGAGGTGGACTTCTAGTACAGGAATTGAAAAGAGATAATGAATTTATAGCATATAAAAAGAGCGGATAGCCGGTGTAAACCGATTATCCGCTTTTGTCCTGGATCAGCTGTCAGCCTTCATACTGTAAGATTGCGCATCAGCAAGGCTGCGTGGTTTTTTTGATTCTCCAGTTTTCTCATCCTGTAAACCGATGGGCATAAAAGCAATTCATGCTGGATACAGCGTTGTCATCCTTCTTCTTTCAGGCAGATGACATAGTTGCGGTATTTTTGATACAGCGTATCCGATAGCACTGCATCCAGATGAATACCATCTTCCTCATCTCTGCGGCTGATGACATGTGCATGCTTCATCAGCAGGGAATAGATACCGGTCTGCTGGTAGGGAATATGCAGCTCCACATGCTTTTCATCCGGATACAGGTGACTGTGGATCAAGTCCAGTAATTCCTGCAGACCGGCTTTTTCTTTGGCACTCATATACAGATCATGCGCATGCACCTGCGGATATTGATATCCGCTTTGATCGCACTTATTATAGACGGTAATCATCGGGATGTCAGCAGCCTTGATCTGCTGCAGCGTTTCCTGTGTGATCTCCATCTGTCTTGCATATTCCTCACTGGATACATCTACGACCTGAACCAGAAGGGAAGCATACTGCACCTCCTCCAGTGTGGAATGGAAGGCTTCCACCAGATCATGAGGGAGATTGGAAACAAAGCCGACGGTGTCGGACAACAGAAAGGATTTTCCATCCGGCAGATCGATATGGCGGATACTGGTGTCCAGAGTGGCAAACAGCATATCCTTTTCCAGCACCTTTTTATCCTCCTCATAGGGACTGCTGTGCTCCAGCAGCATATTCATGATGGTACTTTTTCCGGCATTTGTATAGCCGACCAGCGATACGAGCGGCAGCATGGATTTCTGTCTTGCCCGCCGCTGATTGAAGCGCTGTGCCTCTATTTTCTTCAGCTCTCTTTGCAGCTCCTGAATCCGTGCATTGATTCTTCTTCGATCCAGCTCCAGCTGCTTTTCTCCGGCACCCTTGTTTTTTCCGCTGCCGCTTTGTCTTCCCAGCTGTGTATTGGCACCGATCAGACGGGGAAGCAGCTTCTTCAGCTGTGCGCACTCAATTTGCAGTCTTGCGGTACGTGTGACTGCCCGGCTTTCAAAAATGGCGAGAATGAGCTCTGTACGGTCCATGACCGGCGTCTGTAGGATTTCCTCCAGATTGCGGATTTGCAAGGGACTCAGATCGTGGTTAAACACAACGCGTTGTATTTCCTGCTCCTGCAGGTATGCATGAATTTCCTCACATTTACCGGTACCGATATAGGTTCTCAGCGTAATGCTTTTCAGATTCTGTGTAAAGGTTTCCTTTATTTCCATATCGGCTGCCTGTACCAGCTCAATAAATTCCTCGTTTTTCTCTGCTTGTTCTGTGGTATCCGCCAGAACGATGATAACCTGCTGCATGACATCACTCCTCTAGTATCTTATTGTAGCATGTTTTCCTGCAGTTTATGAAAAGAATTCGGATTTGCGAATCAATCCTGTAAAAGTATGCGGATTTCGTTTATACGCAGGCGTTATCAGGAAAGGAAAAAAATGCTATGATGTGCTGTCTGCACGCTGACTGCAGGAAGGTGTATACGGTAAAAAACGGATGCCTGCAGGCATCCGCTCTTTTACAATCTGCTTATATAAGCGATTGTATTCCGGAATAAGAAAGCCTAAAGCGGCTGTGCCGCAGGTTTTCCTGTGGCTTCTATCTCCCGAAGCCAGTAATTCAGTATTTCCTGCAGCTTGCGTCCGCGCCGTACAATCTCATAATAATCCAGATTATGGCGAATGACAGGCTTTGGTGTTAACAGCATGTCCTCGTTTGTCCCATCCTGAAACTGCAGACGAAGATAGATGTTTAAGGGCTCATAGCCGTTTCCGCTGAATAGCGTGCCGTTTAGTATTGTATTGAGATTATTGTGACTGAGTGGTCTGAGCAGCAGCTCTGTTCTGATCAGTGTAGATAGGGGATACATATGAGCGTTGGATGTGATATGCAGAATTCCGTTTTCCATTGTGAAGAAATCAGATCGTTTCATGAAATGCTCCTCCTTCCTGCCTTTTCTATCTTTAGTATATCATATGTTGTATAAAAAGTATATGGATTATAAGAAAAATAAGAAAAGTGTGCAGAATGAAGAAATCCGGGCAGTAATACCCGGATGTATCGCTATACAGGGAACATGCTTCAGGTAGGGAATATCATGGAAGGCTCAAAATTATTTCACAGGCTTGACGTGAATTCTTCCCCGATATTCTGTTTCTGCGAAATAGAGATTTTCCGCAATTCTTGCCTCGGGATTCAGCTTGACTTCCTTCAGCATCAGCTCCCTGAACGTTTCATAGCCCGCCATGTCAATCAGATGACCGCCATGCAGATAGCGCGGCTGTCCCTTCAGCACCTCGGCGGAGAAATCCTGCCAGTTGCGCAGGATTGCCAGAACGGCATCCTCACTCAGGAAATCCGCAAAGGTCTTTCCCATTCGCGGGTACTGCTTTCCGGTACGGCCGCCAATCAGAATTCGATAAAACGGCTTCGGGCTTCGCTGCATGGCATTGGTCGGACATACCAGCGTACATTCTCCGCAGCCGACACAGCAGCAGGTATCCTTTTCAATTTTACCGTTTTTCAGACTGAGCACTCTTGTCGCATGGAATTCGCAGGCCTTTACGCAGGAGCCGCAGCCTATACACAGATCGCTGTGATATGTCGGCTTTGTCAGACCGATGATTCCAAAATCATTGAAGTGTCCCTTGGCGCAGTCATTCGGACAGCCGGCAACCGCAGCCTTGATATGATAATGACTCGGGAATACCTCCTGTTCGATCTTTTTTGCCATATCCTGTGTATTGATATTCGCCTTGATACAGTGGATACCGCCGATACAGGCCATGACATTGCGGGCACCGATGGTCGGAAAGCCGGCATCGGTTTCCATTTTCACACCGCACTGGGCGATTTCAACATCCTCCAGATAGTCCTTCAGCTCTTTATTGACGGCATCGATATTCTCATATTTGATGCCGGGGATGGCAAAACACTGGCGGGAACCAAAATGAAAGGTGCCGTCTCCGTATGCTTCTGCCAGATGCTCGACGAAGCTCAGATACTTTGCCTGTATCAGACCGCCGGGAACACGCATCTGCAGCATGTATTCACCCTTGACCTTGGACTGACGGAAGCAGTTGGTACGAAGGGCGTTGATATTCATATCCTGTGACATATCGTTTACCTCCTAATCCACAAGCCCTTTGGCTTTGGTATATGGAAAGACAGGGCCTTCTAGACAAACATACGTTTCATTGATTTTACAGTGTCCGCATTTTCCAAGGGCGCAGGACATCTTCCGCTCAAAGGAAACATAGATATGGTCCTCTGTCACGCCGTATTTCATACATTCCTGTGCGGTGAATTTCATCATGACGGGAGGACCGACAATGATAACGGCATATTCCTCCCCAAAATCCTGAAACGGGATATCCTTAACATAATTCATCGCAAAGCCCTCCTGAAAGCCTTCGCGTTCTCCGTGATCGAGTGTCAGCGTTGTATGGAAATGCTTCGCCTGCCGCCATTGGCGCAGGTCGTTTTCAAACAGAACGTGCTGTGCATCCCGAAAGCCTGCAATCACATAAACATCTCTGCAGTCCTGCGGATTGTTCAGATAATGATGCAGGGTACTGCGCACCGGGGACACGCCGGTACCTCCGGCGATGACAGCAATGTGTTTTCCCTTGAATTCCTCCAGCGGAAAGCCGTTGCCATAGGGACCGCGGATATAGATATCATCCCCTGCGTGAAGATCAAACAGGACATTGGTCAGTGTGCCGACTCTGCGAATCGTAAATTCCACGGTGGAGTCGGTAAAGCTGGATACGGAAATCGGAGCTTCTCCGATCTTTGGCAGAGAAAGCTGGAAAAACTGTCCATGCCGAATCTGCGGATCCCTGAATTCGACAACAAAGGTGGATTCCAGATCGGTTTCCTCTATGATATTCAGGATGCGGTGCTTCTGCGGCAGCCATGGGTTGTTCATATCATTTCTCCTCCTTCATGTGTTCTACCTCGTCATGAAGACGCTGGATGATGTGCGTAAAGGATATATAGGACGGACAGATATCATCGCAGCGGCCGCAGCCTACACACATCTGATAGTCCGTGGCAAAGCGTTTTTTGAAATCATATACCTTGTGCATGGTTTTAAAGCGCATACGGTCCTTATACTCATCCCGGAAGGCATGACCGCCGTTTACCGTCGTGAAATCATCGTTCATACAGCCGGTCCATGTCCGGCGGCGTTCTCCGCTCTTTCCGTTTTCCGTATAGGGCGTATCCACCGTGTTGAAGCAGGAACAGGTGATGCAGACAGAATTGCAGGCACCGCAGCCGATACAGCGGCTCTGATAATCCTTCCACATTTCCAGTGTACGGATGGAGTCTACCATATCCTCACGGATATCCGGCACCTGTATGGTCGTTTTGTTTTCCCTGACAAATTTCGGCTGAAATTCTGCGTGTTCAAATGCTGAAAACAGATGCGCAAGCTGTTCGCTGCGACATTCCACCAGTACGCGTCCCTCTTCCTTCAGCGGACGCATGGCAAGGTCATATTCGTCTGTGACATTTGTTCCCATGGAACAGCAGGCACAGGATTCCCAGCCGTTTTCCGGACATTCCATCAGGATGAAATGCACCTTGTCCCGCATTCGTTTATAATAGGAATCCGGTTGCGGCCCGTTTTCCAGAAATATCTTATCCAGCCGCTTAATGCCGTGAATATCACAGCTTCGTGCAAATATCAGCAGGTCCTTTTCATCTGCCTGACTTTCCAGAAAATAATGCTCTGTGAAATGAAAGAGCGTCTGGTTGATCGGGTAGAAAACCTCCTTCGGGGAATAGTCACTGCGCTGTTCCCATTCGATTTCCTCCATACTGCGGATTTCCTGATAGCGGATGAGATCGGTATTGCAGTAGCGCCCCGCATTCTTCAGTCGCTTGGGAGCATAAATCCGATAGCTTTGCCGAAGTGTGTCAAAAACCTGATTCACTTCCTCGAGTGTTAGTTGAAATGACATATGTCGTCCTCCTCACGTGCTTCCTCTATGTTTACAACCACCATATGCATGGACAGAGCATGTCATGCATACCGGTACTAAAGATATTGTAATCCCTTTCCCTGGCGAAGTGAATATGTTCACAAATGTATAAGCAATCCTAATATCTCTATAAATACAGGTAATGTCTGACGGATGGTGCTGCTTTCTCCGTGTATGTGCAGGAGAAGTGCATGAAAATGCAGCGCAGGGCAGATACCGTCTTCCTGATTATGGGAAAATATGTGAAAATACACATTTGAAGTTCAAACTATTTACTTTTGACAATCAAAGTACTATAATTCAATTTGAATTTCAAAGCATATTGTGTATTTGGGATTCATATCGTCAAAATTATCGAATTATATCGTCCTAGTAATCAATACTAGGGTTATTATTTACTTTTAAATCTAGTATCTAAAACTAAAATAGTTGACATTCTTTACCAGTAGTGTTATTCTGGTAGCAGTCAAAGTGAATTTGCACAGGAGGAACAAGTATGTTTGAAAAAGTAAAAGAAGTACTGATGGAGGCCATCAACGTCGACGAAGATATGATTAAAATGGAAGCAAACCTGAAGGATGATCTGGGAATTGATTCCCTGGCAGCCGTGGAGCTTTCTCTGGAGCTGGAAACAGAATTTGATGTACGCATTGAGGATGAAGAGCTGGCAAAGCTGGTTACCGTAGCAGATATCGTAAGCCTGCTGGAAAGCAAAGCGTAAACAAGAGAAAAGCCAAGATACCTTGGCTTTTTTAAAATCCGTAGGAGGTAAGTACATGAATACAGATAAGATCCAAGACATCATCCGCGTTTTCGAGGAAAGCGGACTTCACAAAATGGAGCTGGAAGTGGATGACATGAAAATAAAAATGGAGAAGGGGGCAGCTGCGGACAGCAGGGCTGTGCATATGGAACCGGTGAAAACGGAGCCGCTTCCCCCTGTGACAGCAGCACCACAGACTGCACCGCTTCCTGCAGTGGAAGTGAAGAAGGCAGCGGGGACCTGGGTGAAGGCGCCGCTTGTCGGCACCTATTACAATGCCCGCTCCCAGGGAGGAACGCCGTTTGTGGAAATCGGTCAGCAGGTGAAAAAGGGGGATGTCCTGTGTATCATCGAAGCCATGAAGGTCATGAATGAAATTCCCTCCCCAATGGATGGTATCGTACAGGAGATTCTGATAACCAATGAAGCGATGGTGGAATTTGATCAGGAGCTGATCCGCATCGGTGAGGCCGCATGATCCGCCGACTTCTCATTGCGAACCGTGGAGAAATCGCGATTAGAATCATCCGTACCTGCAAGGAAATGAATATTGAAACAGTTGCGGTGTATTCCACTGCCGATAAAGAGGCGCTGCATGTTCAGCTTGCGGATTATGCCGTATGCATCGGCGGTCCAAGAGCCAATGACAGCTATCTGAATATGAAGAATATCCTAAGCGCAGCCTGTATGACAGCCTGTGATGCGATTCATCCGGGCTTTGGCTTTCTGAGTGAGAATGCGAAGTTCGCCCGACTGGTGCTGCAGTGTGGTCTGATTTTCGTCGGTCCCAATCCGGATGTGATTGAGCAGATGGGAGATAAGAACAATGCCCGCCGCTGCATGATGGAGGCCGGGGTACCGGTCATTCCCGGCAGTAAGGATCTGTTGGAAACCGTACAGGATGCCGCAGCCATGGCAGAGAAAATCGGATATCCGGTGCTGATCAAGGCAAGCAGCGGAGGAGGCGGACGCGGAATGCGCCGTGCGGATTGTGCCGAGGAGCTTGCGGATGCCTTTGATACGGCGAAAGCGGAGGCCCGTGCAAATTTTGGGGATGACGCCGTCTATATGGAAAAATTCATCGTTGAGCCGAAGCACGTCGAGGTGCAGCTGATGGCGGATAAGCACGGGAATGTCGTACATCTGTATGAGCGTGACTGCTCCTGTCAGCGACGCAACCAGAAGCTGCTGGAGGAGGCGCCCTGCCATATATTAAAGGAAGATGTACGTGAACATCTGCTTCGTGATGCCGTGCGTGCCGCAGAAAGTGTCGGCTATGACAGTGTGGGAACGATCGAGTTTCTGCTGGATGCCCGTGGAGAATACTATTTCATGGAAATGAATACACGGATCCAGGTGGAGCATACCATTTCCGAGGAAATATGCGGCATCGACCTGATCAAGCAGCAGATTCGCATTGCGGATGGTCATAAGCTTGCCTATAGGCAGGAGGATATCGTCTGCCGTGGTCATGCCATCGAATGCCGTATCAATGCGGAGAATATCAAATATAATTTTGCGCCCAGTCCGGGACAGGTGAGCTTTATCAACTTTCCGCTGGGACGCCGTGTGCGCATTGAAAGTGCGGTATACAACGATTATAAAATACCGCCATACTATGATTCCATGATTGCCAAAATCATCACCTATGCGGATACCCGTCTGGAATGCATCAAGCGGATGCGCTCCGCACTGGAGGAGCTGTTGATCGAGGGTGTGGAAACCAATATCGAATTTCAGTATCTGTTACTGCATCATCCGACATTTGTCGGCGGCCGCTACGATACCGGCTTTATGGAATCATTTATAAAGGAGCTGAAAGAGGATGGAACAATTATTTAAGGTACGAAAGAACCGTCTGGACCTGTTTAAAAAACGCCGTACTCTGCCGGTTAGAGAACCGCTGGAGGCTCCGGATAATCTGTATAAAAGCTGTCCACAGTGCAAGGAGAGTATCCTGTTTGAGGATCTTATGCACAATCTGTATGTATGTCCCCATTGCGGACATCACATGAAGCTGACCGCACGGGAACGCCTGCGCCAGATCGTGGATGAAAACAGCTTTACCGAGCTGGATCGAAGGCTCTTTCTGAAAAAGGAGCAGCTTGCTTTTCCGGGCTATGAGGAGAAGCTTTCCCGCCTGCAGAAGAAAACAGGTCTGCAGGAAGCGGTTGTCTGCGGTGCAGCGAGCATTGGCGGCTTTCCGTGTGCGATCGCCGTGATGGACAGCAATTTCTTTATGGGCAGTATGGGACAGATCGTCGGAGAGAAGATTACCCGCTGCATCGAATATGCGACGAAGAAGAAGCTGCCGCTGCTGATTTTTACGACAAGCGGCGGAGCGCGTATGCAGGAGGGAATCCTCTCTCTTGTCCAGATGGCAAAAACAAGTGCGGCACTTGCGAAGCACAGTGATGCAGGGCTGCTGTATATATCCTATCTGACACATCCGACAACCGGCGGGGTAAGCGCAAGCTTCGCCATGCTGGGGGATATCATTCTAAGTGAACCGGACTGCCTGATCGGCTTTGCGGGAAAACGTGTTATCGCCTCCACGGTCAAGGAGGAGCTGCCGGCCAACTTTCAGAAGGCGGAGTTTCTGCTGGAAAAAGGCTTTGTGGATGCGATTGTGGAGCGAAAGGACAGCAGGGATACCTTGCGGCGTATCCTGAAGCTGCACGAAAGGAGAGCATCATGAGCATAAAGGAAGCAGAAAGCAGCATTGCAGTTCTGGAAGCCGAGCTGGCAAAGCTGGATGCCATGGATCCTCACGCCGATGAGCTGCGTTTACAGATCGATCATTTACGAGAGGAAGCAATGATGCAGCTGGATGCCTGGGATACTGTTTATCTGGCACGCCATCCCAAGCGTCCAAAGGCTGCAGACTATATCCGGGCACTGTTTCCGGATTTCATGGAGCTGCATGGTGATCGCTGCTATGGAGATGATGCGGCCTGTCAGGGCGGCATTGCGACCTTTCATGGAAGAAGTGTAACCGTTCTTACCCAGAGCAAGGGAAAGACGCTGGAGGAAAACATGCAGCGCAACTTCGGAATGCTGCATCCGGAGGGCTATCGCAAGGCAATCCGACTGGCAAAGCAGGCGGAGAAGTTTCACCGTCCCATCATTACGCTGGTCGATACTGCGGGTGCGTATCCGGGAAAGGGTGCCGAGGAGCGCGGACAGGCGGAAGCCATTGCGCAGTGTCTGGCAGTGTTCTCAGAAATCCGTACCCCGGTGCTTGCCATCGTATTAAGTGAAGGCGGCAGCGGTGGTGCACTTGCCTTTTCGGTTGCGGATCACATCATGATGCTGGAGCATGCCATCTATTCCATTCTCTCCCCGGAGGGCTTTGCGAGCATTCTGTGGAAGGATGAATCCAGAGCGGCAGAGGCAGCCGGTGTGATGGAGCTTACGGCATCGGATTTAAAGCGCAAGGGTATCATTGATACGATTATCGCGGAACCAAAGGGCGGCGCGCATATCTGCTTTGACTATGTAGTCGAGCATCTGCGGGAGCAGCTGGAAAATGTTCTGGATGATTTGTGCAAGAAAAAGGAAAAGGTACTGCTGGCAAAGCGGTATGAAAAATATCGAGTGATGGGGGCAAATTATGAAGAGCTGTAGCATCAAGGGACTGGGCTATGCGCTGGCAAAACGCCGCGTTACCAATGAGGAGCTGAGCACCTTTGTCGATACGAATGACGAATGGATATCCAGCAGAACGGGAATCCGTGCCAGATATATTTCGGAAGAAGAGAATACGAGTGATCTTGGTGCACGTGCGGCCCGTATGGCAATCGACAAATCCGGCATTGATCCTAAAGAGATTGACCTGATCATCACAGCAACCTTCACACCGGATCAGACAACCCCTTCCACGGCGTGTCTGATTCAGGAAAAGCTGGGTCTGAACAATCAGCATATGATGGCGTTTGATCTGAATGCGGCATGCAGCGGCTTTCTGTACGCATTGCAGAGTGCCCATGCCATGCTTGCGGCAGGACAGGTGACGTGTGCCCTTATCATCGGTGCCGAGGTCATTTCCAAGCAGCTGGACTGGAACGATCGCTCCACCTGTATCATTTTTGCGGATGGAGCCGGAGCTGCCATCGTGAAGCAGGAGGATACGAATAAGCGTATGCTGCATTTTGCAGGGAGTATGGGAGATGCCGCCGGTGTGATTCACAGTGATGCACCCAAACCAAGACCCTTGTTCTCAGAACAGACCTATCAGCCCTCCGTGGTCTGCATGGAAGGAAATGCGACCTTTCGCTTTGCGGTTAAAGCCATGCAGGAGGCCATTGAGGATGTACTGAAACAGGCAGGGGAACGCATCGAGGATATCGACTGGATCGTACCGCATCAGGCAAATGTGAGAATCATCAACAACGTATGCAAACGCATGCACATCGACAAAGAGCATGTGTATATCAATATAGAGGAATATGGAAACACCTCGGCCGCAAGCATTCCGCTCGCTCTGGGAGAAATGAGTGAGAAGGGCTTGCTGCAGCCGGGTATGAAAATCGTTCTGAGCGGATTTGGTGCAGGCTTTACCTGGGCCGGCTGCTATATCGAACTGTAAGGAGAGCTGTATGTTAATAAATGAATTGTTAGGAATCAAATATCCGATTTTCCAGGGAGCGATGGCAAATATCGCGACGCCGGAATTTGCGGCAGCCGTATCCAACTGCGGCGCACTTGGCATTATCGCAACTGGCGCCATGGATGAGCACCAGACACGGGAGGCAATCCGTACCTGTAAGCAGTTAACGGATAAGCCGTTCGGCGTCAATGTCATGCTGATGAATCCGCATACGCAGGCCATCATGCAGGTGATCTGCGAGGAGCAGGTTGCGGTGGTTACCACAGGTGCCGGCAATCCGGGACCGTATATTCCGGCTTTAAAGGAAAGCGGCTGTAAGGTGATTCCGGTTGTGGCAAGTGTGGCACTGGCACGCCGCCTGGAAAAGTCCGGAGTGGATGCCGTCATTGCCGAGGGTGGAGAATCCGGCGGTCATGTGGGAGAAACAACGACCATGTCACTGGTACCGCAGGTTGTGGATGCTGTGTCCATTCCGGTTCTGGCAGCCGGAGGAATCGCAAGCGGCCGGCAGCTGAATGCAGCACTGTGTCTGGGCGCTGTAGGTGTGCAGGTCGGTACCTGTCTGCTGCTTGCAGAGGAATGTCCGATCCATGAAAATTATAAAAGGGCTGTTATGAAGGCGAAGGATATGGATTCTGTTGTCACCGGCAGAAGTACGGGAACACCGGTTCGTATTCTGAAAAATCAGATGGCACTGCAATATCTGAAGCTGGAACAAAGCGGAGCTGATAAGGAAGAAATGGAAAAGCTGACACTGGGCGGTCTGCGAAGAGCCGTTCATGAAGGTGATATGAGTCATGGCTCTGTTATGATGGGGCAGGTTGCCGGTATGTGTAAGGATATCCGTCCGTTACAGGAAATTCTCGACTCTTTGATTCACGAAAGTGAAGAAGAGGCGGTAACGCTGCAGCAGGCGGTAAAGGAACTGTGCTATGAGTAAACGCATTCCCATTGGTTCAAAGTATCTGGAAAAGCCGATTATTCAGGGCGGCATGGGAGTTGGTGTTTCGCTGGGAAATCTTGCCGGTGCTGTCATGAAGGAAGGCGGCATGGGTGTGATTTCTGCGGCACATCCGGGATATCGCAAAGAAAATTTCTGGAAGGACCCCCTTGCCTGCAACATTGAAGCAGTATATGAGGAAGCAGCCAAAGCCAGAGCAATCAGCGGGGGCAGAGGTCTTTTGGGTGTCAATGTGATGGTCGCATCCCATCATTATGAGGACTATGTGAAGGCTGCCATTGGGGCAGGCGTGGATGTTATCATTTCCGGTGCAGGTATGCCGATGAATTTGCCGTCTGTGGAAGACAGCGATCAGGTGGCTCTGGCACCGATTGTATCCAGTGGTCGTGCCGCGCGTCTGATTTTGAAAAGCTGGGATCGTCATTATCATCGCTGTCCGGATTTCATCGTTGTGGAGGGAAGTCTGGCGGGCGGACATCTGGGCTTTAAGAAGGAAGAGCTGCTGTCCGGCAAAGTGAAGGAGCTTTCCGAGCTGGTCTGTGAGGTACTGCAGGAAATACAGGCATATGAGGAACTATACCAGACAAGCATTCCGGTATTTGCGGCGGGTGGTGTGTATACCCGTGAGGATATTGCGGCATTGCTGAATATCGGTGCAAGCGGTGTCCAGATGGCAACCCGTTTTATCGCAACGACGGAATGCGATGCGGATCTGGCATTCAAGCAGAAAATCGTAAACGCCAGGAAAGAGGATATTACGCTGGTGGCGAGTCCGGCAGGACTTCCGGGCCGTGCTGTGATGACAGCGTTCATGCGCAATGCGTTAAAGGGCAGAATTGCCCCAAAGCACTGCATCGGCTGCATGAAGCCGTGTGTTCCTGCCTCCACACCGTATTGTATCAGTGATGCACTCGTGCATTCGGTAGAGGGCGATGTGGAAAACGGTCTGGTATTCGCAGGAGCCAATGCATGGCGTGTTACGGACATCGTGAGTGTGCATGATCTCATGGCGGAGCTGTGTGCATAATGTATCAGCTTACGTAAATGCAGGAGCTTAAAAACGTAAAGTATCAGTTACAATAAGTAGGAACTGCGCAGGATGCGCGGGGAAATGGAGTCAGGCATGAAAACAGCATTTCTGTTTTCCGGTCAGGGAGCACAGTATCCCGGCATGGGAAAGGATTTATATGAAAACTACGACAGTGCAAAGGCGGTCTTCGACAGCATAGCAACGGATTTTGATGTGAAAACGCTTTGCTTTGAAGGATCAAAGGAGCAGCTGGACGATACACAATATACACAGGTGGCAATTTTTGCCCACGCAATGGCGGCAGCGGCTGTATTACAAGAAAACGGCATACATGCAGATGTGACTGCCGGACTGAGTCTAGGAGAATACAGTGCTCTGTGCTATGCGGACTGCTTTTCAGTACAGGCAGGCGCAGAAATTTTGCGGGAACGCGGAAAGCTGATGGCCAATGCACTTCCATCAGGAACGAGTGCGATGGCTGCGGTATTGATGCTGGATAAAGAAGCGATTTTGAACGCCTGTGAAGCGGTACAGGATATCGGTGTATGTGAAATCGCCAATTACAACTGTCCGGGACAGATCGTCATCACAGGTGAAAAAGCAGCGGTTGAGGCATGTGGAAAAAAATGTCTGGAGGCAGGCGCACGAAGAGTGATCCCCTTACAGGTTTCCGGTGCCTTTCATTCCTCCTTATTGCAGGAGGCCGGAAAACAGCTGCATCAGGTGCTGTCCGCTTATGAGCTGAAGACACCGCGCATCCCGGTATTGCATAATCTTACCGCGCGTATTGCGGACCGTCCACTCATCGATTTGTTAAGTGAACAGATTTCACACAGCGTACTGCTGGAGGATACCATAAGGAATATGCTGGCAGACGGTGTCGATACCTTTATCGAGGTAGGTCCCGGCAAGGCGGTCAGCGGCTTTGTAAAGAAATGTGCAAAGGGCATGGATGTGAACATACTGCATGTGGAAGATGCGGCAAGTCTTGCGGAAACGCTGGATTATATGAAAGGATAAGGCTATGGAAAGAAAAACTGCATTTATCAGCGGGGCATCCCGCGGAATCGGGGAAGCCATTGCGATTACCCTGTCAAAGGAATACAACGTGATCATCAATTATGCACACAGTGAAGAGGGAGCCCGTGCGGTTCTGGCACAGTGTGATCCTGAAGGTCATCACAAAATGATACAGTGCGATATCTCCAATGGAGAGCAGGTAAAGGCCATGCTGGAGGAAATCGTAAAGGAATATGGGCATCTGGATGTCGTGGTAAACAATGCCGGTATTACAAAGGATAATCTGCTGCTGCGTATGAGCGATGCGGATTTTGATGATGTTATCCGCGTCAATCTGAAGGGAACCTACAACTGTATCCGTCATGTCGCAAGGATCATGATGAAACAGAAATCCGGAGCAATTGTCAATATGGCAAGTGTTGTCGGATTATGCGGAAACATGGGGCAGGCCAATTATGCAGCGAGTAAGGGCGGCGTGATTGCATTGACGAAAAGCTGTGCTAAGGAGCTTGCGTCAAGAGGTATCCGTGTGAATGCCGTTGCGCCGGGCTTTATCGCTACTGCGATGACGGACAAGCTGGCAGACAGTGTTAAGGAAAGTGCGCTTGCCTCCATACCGATGAAAAAATTCGGAGCAGTTCAGGATGTTGCCAACGTGGTGAAGTTTCTGTGCAGTGAGGACAGTACCTATATCACAGGGCAGGTTATTGCCGTAGACGGCGGGATGGTGATGTAAATGAAGAGAAGAGTTGTCATAACAGGGATGGGCGTTGTATCCCCGATTGGAAATGATGTGGAGCAGGTCTGGGACAGTGTTCAGCACTCCCGCTGCGGTATTGATAGGATTACGCATTTTGATGCGGGTGACTTCCGTGCCAAGCTGGCCGGTGAAGTCAGAAATCTGGATATGGAGCAGTATTTCACAAAGCGTGATCTGAAATTCAATGACCGCTTTACACAATTTACACGAATAGCCGCAAAGCAGGCATATGAAAACAGCGGTCTGCAGGATACGGAATTCAACCGCGATCGCTTCGGAGTGATCATCGGTTCGGGAATCGGTGGTATTTCCACAATTGAGGGCGCGTCCCAGACGATTGAAAGCCGTGGACCAAGCCGTATCTCTCCGTATTTCATTCCCATGTCCCTGATCAATCTGGCAGCGGGAAGTGCTGCCATTGATATGGATGCACACGGCAATGTATCCAGTGTGGTGACTGCCTGTGCGGCGGCAACCAACGCCATTGGAGAAGCCTTCCACCGCATTCGTGACGGCTATGAGGATGTGATGGCTGCGGGGGGAAGTGAAGCGGCAGTAACACCGGTGGCAATGGCAGGATTTGCGAGTATGCGGGCACTGCATGAGGGAGAGGATCCCAATCGTGCTTCTATTCCCTTCGACGCGGAACGCAAGGGCTTCGTTATGGGAGAGGGAGCCGGTGTGTTGATTCTGGAGGAGCTGAAGCATGCGCTTGCCAGAAATGCGGAAATCTATGGGGAGGTCATCGGGTATGGCAGCACCTGTGATGCCAATCATATTACGGCACCGCTTGCGGATGGAGCACAGGCGGCCCGTGCCATGACCATGGCAATCGAGGATGGAGCTATTACAGCTGCGGATGTTGATTATATCAATGCGCATGGAACCAGCACGCCGCTCAATGATGCCAGTGAAACGCTGGCTGTGAAAAAGGCGTTTGGCGCTGCAGCGATGAAGCCGTATGTATCCAGTACGAAATCCATGTCCGGACACCTGCTTGGTGCCAGCGGGGCACTGGAAGCGATCATTTCGACACTGGCAGTGAAGAACGGCTTTGTGCCGGCAACGATCAACTATCGTCATGCGGATCCTGCCTGTGATCTGAACCTTGTGGTCAATGAGGGGAAGCAGGCGGATATCCGTATCGCCATGTCCAATTCTCTGGGCTTCGGCGGACATAATGCGAGCATCCTTATTCGCAGATGGGAGAAGTAAGCATGATCTATAACAGTGATGATATTCAGAAAATCATACCGCACCGCTATCCGTTTCTGCTGGTGGACCGCATTGAGAGCATCGAGGGAAACAAGGTTGTGGGAATCAAATGCATCAGTGCCAATGAGATGCAGTTTCTCGGACATTTTCCGCAGAAGGCAATTATGCCGGGTGTCCTGCAGCTGGAGGCGCTGGCGCAGACCGTGGCAGTTATGCTGCTGAGCAAGGAAGAAAACAAAGGGAAAATCGGATTGTTTGCCGGTATCAACAAGGCGCGCTTCAAGCGTCAGGTGATTCCCGGGGATGTGTTGAAGCTGGAGGCAGAGGTTACCAGAGAACGTATGGGTATCGCCTTCGTGAATGCCGTTGCCAGCGTGGATGGTGAGATTGCACTGACTGCGGAAATGATGTTTGCGGTGGAAGATCCGAAGAAATAAAGAACCGTGTGCACAGCACGCCTTTCCAGCTCAACAACTGCTGCGCACAACGGGTGGAAATATATCGCTTTTCGCCCGTATATAATAAGGAAAAGAGGTAGGGCTATGCTGCTTGGAGTAGGCTGTGATATTGTGGAAATCGCAAGAATAAAACGTGCTATGGAAAAGGAATCGTTTCTGCGTGTGCTGAGTGAACAGGAGCGAAAGCTGTTTGACCGCATTCCAAAAGAACGCCGTGCGGAATGGCTGGCAGGACGCTTTGCGGCTAAGGAGGCGGTTATCAAAGCGGTGCATAAGGAGAAATCCTATGTCCTTTCCGCTGTTGAAATTCTTGCGGATGCCGCTGGTGCTCCCACATGCTATATCGCAGGTCTTCAGGTAGAGGTATCCATATCTCATGAAAAAGAATATGCCATTGCCTATGCAGCGGCGATGAAGGAGTAGGTGTTTATGTATATATTGCGAAGTCTGTATCTTCTCTGGCTCATTCCAAGAAGCTGGATCGATGCTGTCCTTGTACGGAAAAAACCGTTTGCACAGCGGTATGCATGTATGAAGAAATGGTCGGAAAGGCTGTTGTCGCATTATCGTGTGACACTGGATGTACAATTTCAGGAACAGCTGCCCAAGGATCAACCGATTTTGTTTGTATGCAATCACCAGAGCGAATTCGATATGCTGCTACAGATGGCTGTCCTTGATCTGCCGTTTACCTTTATCTCCAAAAAGGAAAATGAAAAGGTGCCGTATGTGGCTGCGTGGTCAAAGACACTGGAGGTCATACTATTTGACAGAGAGGATCGCGGCAGTGCCATTCATATGCTGCGGGAGGCCGCAAGACGGCTCAAGGCGAAGGATAATCTGCTGATTTTCCCGGAGGGAACCAGAAGCAAGGGCGGTGTAATGCATCCCATGCAGGCTGGCTCCATGCAGCCGGCGTTTATGGCAAAGGCTTGCATTGTTCCTATTGTATTAAAAAATTCCTACGACTATATGGATGTGATGAAGCACAAGGGAACGTTTCATATTCATATCCTAAAGCCGCTGTATTATGAAGATTACAAGCCTTTAAAGGCGGAGGGTGTAACTGTACAACTGCAGGAGGAAATGCAGCGGGTACTGGATGAAGCATAAAGAGAGATAACGGCTGATTCATGCGGCCGTTATTTTTCTTCTATAATCCTATTGGAAGTGACATTTTAAATCCACAAAATAAAGCGTGACAAGCATTGTTTAGATATGCATCAATATCCGAGATAGATCATTCTATTTTTTAGAAAAATGTGTTTTTATTGATATGTTTTTATGAGAAAAATGTGCAATGCTGAAATATATGTTATGATAAATACAAAGGTATGCATGCAGAATTACCATACGATATGCGGTTTATAACCACCGGATTCTCAGGAGGAGCACACATGATAAAAAACAGATATATCAGTAATGTTAAAATGGCAACACCGCCTGCTGCGGACTCCTATCTTGCAAGTTTGCCGGCCGTTCGCTGTCTGAGCAGTATGGGACAGCTGTCCTTTGATGCACCGGTCACCTTCTTTGTCGGAGAAAACGGTACTGGAAAATCCACTCTTTTGGAAGCAATCGCTGTCTCCTACGGCTTTAACCCGGAAGGAGGCACCAGAAATTTCAACTTTTCAACACAGGATTCCCACTCTTCTTTATATGAACATATTCAGCTGGGGAGAGACGACTATCCAAAAGACGGTTATTTCTTACGCGCAGAGAGCTTTTACAATCTCGCCTCCAATATCGACGAGCTTGATCAATATCCGGATCGTTCCCGCCATATCATCGACAGCTATGGCGGAGTATCCCTGCACCGGCAGTCTCACGGGGAAAGCTTCCTCTCTCTGATTCACAATCGTTTTGGTGGCAATGGGCTGTATCTGCTCGATGAGCCGGAGGCGGCGCTGTCTCCCTCCCGCATTCTCACGCTGATTGCAGAGGTGCATGAACTGGTTCAACAGAACTCTCAGTTTCTCATAGCCACCCATTCTCCCATGCTTATGGCCTATCCCTATGCAAAGCTTCTGGAATTCTCAGAAGCAGGCATTCAGGAGGTTTCTTATAAGGATACCGAGCACTACCAGCTGACAAGAAGATTTCTTGAACAGCCCGAACGCTATCTTAGCTATCTGCTGGAGGAATGAAGTGAAAAGCGGCAGGAGCTGCCTCCCATAAGCAGGGCCTGCTTCCTCTGTTTCTACCAATTGACATTTTGATCGATATGCCACGGTCAAAATGTCTTTTTTTACACCTTTTTCATCATTTCCATACACAATGTTTACAACCGCTTAACAAACCTCTCTTGGCTACAAGGTAAGCTATACTCGTAACAAGGAGGAGCTTATGAAACGTAAAGAAAGAACCCGGATTCTGGTACACTGTTCAAATGAATTCCTCACACAGTGGGCGCAATATTTTGAACAGCAGACGCAGTTTCATGTCATTGAGGAACCGAAAAATGCTTTGACAATGCTTCGTATGAGAGAAAGCGCACAGCATTCCCTCTTTTATCTGGGAGAGGTGCTGGTCAGCGAAACCAGAGTAAAGTGCAGGGATACAATCGGCATTGGACTGATACAGGGAAATGAGCTGGAGAAATCCTATGCTCTGGCAGTGATCGACGCTGCCTGCAATGCAGCGCTTGACGGTGTGGATCAGCTGGAAAAGGCTCTGACTCAGGAGAAACAGAAGCAGGATGCTGCACATGCACGACATGTGGCAGGTATATTGAAAACACGCGTGAACTTTGAAACGATGGATGTGTAAGGAGAACAACATGAACTTTGATATGGTATTTGATATACAGCATGCCTACCGTCAGGTAGTTCATGCCTTCGCCTATCCCGGTGAAATAGTAAGTCTGAAGCAGGAGGCGGACAGGTTGGAGGCTGAGCTGCCATGCCGGGCTGCTACCGGTGTACTGCTGTATATGCTGCTGGATGCGGATACCAGCTTTCATGCTGTGGAGGAGGAACAGCTGACAGACAGCATCGCCAGACTGACCTACTGTCAAAGCTGTTCGCTGGAAACCGCAGCACATGTCATTGTGACAGGGAAGCATAGGGACAGACTGTGTGAAATCATGCAGAAGGTTCAGACAGGCACGCTGGAGGATCCGCATCTGGGAGCGACGCTACTTGTGGAATGTGATTCTCTGCAGGAGGGAGACGAGCTGATATTACGAGGTCCCGGCATACCGCACGCACATACGATTGCTTCCCCGCTAAACAGTGACTGGGTGGAGGTCCGCGCTCTTGTGAATGAGGAATTTCCTCTGGGCTTCGATATGCTTTTGATCGATGCGGATGCGAACTGTATGGCGCTGCCGAGAACAACACAGGTGGAAAGGGGATAGGACAATGGCATATGTAGCGGTAAAGGGCGGCGAACAGGCAATTGAGGAAAGCCTGCGCCGATTAAAATATGAACGTGTCAAAAAGGGCGCCGGTGCCGGCGTTGACCAGATTGAACAGGGCATGCGGCTTTTGGTGGATCAGGTGATGAGTGAAGGCAGTCTGTACGCCCCCTCCCTCGCCGCACTGGCAATCAAGCAGGGAGAGGGCAGTATGGAGGAGGCGGTATTTCTGCTGCGAAGCTATCGCTCCACACTGCCGCGCAGGTACTACTCCCATATTATTGACAGTCGGGAAATGGAGGTCGAACGCAGAATATCCGCAGCCTTTAAGGATATCCCGCAGGGACAGCTTCTGGGTACGAGCTATGATTACGTACACCGCCTGCTTGACTTTGATCTGTTGCAGGAGCGTGAGGAGGAGCTGAAGCAGTATGTGGAGGCGTTTCTGAGTGAGGAATGCACCAAAGAGAAAACAGATCTGCGCCTTCCAAGGGTCAGCGACTATCTGCGCAGGGAAGGGCTGCTGCCACCGGTGGAAAATGATAACCGTGCTCCGAAGGATGCCACAAAGCAGATGCTCAGCTTTCCCACGCAGCGCAGTGAGCGTCTGCAGATTCTAAGCAGAGGGATGACGCAGGCGGTAACCGCACTGGGCTATGCTTCCCTGCGCGGCTATGGTGTTGTGCATCCGACAGTGGGGGAGCTGCGTGTGGGGCAGCTGCCAATCAGTGTTCCGGATCCCCTGCAGCCAGAGCGTGAGGAGGATTCCTATTATATCGGAGAAATCAAGGTGACAGAGGTAGAGAGTCTGATCCCGGTTACCATAACCGATCCAAATGGGGAAAAGGAGCTGGAATTTAAGGTTGGCTATGGCATCACCATGGGGCAGAACGAAACCAAGGCAATCGCCATGAGTATTCTGGATACATGTCTGGAAAGCGAGGATAAAGGCTTTGCGGTCAATGACGAGGAATTTGTGCTCTACCATATTGATGCGGTGGAGGCAACCGGCTTTATATCGCACTTAAAGCTTCCCCACTATGTCACATTTCAATCGAAATTAAACAGCATGAGAAAAACAAAGAAGGAACAGGCCGATGATGAAAAAGAAATATAATTTTGCCTTCTTCGATGAAGGCAGCAAGCGGGAAATCCGCAGAGCCTCACTGAAGGCCATCTGTATACCCGGATATCAGGTGCCCTTTGCGTCCCGGGAGCTGCCGATCGCCAGAGGCTGGGGAACCGGCGGGCTTCAGCTGAGTCTTTCGCTGGTCGGTCCAAGGGATATTGTTAAGGTGATTGATCAGGGCAGTGATGAAAGCGTCAATGCCATCAGTATCAAAAATCTGATCAGGGCCACCACGGGAGTAGAGCTGACCACGCATACGGCTCTTGCCACCCTCATACAGTCGCGTCACCGTATACCGGAGGTACCTCTAAAAAAAGACCAGATTCTGATTTTACAGGTACCGACACCGGAACCGCTGCGGGAATACGAGCCAAGCGAGCGTGCAACCAGACGACTGCATGCCGAAAAGGAATATACCGGGGCCTGGCTGCTGCTTTTTGAACAGATTATGAAATATGGAAGAGTAACCATGGGGGCCGATCATCCGGTACTCGTAAACGACCGCTATGTGACAGCTCCCTCTCCGATCCCCCGCTTTGACAATCCGAAAATGATGAGAAGCGAGGCGCTGATTCTTCTGGGAGCCGGACGGGAAAAGAAAATCTATGCGATTCCACCCTATACGAAGGTCGTATCGCTGGACTTTGATGATCATCCCTTCGAGACCGAAGATTTTCAGGGGAAATGCTGCCGGCTGTGCGGGGCATCTCATGTATATCTGGATGAAATCATCGATGAAACAAATGGCAGGGTCAGCTATCAGTGCAATGATACCAGCCAGTGTCTGGAACGCCTGAATGCGAAAGGAAGGGAAGCATAATGGACTATAACGATGTACCGCTGATGCGTGTATCACATCTCAACAAACGCTTTGGTGAGGGCTGTCCCCATTGCCGCAGCCATTCAGTAAAGCTGCAGGGAAACTATTGCCCGAAATGCGGAACCGTATATGCCTGCCGGGATATCAGCTTTGATGTATATGACGGGGAGATTCTTGGCGTGGTGGGAGAAAGCGGCAGCGGCAAGTCCACCATGATGCAGTGCCTGTACTTTGATCAGGAGGTGACAGGGGGCAGCTGTACAATCCGTACCTATAAAAACGGAGCTGCCAACATCTTTGAGCTGACTGCCCAGCAGCAGCGCTATATCCGCAATCACGTACTCGGCATGGTATATCAAAATCCCTATCTCGGATTGAAAATGAATTTTTCCAGCATGGGAAACATCGCTGAAAAGCTGATCGCGGCAGGAAAGCGCAATGTAAAGGCTATGAGTGAACGCGGTGAGGAGCTGCTAAACGCTGTGAAAATTCCGGTGCACCGCATGAAGGAGGAGCCGAGGAAATTTTCCGGCGGCATGCAGCAGCGTGTTCAGATTGCCAAGGCTCTCAGCAACAATCCGCCGATTCTTCTGCTGGACGAGGTCACAACCGGACTGGATCTATCAGTGCAGGCAAATGTATTAGACCTGATTAAGAAAATACAGCGGGAGCTGGGGGTATCCATGCTTGTGGTATCGCATGATCTGGGGGTGATTCGCATGCTGGCGGATCGAACGATTGTTATGCTGGATGGGGAAATCATTGAACAGGGACTGACCGATCAGGTCATGGAGGATCCGCAGCACCCTTATACCCAGCAGCTTGTATATTCATTATTATAAGGAGAACATCATGATTGCAATCATAAATGGAAACATCGTACAGGAGCATGGTATATTAAAGGATCACGCTCTGCTGATTGAACAGGAGCGTATCTATGATATCGTTCCACAAGCAAAGCTTGCCTCTATGCGCATTGATGAGGTGTACAACGCCTATGGGGGATACATCACACCGGGCTTCATCGATATGCATTCGGATCATATCGAGGCCATGGCGGCACCGCGCCCCAGCAGCATCATGGATATGGAGCTGGCTGTATATGAATTCGAAAAGGAATGCTGTACCCATGGCATCACCACCATGTTTCACTCTGTCAGTATCTGGGAGGGAGTTGGAGCTTCCCCCATGCGACGTCCCGAGCTCGTCAGGCAGCTGGCGGATATCATAGAAAAAAGCCACACGCAGCTGCATCTGATTCATCACCGCTTTCACATGCGCTTTGAAATCGACAATCAGAAGCAGTTTCCACTGATGCTGGACTATCTGCGTCAAAAGCGTGTTCACCTCATTTCCTTCATGGATCATACACCGGGACAGGGGCAGTACCGCAACATTGAGGTATACAAAAGCTATGTCCGCAATGCCCGAAGCATGAGTGAGGAGGAGGTTGCGGAAGAGGTGGCGCGCCGCATGAACAGCGACAAGCTGACACTGGAGAATATGCAAACGGCTGCCAGACTGGCAAAGGCGCAGGACATCTCGATCGCCTCGCATGATGATGATACGATTGAAAAGCTGGATGTGGTGCAGAAGTTCGGGGCAACCATATCGGAATTTCCAATCACGCTGGAGGTGGCCAGGGAAGCAAAGAAACGCGGTATGTACACGGTTGTCGGCGCACCGAATATTCTGCTGGGCGGCAGTCATTCCGGCAATATGAATGCGGCAGACGCTATCGCACAGGATGCAGCGGATATCTTATGCAGTGATTATTATCCGGCAAGCCTTCTGCATGCGGTATTTCAGATGACTAAGAAGGGCCAGCGTCTGGAGGAGATGGTGAATAAGGTGACCATACACCCTGCACGGGCTACCGGCATTGATCGGGACTACGGTTCCATTGAAAAAGGTAAAAAGGCCGACCTGCTGATTATCCGTATCCTGCCCAACGAGCTGCCGGCAATCACCGAGGTATTTGTGGACGGTATGTGCATCGCACAGAACCATTACCGGGTATAGCCATGCTGAGCAGAGAAGTGACCATCGAACAGGATGTAGAGCTTAACCAGGTAAGCTTTTCTATATATAATAAGGTAGGCGCACACAGTGTCATTGAAAACAGCTCCTTTGGCAGGTATTCCTATTGCGAGCCGTATGCGATGATACAAAACACGATCATTCACAGCTTTGTGGATATCGCAAGAAATGTCCGCATCGGAGCAACCCAGCATCCCCTGCAACGCCCTACGACTCATCATATCACCTACCGGCGCAGAATGTACGGTGTCCGGGATACGGATGATGAAGCCTTTTTCGAGCAGCGCAGAAGCAAGCTGACAGAAATCGGACATGATGTATGGATCGGGCATGGCGCCTTGATCGAGGCAGGCGTGAAGGTCGGTGATGGAGCCGTAATTGGCAGTGGTGCCATTGTGACACACGATGTTCCACCCTATGCAATCGTTGCAGGGGTCCCCGCAAAAATTCTTCGTTTTCGCTTTGACTGCGAGCAGATTGCCGCCCTTTTGGATATCGCCTGGTGGAACTGGGAGGATGCAGTATTCCGCAGCCGAATTGATGATTTTTCATTGGACATTGACATATTTATCCGTAAATACAGGAAAGGGTGAACCATATGCAGCAACAGGATTTACTGGTTATCGAGAATCTGGAAAAAAGCTTTACCATGCATGTCAGCAGGCGTGAAATCCATGCCTGCAGGGGAATCAGTCTGCATCTTGCGAAGGGGGAATTTATCGGAATCACAGGGAAGAGCGGCAGTGGGAAATCGACGATCTTAAAGGGGATTTACCGAACCAATCTGCCGCAGAAGGGAAGGATATTGTATGACAGTGAAAAATTCGGGATGCTAGATCTCTGTCAGGCAAGTGAGCGGCAGATGATTTATCTACGCAAACAGGAAATCGGCTATGTTTCCCAGTTTCTGCGCATTATGCCGCGAACGACTGCACGGCAGATTATTGAACAGGCGGTTTTGGAAATGGGGGCGGATGAAGATACTGCCCGTCGCAGGGCACAGCATATGCTGGAGCATTTCGAGCTGGAGCCGGCCCTTTGGGATATGTATCCCAATACCTTTTCCGGAGGAGAAAAGCTGCGGTTGAACATTGCGGCTGCCATGGTAAAGAAGCCGCGTTTACTGCTGCTGGATGAGCCGACCGCCAGTCTGGATCATACCAGCAAGCAGAAGGTCCGTGATCTGATTGAGCAGCTGAAGCAGGAGGGAACGACCATGCTCGGTATCTTTCATGATCTGGAATTCATGGAGGGGCTGTGTGATCGGGAGTACAATATGCAAAAGGGAATGATGGCATGAACCGTATCGATCTTCACATACACAGCGTTTGCAGTGACTCTTCACTGACGGTGGCACAGATTCTCAGCCTTGCTAAAGAAAGCCGGATGCAGATGATATCCATAACGGATCATGATACCTTTGCGGCATACCGGCACATCCCGTACGATATGCTGCCCTGTACGCTCATCAAGGGGATCGAGATCAGTGCCTTTGATGAGGTTGCACAACGGCAGGTGCATATTCTCGGCTATGGCTTCGGAGAAGACACCCCGCATGTGGATGCCCTGTGTGAAGCGATCCTGCGTCAGAGAAGAGCGATTTCCCTATGGCAGGTGCAGCAGCTGATTGATCACGGCTATCAGATTAGCCTGAAGGAAGTGGAATGCATGGCACAGCAATCCACAGCTATCTACAAGCAGCACATCATGGACGTTATGATACGACACGGCTACAGTGATACCATATATTCCGATGTCTATCGAAAGCTGTTCAAAAACAACGGAATCTGTGTATGTCCTGCCTCCTTTGTTTCAGTAGAAGCGGCGATACGGGCCATTCATAAGGATCAGGGAATCGCCGTGCTTGCACATCCCTATACCTCACGCGTCACAGGATCGATCCCCGAATATGTCCGGATCGGACTGGATGGTATTGAAACCTGGCACAGCTCACACGGACAAAAGCAGGTGGATGACTTGCATGCCATCGCAAAAAGGTATAAGCTGATAGAAACAGGGGGCAGCGATACCCATGGACGCTATGGCGAGGAACCGGTGCTTGGGCAGGTGAACCCCTTTATGAAGGATGAGGATGTGAGTGTATGCAGCAGGATGTAATAGAATTTGCGATAGAGCTGGTAAGAGATTGCGGGGCACAGCTGCGCCGCGTATCCGAAGTGACACCGGAATATAAAACGGATTTTCAGGATCTGGTAACGGAATACGACCGCAGCATAGAGGAACAGATTCGCTATGCACTTAAAGTAAAATTTCCAACACACAGCTTTCTGGGAGAGGAAAGTGTCAGGGAACGCGGAGATCATCTATGGATTTTGGATCCGATCGACGGAACAACGAATTTTGTAAGCCGGCACCGGGATTTCGCAATATCGCTGGCCTATTATCATAAGCAGCAGCCCGTCTTCGGCATCGTATATGATGTCATGCGGGATGAGCTGTTCCTGGGAGTTCATGGCAAAGGCGCATGGAAAAACGGGGAGAGGATGGCACAGCTGCGCAAAAAAGAAGCGAGGGAGTGTATTCTGGATGCCGGCCTGCACGTTCTGGGTTATATAAAAAGAACCTATGGTAGTGATCCGTTAACCATGCAGGATGAATTCCGTGCCCATCGCTATCTGGGCTGTGCATCCCTGAGTATCGTACAGATTGCACAAGGATTGAGTGATCTGTATCTGTCTGCCCATGTGAAATGCTGGGACTATGCGGCTGCGGCAATCATACTGGAGGAGGTGCAGGGAGCCTACAGCATTCAGAATACCTTCTTTACAACCACAGGCACATTTGCAATGTTCGCAAACCGAAGATCACTGATCACCATGGTGGAAAAGGAATATTTGTAATATGTATTAGAAAAAGGCCGGTGATATTGATTCAGCATAGAATAAGAAAAGAAAAAATCTGTATCAGACAATTGATCAGAATCGAGTTTTGCGGATTTTCTTTTTTATAAATGCTATTCTTCATGTAACATTCAAGTTTATAGTAAGCAGGCTGTTTTTCTTCCTGCTTTTTTTTACGGAAGCACACAATAGAGAAAAAGCGTGATTTATGATAAAGCCAAGGGAATCTGTAATGCAGGCATACCTTGAATCAGCCGGTGAACTATACGATAAGCGTTTGGTTTGACAGCCTTTAAACATTTCTTTGCGGAGCCGGAAATAGCAGATTGCTTCAGCGTTTATAAAAAACAAGAAGTGAACAATACTTCCTTTTTTCTTATGATTGTGTCAGATATAGCGTTGAATACCATAGATGATTTCAATATCAAATGGATACATAGAGCGTATTATCTTAAATTACATTGTTTTATAGAAAAATGGTATATAAAAATGCGTATTTCTGCCCGATAGCGGGTAAATTAAAAAAAGAGAATTCAACATGACTGTAGTTCAATAGGAATTGAATCCTCTCTTTTAAACACTTTAAGGTAAGAATGAACCAAATGCGAATACTCGTATTTTCATATATTGAAGACTGTCAGCTGTCATGCTCAGTCTTATAAGCTTTTTTATATCTTCTTTCCAGTTCTTCATGTAATTCCTGCTGCGAATAATCCACATAGAGCATGATCTTTTTCTCCACCTGCTTCTGATAATCCGTTGGCTTGCTTTTAAATTTATCCACGATATATTCTATTTTATTCCAGGTGTGAGGATACGTGCTGCGCATATAGCGAAAGCATTCCGGCTGTGTCTGATAGAGCTTTGCGGCATTCCAGCAGATAACACTCTGACTTACTTCATCATCAATTTCCAATTCTTCAAGAGGGTACAAACCAATCTCCTTCAACGGTTTTGGCACCTGCTCATCCTGCTGATAAAAGTAGGATTCCCAGCTGGTATAGCCGCGCTTTACGGCGATCTCATATGGCGTGTCTTTTAAATAGTTATTTTTGTCTGTCAGCCTGACAAGCTCATAAAAGTGCGGTGCCAGCCATTCACAGCGCCTTGTGGACATATAACCCGACAAAATGACGATATTGCATGCCAGTAATTCCTTTGCATCCTCAAAAATCATAACGGAGGAAAGCTGTGACAAATAGGGCGCAAAGTGTGCAGAATAGGAATCTTCATCCTGTAACAGTACATCAAGCTCCAGAAGAAGGGTTGTAAACTCCATATTTTGAATAACAGCTATCAGGTCATCTCCTACAGTGGAGGAATAAAAGGGCAGGATAAGATTCCGTGCCGTCTTGTATTTATGAACTTCTTTTAAGGAAAATGCATACGATAAGACGATTTCATCCTTTCTGGTATCCGTTGGATAAACGGTTTTAAAAACCCTTACTGCTTCTTTGTACTTTTCACTGGAATGACAGGCGATGGCATAGTATCTCATCATCAGAGGGTGCGCCTTATTCTTTTTGATATATGGCTTCCATAATGAAATGGCCTTCTGCATATCCCCTAGGTATAGGAAAAGGATACCCTTTAAAATAACAGCGGGCTCATTGCTTGAAGAAAACTCATTCAGTTTATGAATAGCCTTCATATAGTTTTCTGCTTCTATGAATTCCTTAACGGAATCCAGCCTGCGCTCATCTTTTGTGTGAAACAGACTGTAAATCTCATTCAAATCAATACGGTTAAAATCGTATGTATCCTGTGGCATAATATGCTTCTCTCTTTCGACATTAAAATTATACATTCTTTTTAATTATAAGGGTATAAAGGGATGATTTTCCAATAAAAATTGTAAATAATTTACAAAAATGCAACAGATGTACCCTGCTTGATTCCTGTTGATCATAATGAAGCAGGCAGTTAGATTACACAAAAAAGAAAAGAATGGCAGAAAGGGATATATATTCTGTTTGATTTTGTTATAATAATGAAAAACCTGACGCTTGTATCGGGATCAGCGCGGTAAGAAAAGGCTTGGGTAAGGGAAATAAGTCTGTGGCTTATAGGATATGAAATCGTTATTGCATAAGAAACACATTCAGGCTACTTTTAAAAGCGTAAGGAGAGTTCGGTATGATCATTAGAAAAGCGGTTAAACAGGATCTGCCCCAGCTGCAGGTTATGTATGAAGCTATTATTGCACATATGTATGCACAGCAAATCTGTATATGGGATGCGGTGTATCCCTGCATTTGTTTTCCGGAGGATATTAAACAGGAGCGTATGTATGTCCTGCAGAAGGATGCCCGGATACTGGCTGCGTTTGCATTATGCGAGCATAATAAGGGGGAACAGCACGTCGACTGGCATCTATCAGGACAGAAAGCCCTGTATCTTGACCGCCTTGGTGTGCATGTGGATGCGATGGGAAAGGGTGTTGGCAGAGCAGCGATACGGGAAGCAATGCGTTGTGCAAAGGAACGGCAGGCAGATGTTTTACGGCTGTTTGCGGTGGACAGCAATACACCGGCCATCCGGCTGTATGAGAAAAACGGGTTTATTCAGGCGAAGGGCATCTATCATGAGGTTATTGATGATACTTTGACACTGCATGAATTGGGCTTTGAAAAAGCCATAACAGAAAAAGAACTGCCGGGATAACGTGATTTGAAACCGGCAGCTTAAGAAAGGAGGAAATGTATGAGCGAGCTTTTGTGATTTAAAACACGGGAAGCATTCAGAGAATGGCTGAGCGAAAACTGCCGGCGCAGGGAAGGGGTGTGGCTGGAATTTGGCAAAACAAAGGAGGTGGAAACACTGTCCGCAAACGATGCTTTACTGGAGGCACTTTGCTTTGGCTGGATTGACGGCGTGATGAAGAAGATGGATGATACATCCTACAAGAAGTATTTTGCGCCGCGAAGAGCTGGCAGCAAATGGTCACAGAAAAACAAGGCGCTGGTTCAGGAGCTGGAAGCATGCGGTGCCATGACGGAATACGGACGCAGGAAAATAGAAGAGGCGAAAAAGAACGGACAGTGGGACAACGCCGCTTCTCCCTCTGCAATCAGCGAGGAACAGATTGCGGCAGTTGCTGCCTTGTTAAAGGAAAATGCACAGGCTTATACTAATTTTCAGAAGATGCCGGCATCTGTGAAAAAGACATATACACGTGCTTATCTCGATGCAAAGACAGAAGCGGGTCGCAGCCGGCGTCTTGCATGGATGATGGATCGGCTGGAAAATAACTTAAAGCCAATGTGAGCTTGAAGAAAACAAAGAAGGAGATTTTATGGAGCTGAAAAAACTGGACGGAAGCTTTTCCGTATGCAAGGTGGTGGATTATTCCATGGTGAATTTGAACAGCACCTATTGCTTTATAGGAAAAACAGATGAGGAAAATTCACTTGTCTGTTTACAGGAGGAGGTACCGGAAAATACCATCGAGCGTGAAGATCACTGGAAGGCATTTCGCATACAGGGAATTCTGGATTTCTCCCTGATCGGCATTCTGTCCGAGATTTCAACGCTGCTTGCGAAAAAAAGCATCGGCATCTTTGCCATATCTACGTACAACACCGATTATATCCTGATGAAGGAGGAACAGTTTGAGAATGCAGTGAGGATACTTGCAGAAGCAGGCTATCGTATCCTGTGATGATATCATACCGTAGGAAAGAAAACGCCGCAAAGATTTCGATCAGATTTAGGATAAAGCGATCGTAAAAAAGCCTTGCTGAATCTAACGTGAATCTAACGACAGGGTTTTTTTATAAGAATCACTGCAAAATTCAGAAATGCAACGCAGCGTTGCGCAAGTGCATGCGAAAAGCTATGGAAGATAACATGGAGATTTGGTATGATGTACCTGTGTTTGAGTGAGGAGGCAGATTTATGAATTTAGGAGAAAAGCTGTTGAAGCTGCGAAAGGAAAAGGGACTCTCACAGGAGGCGCTGGCAGAGCAGATCAAAACGACCAGGCAGGCATTCAGCAAATGCACCGAAGGCGCGCAGAGCGGGAGAATAATCAGGGCTATCCGGAAACGGAAAAGCTGTTGCAGCTGTCAAATATATTCGGAGTGTCCGTGGATTATCTGTTAAAGGATGATACGTGTAAAGAGGGTACTGAGGAGAAGGGGTATTATGTAAGCAAAGAGATGGCGCAGGGGTTTCTGATGAAGGAAAGCAGGGTAAGCAGAAGCGTAGCAGTGGGATTTATGTTCTGGGCACTGGCCGGCATTCCATTCTGTATGTTTCCGAATCATTCCTCATGGCGTCTGCTTGGTATGGGGGTGTTTATTTTCCTTGGAATCTGTGCGGTTGTCATCGGTATGTTTCATGATCAGGACACCTATGCCGTGTTGAAGCAGGAGGTACTGCTGTTTGACTATGAATACAGGAAAGAGCTTTGCAGGGAATATCAGGTACGGCGGAAAAAATATGGATTTGTGGCCGTTCCCTGCTGCATCCTGTTTGTTGCGGGAATCGTTGCATTGGCTGCCACGAAGCGCGGTTACCTTCCATGGAGCGAATACCATGCTTTTATATTTCTGGGTTTAGCCGCAGGGCTTTTGGGATTTGTGTATACCGCAGGGATGCTGGATGCCTATGAGCAGCTTGTGGAAAATGAGAAATACACGGGACGTCTGCTATTTAAGCTCAGAAAGAAAATACGAACAAAGATTGATTAGCTTTCATGCTTTCACAGGCTTGCGTGCCTGCCGTGTTAAGGTGAACAACAGTGCCTGTGAGGTGTCTTTACAGATACCGCTGCATGATGCAGGTAACGTGATGACTGCTGCAAATCCGGCGTGTTCAGTGCTGTTATTATAATGCACGGATTTCCATGATTTCGGGAATCCGTTTTTTTTATTTTATATAAAAGACACACTCTGTTAGAATAGTTTGTATTCATTCCTAGCGTAGTGTGCCTTTTATGTTTGCGTATGGGTGGTAAAATACTTACAGGTATTTAAAAGAGCATGATACTGATGACTAGACCAATCGCCCCTATGACAAGGAAGATTAAACCGATACCGGCTGCTTTCTTTCTACGCTCAATCTCGGATTGACTATCTGGGGATAGATCAATGAGTGGATAGTTTCTTCTGCCAATAAGATAAAGAAGCAATCCACTTGTATGATTGCCGTTCATTGCAAGAAATCCCCAAAGCTTTGGATGCTTCAATCCCCTTGCTGTAGCGTCGATCACAGTAATATGATAGATCTGATAGATCATTTCCAATGCTCCTACAATAAGAACAGCACCACTGATAACTGCTGAAATCATCATTTTTGTTTCCATATTTTCCTCCTATAATTTTTTTATGATCTGATAAAGTAAAGCAGCAGAGCTGATGATAGCAAAGCAGAAGACACCTATCAAATAATATTGATTATCCCGCAGGAACATATTGAATGCCACAAGGAGTATCACAAGCAAAACATTGATCATGATAGCGGCTATCAGCTTACGATTGCTTTTCACGATATTCGTATTTTCTTCTAAATGCTCAATCATTTTATCATCACCTTTTAATAAATCATCCAGACTAAGAGAATAAAGATTACTCAGATCAATAACGTTCATGATATCCGGATACGATCTTTCATTTCTCCCAATTTGAGATTGTCTGCCTCGTAACTTTAATATCTTCGGCCACCTGTTCCTGTGTCAGTCCGGAATTGATACGAGCTTCCTTTAATTTTTTTCCTATCTCCATATGCATGTTCTCCTTTCGGATACATCATGTCACTTTAGGGAATAAAAGTCTATCAAAATTATTTTACATTGTCCGTTTTGGGTACGAAAAGGGTTTATATATGTGAATAGTTAGTGTACAGTGCGAAAAGGTGTATAGAAAATAACATATTTCACACAGAAACAGATCGAACAAGTGAATTCTGTTAATCTAATTCCCATGTTGAAGGAACAGGGATGACAATGAATGGTATTATGGTCTGAATACGACAGGATACTGACAGCTGTGAGTAAGGGATACAGCAGGATGGCATGCGTTTTACAATAGGCCTTTCATTAAAAAAACATGAAGTCGGCAAGCATGGTTTTTAAATTTCAAATCTAGTAGAATGTGCATGTTTTATGAGAAAACCATGTGCACCGCATGAACAGAACAATCAATGGAATGGAGCAATTCTATGCTTGCTTTAGAATATATTGTATAGATGAGATGCCTGATCAGGAACGATTGATTGCACAGAAGGAAGCTATATTGCTCCCGATGAGCAAGACTGCTCTGGGTGCTTATTTATAGATCGAATGTCAGTTTGACTGGAGATAAGTGAAATTTAGTGAAAATCCGATGGGAATATATAAAATACAAAAGTATAGTAAGAAGTGAATTGCAAAAGCAAGAATTGTAAAAAATGGAATGCAGTTGTCTTACTTTACATTTCGCCATCCTCTGCCTGCTTATGGAAACAGGCACGCGGAAAAGCAGCACTTGCTTGTTCGATTGTAATTCATCCACGAAGGAATGGTGTATAATAATAGAAATAAGCATATAGATGCGTAAGGGAGATGCCGTTGTGAAAATTACAAATAAGAATATAGATGCCGGGAATGCATTCGACTGGGGCCGGACATCAAAGGATTATGCAAAGTATCGGGATATTTATCCCTCTGTGTTTTATGAAAAAATTGCAGAACGTGGATTATGTGTCGCAAATCAGCGTGTGCTTGATTTGGGAACAGGAACCGGTGTGCTGCCTAGGAACATGTACACCTATGGTGCCAACTGGACAGGAACGGATATTTCCCAGCAGCAGATTGAAGAGGCGAAGGCACTTGCACGACAAATGAACCAGAATATATCTTATTTCTGTGTATCTGCCGAGGATATCAGCTTTACCAGCCATACCTTTGACGTCATTACAGCATGTCAGTGTTTTTGGTATTTTGATTATGAAAGGCTGCTTCCAAAGCTGCTTCAGTATCTGAAACCGGAGGGGAGGCTTCTCTTTTTATATATGGCCTGGCTTCCTCAAGAGGATGCGATCGCAGGTGCAAGCGAGCAGCTGGTTTTAAAATACAGCCCAAACTGGTCAGGAGCCCGAGAGTATATGCACCCTATTTCATTGCCTGACTGTGTATATGAAGTGTTTGAACCGGTAGCACATGAGGAATATGCCCTTGATATTCCCTTTACCAGAGAATCCTGGAATGGGAGAATGAAGGCCTGTCGGGGTGTGGGGGCCTCTCTTTCCGATCAAGCGATGAAAGCATGGGATCAGGAACACCTGCAGCTGCTAAAAAAGAATGCCCCTGCGGCTTTCAATGTAAAGCATTATGCGGCAATGCTGGAGATGAAGCGGAGAACATAATGCATCTGTGCTGCTGGTGGAAACAGGTAGCGTCAGGAAGAATTGAAGGTATCGCAGGCAGGGGGGTTTTTCATGCAGAACTTGTCCCGTACTTTGATTATCCGGAAATCTTCTGTTCTGTAAGGGAAAAAAATGCAGCGGTTATTTGCTGCCATAGGAAAAAAGCCGGAGTTCATTCATCCCGGCTTTTTGTATATAAAGCATGCTGCGGATACAGGCTGTTACATTTATTTGATCTTTCCTATGATATATGATTGCATTACAATATTATATGGCGTATAATATTCTTGAAGAAAGGTGATGTATATGACATTTCAGCTTGGCTCTGCATTGCTGGACGCCTGTGTGCTGGCAACGCTGCACAAGGAGGATACCTATGGATATCGTCTAACGCAGGAGGTAAAGGTTGTGATGAGTGTGAGTGAGTCAACACTGTATCCGGTTCTGCGCAGACTCATGAGAGAAGGCTATCTGGAAACCTATGACCAGCAGCATATGGGCAGAAATCGAAGATATTACCGATTGACAGATGCAGGAAGAAATAAATATAGGGAGTATGTTGAGGAATGGAAGGCATTCTCAACAAAAATCAGTGGTATTCTGGAGGGAGGAAAAGAACATGAAGAAGGCTGAGTATATAGCGGAACTGAAGCGAAGGCTTGCGAATTTTTCACCATCTGAGGTGGAGGATGCAGTTTCGTATTGTGAAGAATATTTTGAAGAAGCAGGGGATGGGAATGACCAGCAGGTCATAGATGATTTAGGGACACCGGCACAGTTTGCAGCGCAGCTGAAGGCAGAGAGGTCCATACGTCAGGAACAGCAGCATCGAAACCATCGCAGAGGAAATAATCCAAACAGCTCATTGAAAAATGCGGGGATGATCATTCTTGGTATCTGTGCCCTGCCGATTGCTCTTCCGCTTCTGTTTGCGGCTATTGCCGTAATGTTTGCACTTGTGATTACCGTATTTGCATTGGGCGTAGCCGGTATTGTATCCTTTGCCTCTATATTGATTACAGGGATACCTCTGATGGCAAGTGCTGTTACAAACTACCATACGCCATCCAATGCATGGATTGCGGCAGGTGGCGGATTTTTATGTATTGGTTTGGGCTTACTGCTTTCTATTTTGTTTTTTTCACTCATTCGTACCGTGCTGCCTGCGTTTACCAATGCACTGACACGGCTGTATCATATGGCACAGGGAGGAAAACGGCATGAAAAAGCATAGAGGGATACGTACACTGGTTGTGGTGTCTGTAGTTTTGATGGTATTGGGATCCTTATGTATTGGTGTGGGGATCGCAAAGGGGGGCGATTTGCGCTATCTGCATGTTGACAAGGATACGGTAGACTGGTGGCCGTTTGACGGAAGCTTCGGTATACAATTGGGAGATAGCTTTGATTTTACATCCTGGGAGGAGGAGAAGCACAGCTATAAGGAGCGCTGGGATCAGTCGCTGCAGGAAGTGGAATCGCTGTCACTTGACGTCACTCTGGGAGATGTCCGGATTGAACGGGGAAAGGAAAATAAAATTACATTCCTCGATATTCGTAAGGAGAAAGTGAACATCAAACAGGAGAAGGGCAATGTAACGGTTACTGTAGACAATCCGGATATAAGCAAAGGGAATCGGAATCGAAATGATACGATTATAGTTACGTTGAAGGATAAGCAGTATGAGCGAATATCCGTTGAAGATAAGCTTGGTGACATTCAGCTGAAAAACCTGTCCGCAAAGCATATCACCATAGAAGAAAAGCTGGGGGATATTACGCTGGAACATATCGTTTCCAAAGATTTGGCGATTGCGCAATCTGCCGGAGATATTGAGGTGGATGGACAGCTTTATGGAAACAGTGTAGTGAAAAGCAGCATGGGTGATATCACGATTCATGTTCGCGGAGATCAGAAGGATTATCGCTACAGGGTTAAAAATACAATGGGAGATACACAGATCCAAAACCGGGAATGGGAGCTGTCATGTGATGCAGAGGAAGGAAATCGATCGAGTGACAACTACCTTCAGCTACACAGCAGTATGGGGGATATCGATCTGCAGTTTGAAGGATGAGTAGCTTCGAGGAGCTGGTCAGGGAGTGTGACAGACTGTGGCTCAACTGCCGCTGTACCAGATTAAGGCTAACCCCTGTGAAAAAACAGGTACAAAAAGAAAACAGGAGGAAAGCGGTAGAGCTGAAAGCAGACTGGGAAACGTTTTTACAGCATGCTGCAGATAATTTGGAGGATGCAGGGTGGAAAACGGAAATGGACAGACGTGTTCTTGCTTTGCTTCGCAGTGAATCCGTTCTGAATTTCGCGGTGTTAAAGCCTGCGGTTCAGGAGGAATTCCTATCCATTACCAAGCAGTTCGTTCGGGATGCCATGTGCTTTGATACTGCGCTTGAGCTGGATGATATCATGCAGGCAATGCGGAATGTCTGGATCATTTTGCTGCTGGAATGTATGCTGGAGCGGAAGCTGTGCTATCACAAGGCGATCTTCGCCTACAGTATGCTGTATCCGTATACCGATAATTTTCTGGATGACCCTGCTATTGACAGACAACGGAAAAAGGTGTTCAACAGCTGGCTGAGCGAACGTCTGAAGGGGGAACAGAGGCCGATGGATGCAGACCTGTATCGTCAGGTAGATGCCCTTGTTTCCATGATTGAGGATACTTTTCCCCGCCAACAGTTTCCGGATGTGTATGATGCACTTCTGCGCATTCAGGAGGGCCAGATCTTGTCCGTACAGCAGGACAGCAGACTTTGTGAAGAAGAAATACGAAGGATATCCATATACAAGGGGGGAGCCTCTGTTTTGGCTGACGGCTATCTGATGGATGGAGACCTTTCTGAAAAAGAAGCATTTTTCTGTATCGCCTACGGTTTTCTTTTACAGGTGGCAGATGATATACAGGATATGGAGGAGGATCGCATTCTGTGCCAGCATACACTTGCAAGCATGCTGCACGGGAAAAGACAGCGTCTGCGCCTTGCACAACGCCTGCATACCTATCTGCATGAGGTGTTATTTTATCATTATCCAGCAAAAGCCAGTGCAATGCAGTCCTTTGTTGAGAAAAATTGCCGGTTCCTGCTTATCGGATCGATTGCAAAGCAGCTGCATCTGTTTCCAAAGCCGTTTGCATACCGCATGCGGCGCAGTCTTCCTCTCGGCCTGGATGCTGTAACCACTTTGATGAACGAGAGCAGTGCGATGCTGCAGTCTGAGCAGATTCACGCTGTTATACAGGCATATGTGCAGGCGTTGTGAGGCTGACTATGCAGACAGCCGTGTAAAAAGGCAGGGATTAACTTCAGAAACATGAAAAAGGCTTTACTATAATAAAAGACTTATCCGGAAACAATCGCTGTATGCGATAAGTGCAGAACAGCCTGCTTTCATGGATAAGTCTTTTTCTTTATGGTGATGCTTTTCCTCTTATTTTCCGATATAGGTGAAGCGTGGTGTCAGTACGCCATCAACCAGAATGCTCTCACAAAACATAGCAAGAGGGCGTATCCAGACCTCCTCGTTGCCATATAGCTGCCGGTATACAACATAGCGCTCCAGCGTTTCACTGTGTGTTGCCACATACAGCACGCTGTAGCATTTTCCTTTGAAATGGCGGTATTTTCCAGGCTTTACTTCCATGCCTTCCACCGGAAGACCCTCTGCTTCCTTTAACGGCTTTACAAAAATTGGTACTGCGTATACCGCTGATTGTTCTTCCTCCATCAGGTCCTGGGCTTCCCCGTACGAAATACTGCAATCTTCTGTCACAGTCTGTTCACTCTCGTTATCCTTATACAGAATGCAGGAGCTCTTTGCGGGAATGGTAAGCTGCAGGCTTCCGCCTTCACTTCTGTATGTCGTGCCAAGCAGAAAATCCTTCCAGCAGCCCTGTGGGATAGGCAGCACTGCTTCATAATCCGCATCTGCCACATTGCATGCGATATACAGACTGTCCTGCTCACAGCTTCGACAGAATACAAACTGTTCATTACGAAGCAGTACCTGCTCATAGCTGCCGTGGCTGCAGGCTCTCATCTTATGCACGAAAGAAAGCAGAGCAAGGTGCTCACAGAGCTTTTCTGAATCAAACTCACACAGCTGCAGGCAGGGGCGGATATCGGCATCGCTGCCGTTGTGCTTTCTACCCTCAACTGCATATTCACTGCCGTAATAAATGCTTGGAATTCCCGGCATGGTGAAGAGGATGGTATATATATTAAACAGATCCTCTTTGTTTTTAACGGTGCTTGCCAGACGGTTTACGTCGTGATTATCGACGAAATTATACAGATCCAGTCCCTGATAGATTCCACCGTTGCCAAACTGCCGGTTCAAGGAATATCCGATTTCAAAATAATTCCTTTCATTGTGAGAGGAATACAGTCCCTTATAGCATTCATAATTGGTAACGGAATCCAGCATGTCGGGATTTGCCCAGCGGTTGTAATCACCGTGTATGATTTCCCCCATCAGCCAGAAGTCCGGATTTTTTTCTTTACAGAACGCCTTCAGTCTGCGAAAAAACTCGGGACGTATACAATCGGCTGCATCCAGGCGCAGGCCGTCGATGTGAAACTCATCCATCCACATCGCAACACTGTCCAGCAGATAGCGAACAACCTCTTCATTCTCCAGATTGAGCTTTACCAGATTATAGTGTCCTTCCCATGCATCATAGGTAAAATCATCATTCAGCGGACTGCGTGCATGAAAGTGCAGGTTGGAAAACCAGTCGCAATAGGTTGATTTCTCCTTCTTTTCCTGAACATCGCGAAATGCCCAGAAATCACGACCGACATGATTGAACACACCATCCAAAACGATGCGGATGTCGGCTGCATGCAGGCTGTCGCATACCCTCTTGAAATCATCGTTTGTACCTAAGCGATGATCCAGCATACGATAATCGCTTGTGTCATAGCCATGCTCATGGCTTTCAAAAACCGGCCCCAGGTACAAGGCATTGACTCCCAGCTTTTTCATATGGGGAATCCAGTCCTCCACCTTCTTTATGGAGTGCGTGATCTCCTCCTCATGATACTGCGCTGCGCCAACAAAGCCCAGCGGATAAATGTGATAAAATACTGCTTCTTTGATCCAGCTTGTCATAAATTCACCTCTAATATTAGTATACCATGGAACCGGGTTGGCAAAAAGAAAAAGGATGCTTTTTACGCATCCTCTCACACTTATTCAATAGGAATAAAGCGTTTTTCTTCAACCTTGCGGCTCTCTTCCTTCGGGAAGGTGATTTTCAGCTCGCCGTTGTCGAAGCTTGCACGGATATCCTCCTCACGGATTGCATTTCCGACATAAAAGCTTCTTGCACAGGAACCGCTGTAGCGCTCCTGACGGATGATGTTTCCTTTGTCATCCTTCTCTTCGTTGGAACTGTTTTTTGCGGCTGTAATGTTGAGGTATCCATCCTTTAAATCCAGATGAATGTCTTCCTTCTTATAACCAGGCAGCTCCATGTCCAGCAGATAGTTACCGTCTAGCTCACGAACATCTGTTTTCATGCAGCTGTTGCTCTTTGTGAAAAACGGATCCTTCCACATGTCTTCAAATGTGTCTGTAAATACGTCTGGTAAAAATCTCATCATAAAGTCCACCTCTTTCTATCGTATTGTATGATTCAGATTTTTCAGATGTGTACAAATATCTGCGGGAAGCAATACTGTATCCATCGCCTCGATTCCTAAAACCATGTCCTGCAGGTACCTTACCTCATCTTCACTGTTATTATATCACATAATTTAGCACTGTCAATACTAGAGTGCTAAAAACATGATTTTTTTCTATAGTCCGTTATGATTTTGGGCTTTAAATAATCAGTGCAAAGGCTGTAAAACACTAGAGATAGAAGGACATGTACCTTCTATGCTCTTGTCATCATCAGAGGAAGCCTCACATATTTTACACGAGCAGTGAATTGAGTCCTTCACGAAAACGATGCCTACAGGCTTTTTCGTTTAGCATCCGCACAAGAGAACGTATGCCGTTTTGCGTCTTGTGAAATAATAATACATAGCATATAATGATGAAAAAGAATGGGAGGAAGCGATATGGCAGCTATTATTTTTCTGGCATTGGGTGCGCTGATGCTCTATTTTGCAGTGGAGATTGGCATGCGCAGGCGTATTGCATTTCTGCATGATTATCATTATCAGAATATGAAGGAAGAGGATATCACACCCTATCTGCATCTGATGGGAGTGGGGCTTGCTGTTGTGGGGATATGCTTTGTCTGCTCTGCAGTGATTCTGTCGTGCCAAAAGGTGTTTTTTCTGCCGGTGTTGTTTGGCGGTCTGCTTCCGGGAATCGGAGTTATGCTCTATGCTCAGTATCGCTATAATGGAGGTATCTTCAGCTGATCATACATATAATACATATAAATAAAGAAGTTGTCGTACTGTATAAAGCAGCGGGAAGCTTTAAGGGAAAATGCAGGCATACGGCATCTTTGAAAAGCTTAGCAGGCAGATAAAGAGTAGAAAGCTTTGCTGCAGCTTCAGGATGGCAATCAAAAAAACAGGCAATTTTGAATTTTGCCTGCTTTTCATCAGCCTAAGTCCCTGTTTCATTGCCCATATTGCTTATGGCTATGCTGCTTTTTTATAAATAGTACGGCCTTCCTTGATGGTTTCCATGACCTGAATGTCACGGAGCTTCATCGGCTCAGCCTTTAATGGATCCTCATTCAGAATAACCAGATCTGCCAGCTTTCCGGCCTCCAGTGTACCCTTGCGGTCCTCCTCGAAATACTGATAGGCGGCGTTATGGTCACAGCCTTCAGTGCTTCCAGAACACTGATGCGCTGCTGTTCACCCAGTACGACACCATTCTTCGTGATACGATTGACTGCAGCCCATACACTTTCCAGCATATCCGGCAGAATAACCGGGGTATCCTGATGGAAGGTAAAGGGAATGTGATTTTTCAGGGCACTGGCGGTACAGGAGATATTTTCTGCCCGCTGTTTTCCGAAATTGACAAGGTGTACATCACCCCAGTGATATACATGGGCAACGAAATAGCTTGGCATCACGCCAGTTTCTTTCAGCTGCGGCAGCTGATCCGGACGCAGGGTTTGGGAATGTACCATGACCGGACGGGTATCTGTGGTTTTCTGTCTGCTGTGATGATAGCCGTTCAGCATCTGCTGGCTTGCGGCATCTCCGTTGCAGTGCACCAGCAGCTGGCGGTGTTCATCAAGAGCCTGCTGTACGTAGCCGTCCACCTGCTCATCCGTATAGATCGGATAGCCGCAATAATCACCGCTGTTTTCATACGGCTTGCTCATCCATGCCGTCTTACCCTGTGGGGAGCCGTCCAGAAACAGCTTGTAGCCGCCGATGCGAAAGTGGTTCCTGTACTCCTTAAGGTCCTCTCTTTGCTGAACAACCTCGCTGTCCTCCACGATATCCACGTATGCAACCATATCCAGCAGCATCTGATCGCTGCGGCCAAGGCGTTCGTAAATATCCACCTCGCTCCTGTGCGCAAAGCCCTCCTGTGCTGTGGTAATACCGAAGCTGGCATAGATTTTCTGTGCCTCGACGGCATACGCATCAATGTTTTCCAGACTCATGACACGTTCTCCGGGACCGCGCATGAAGGTAACCTCTTCCATATACCCGTTCAGGTGTCCCTGCTCATCACGGCCATAGCTTCCACCCTCCGGATTCTTCACGCTGTCATCCAGACCATAAGCCTGCAGAGCCATGGTATTTAAGACTCCCATGTGGAAGGAGGAGTGTGCAAGAATGATAGGATGCGTACGGCTTGCGGCATCCAGCTCATGGCAGTTTGGATGCCGGTGCTCAGCAAGTGCATTATGGTCATAGCCAAAGCCCATCACCCATTCACCATCCGCTAGCTGTTTCTCTTCAATGTAGCGTTTGATTTCCTCCTGAATATCCGCAACACAGGTGCAGCTTTTCAGCGGAACAAATTTCAGGGTGTTCGCAAACTGCAGCATGTGGGAGTGCGCATCGATAAAGGAGGGCATCAGGCATGCTCCCTGCAAATCGATTCGCTCACAATCTGCCTCGCATAGAGGCTCCAGATCCTTCCTTGTGCCGACTGCCTGAATACTTCCGTCCCTGATCAGCAGTGCCTCACTGTATAATTCGTTTTCCTTCATCGTAAGGATGGTACCATTTGTATATAATTTCTGCATCTTTCCTCATCTCCTTATCATTGATGCATGAATTTATGCCTGTTCTTTTTTTGTAACCGTAATGCCGCCGGTACTGAAAATACATACAAGGGAAAGAATTCCCAGTACATACAGTGCATACTGTGTGGAATGCATGCGGGCCTGTGCATTCAAACGGACAAGCACCTGCTGCTCCTGCGGCTTCATGGTGAGATCCGACAGGGAAGAGATAAAGGCCTCATCCGACATAAAGCTGACATTTTTTGCTTCCTCCTGCTGTACAAGGGAGGCGGAGAGCAATGCATCCTTTTCCATACTGCTTCCCAGATTGGCATTGATCGTGAAAATCATAACCATGCCAAGCACCGCAACACCGATTGCCTGTCCGACATTTCTTGCGGTAGCCTGTATGCCGCCGGATTGCTGGGCATCACGCTCATTGACAGCCAGTGCCACGACATTGCTTGCCTGTGCACTCAGCATTCCCTGACCGATACCGGCAATGATCAACCCGATATACATGCCGATGGATACTCCGTGCTCCTGCAAAGAGAATGCCATTGGGATCACGGAAACGGCAAGCAGGATATAGCCGATGCGAAGAATCGTTTTCGGATGTACCTGCGCTGCATATTTCGGGACCCCCATGGATGCCGCAAACATGGGAGCACCGACACAGATCATCGCAACCCCTGTCTGAACGGCATTGAACCCGCCGACAACCTGCAGATAGGGATTTACCAGCATAACGGTACCTCCCAGATACAGGAATACAATGGCGCTGGCGAACAGTCCAGCACGAACCTGCGCGGATTTCAGAAAGGAGGAAGGAAGCAGGGCACATCCGTTCTTCTGTTCAATGCTTTTTTCCATAACGACCAGTAGAGCGAGAATGATGACACCAAGCAGCGCAAGCGGCAGGGACGGGGAAATTCCAAAAAGCGTAAACGGTGCCTGCAGCGGTGTTATAAGTCCCCATACGGAAATCTTGGAAATACCAATCAAAAACAGGAACAGACCGATTGCCGCAACAATTGTTCCGCGCACATCCATTTTCAGCTTCTTTGTTGAACGCTCAACCTCGGGGATTGCCGTTGAACCGATGAGAATCAGGAAAAAGTAAACGGCGAGTGCACCAAAGGCAACCCGAAAACCAAATGCATCCAGCAGAAAGCCGGCTACGATGGGACCTGCGGCTGCCGCAATCCCGGTGGCTGCACCGATGGCACCAAACGCGAAGACGCGTTCCTTACCACTGTAGATTCCCGGGATCAGTCCGAGAACGGAAGGAATCATAAAGCTTGCGCCCAGACCGACCAGCAAACGGCCGCCCCAGGTAAACATAACAACATTGGTGGAGATGGCCAGCATGAGCTCTCCGATGATGGCAAGAATCACGCCGATGCGGAAGTTCTTTTTCCAGCCGATGATGATTCCCAGCATACCGCCGGCAACCATAAACGCCCCGGCACAGAGCGAATACACCATATTGGCAAGCTGAATGTCATTCATACTTGCATGCAGTGCCGATATCAGTGCGTTTGTCGCGACACTGAGAACCGCATTATCCCCTGAAGTTCCGATCTGTGTAAACATGAGAACGATCAGTGGAAGATATATCATCTGTTTCTTTTGTTTTAGTACAGTTTCCATAGCTATTGCCTCCTCAAATACTTACTTTCTATACCATAGTCCATTATAGGCCTGTTGAAGGCGTTGTTAAGTAGCAAAATTACCGTAACTGTGGTAAAATTTTTACAAAGAGGAAAGCGGGAGATGTATGAACCAGCGACAGCGAAAACTGCTTCTGTATCTGCTGTCACAGAAGCATTATCAGCCAATTCAGGAATTATGCGGGGAATTCGGCTTCAGTGAGAAAACGATACGCAATGATATTAAGGCAATCAATGCCTATCTGCATATGAATGAGGTAACATCACGGATTCAGATCAAGCGGGGAAGCGGTGTACGGATGCATCTGATGGAGCGGGAGGAGGAGTATGTCCGCTATCTGTTGGAATCCAGGGTTTTGGAAATCAAGCCGGATTTGGACAGGTTTTATCACGGTATGATCTTACTGCTGTTTCGACAGGAGCCGTACACGATGGATACGCTTGCCGATGAATTGTATACAAACCGTCTTCAGCTGAAGGAAGATTTGCTGTGCTGGGAAAGTATGCTGCGGATGTTTCATCTGAAAATCACGAAGGGGACACATTTGCATATTGACGGGGATGAGCGGCAGCTTCGTCTGTTTGTGCTGTACTATTTCTATCAGCGAGCGGATAAGGCGATGATTATGAGTATTGAACCGGTTTTTCTGCAGGAGCATCAGTCTCTGTTTCGCGATATTCTGCGGCTGTACGAGGATGCCTATCGGTATCGCTTTACGGTGAATGCGCTGCATCATTTCAGTATTTATCTCGGCGTTATGATGAAACGGATTCAGATGGGCTATGGCCTGCAGGAGCAAACGCCCTATGTGGGAAACAGACGGGTCCATACCATGCTTCAGGATTATTTCCATGTGGATGTTAACGGTGAGGAAATGCGGTTTCTGGAACAGCTGATAGAAAGCGGGGCACGGCAGTGGAATAGAAGCATGCTGCATGAATTTGTAGTGAATGAGGAAACCAGGCAGCTGACTGCGCGTTTCTTTGCATTGCTGAAGCAGGAATATCACGGGAAGCCGGATGAGGAGCTTCCGATTCTCTTTTCCATTCTGCTGCAGACAGCGATGATACGAAAGCATCATGCCATGCGGGTGCTCCATTATAATGATACACAGGTGAAATTTGATTCCATGGCGGAGTTCCTCAGTGTTATGCGCCTGTTTCATAAGGATGAAAAACTGCGCGGGCTGCAGCTGTACGAGAGCGAATATACACGCTTATCCATGCTTTTACTGCCATATTTTCATCAGCTGGATATGCAGGTGCGTTTTCGTGCGGGAATGATTGTCAACTGCTCCTTGGAGCTGGCATATTATGGCCGTATGCGGATCAGTGAAGCGCTGCCGAATATTGATATTGTGCGTATTCTGACGGAGGATGAAATTGATGCGGCTGCTGCAGAGGTTGATTTCTTCATAACATTCGATTATCTGCATAAACAGGTTCCCAATGTGGAGATCAGCAGTATGATACAGGACAGCGATATTCAAAAGCTCCAGCTTTATCTGAAGCAGCTGCGGCAGCAGCGATCAGCACTGCAGCCGATATCCTGCAGCATGTGTGCGCATCATGCCGCTGATGAGGATGCTCTTGTTTCGTATCTGTTTCAATGCTATCAGGAAAACTGCAAAACAGGTACGTATGAGGAATTCACTGCCATGCTTCCCATGCATCGGCTTCTGCTTCGCGACTGCATGCTGGTGGTGCTGTATGATGAGCGATTCAGCGAATCCTTTATCTCGATGATTGCGCTGAAAAAGCAGCTGTATATCGAAGGGAAGGGAATCCGTCAGGTATGTTTGGCAGGCTTTGTCCATACCTCCTATGAGCGATTGCAGGAGCAGCTGATGCAGCTGAAGGAGTGTCTGCGCAAGCAGCTGCCGCATCTCATGTAACTTGCAGAAGCAGCTGTGTTCTGCGCTACTTCTAAGCGTAATGCAGCCGCTGCCTATAATGGTATACAGAAAAAGGTACAGCGTCACAGGGAGTTTCATCTTTCAGTGTTCATAAAAAGAAGAATTCAACTTCTATTGATGAAATACAATAGGATTGAATTCTCCTTTTTTCATTATTTATATCGGGGAAGATCCGCAGGGATGCTGCGCCTTTTGTGATATAGAAACAGCTTTTGCAATAGATACGGGTAGGAGCTGAGGAAACCTTTTTTACCTCACAGCATACTTTTAGCTGCCGTGCAATAGCGATGCTAAAGATTACTGAGCTTTCTGCGTATGTCTGCTTCGCAGATATCGCTTATCTGAAGTGCCGGCTTTCCAAGATAATAGCCCTGTACAAAATCCACATCCATGCGAATCAGCTGCTGCAGCTCTTCTTTGGTTTCCACACCTTCAGCGATTACACGGATATGCTGGCGATGTGCAAAGGTAATCATGTTTTCAACCAGTCGCTGCCTGTTTTCATCCTTATGAATATCACGTACAAACATCATATCAATCTTAATATAGTTCGCTGCGACGTTTAAGAGGGTGGAATCGTTGCTATAGCCGCTTCCGAAATCATCAATCGCGATATGTGCGTCCCAGCGCTTTGCAAACTGCTGCTTAGTTTCCAGATAATGCTGTTCGATTTCATCTGTTTCAATCATCTCGATGACCAGCAGCGGCAGATACTCTTTATACTGCTGTTCGAGACTCTGTGTCAGATCATCCAGCATCGGGATGCTGGGGATGGAGTTGATGAACAGACGGGTCTTGGGAAAGGCAGAGTGGAAGTCCGCAAACTGAGCGATTGACTGCGTCCAGGTCATGAATTCCACACGGTAAAGCTGACTCTGCGATCTGGCAACGCGCAGGATATCCACCGGAGATGTGATAATCGTACTGCGTGGACGCATCAGTGCTTCAAAGGCGTAGATTTCTTTTGATTTCAGGTGGACGATCGGCTGATATGCATAGCTGACCAGATTATGGTCCAGTATTTCATTCAGCTCATTGCGGCCGCTGAGCAGCAGCTTGTCCTTATGATAGGTGCTTGGCTGGAATTCCTCAATACCGCCCTTCTGTGTACTCTTGATGGAATACATGGCAAAGTCGGCATATTTACTGAGCGTATCAAAGTCCTGCGCATCCTTTGGATACCAGGCAATCCCCGCAGACAGGCGAATCCGGATTTCTTCTTTCCCTGTAAAGGTGATTTTGTGTGCGTTGATCTGCCGATGCATACCCTCAACAATCGTACGAATTTCACTTTCCTTTTGATGGTGATGGAAGAAGACAAGGAATTCATCCCCTGCCATACGCGATACGATACAGCGGGAGGAGGAGAGCTTTTGCAGATAGCGGGCGGTGGCACAGATGAGCTGATCACCGGCGTCGTGTCCATAGGTGTCATTGATTACCTTCAGGTTGTCAAGATCCCATAAAATCATGGCGCAGATTCCGCAGGCATCCCCGCTCAGAATCGCTTCCACGCGGCTGCGGAAGGCCCTTCTGTTAAAGAGCTGCGTGAGTACATCGTGATCGCGCTCATAGGTCAGCTTGCGTTTTTCGCGGATTTCATCACTGACATCCATAACAACAATGACATGGGTTCCCTCATGTTGGGAAAGGATGAAGCGCAGCCATGTTTCATGCTCATCCAGCTGATGCGAGATCACATAGGTGTGGACCTGTCTGCCGTCCTGCCATTCCTCTTTTTCTTCAAAGATTTCTATACGCTTTTTGAAAACCTCGATTTCCTGTACAAATTCCTTATGTGTATAGGAGGTTCGTTTTCTGTTATGAAAGCAGAGCAGATGCGGAATTTCCTCCGTGCAGTAAACGAGTCCGGAATCATAGACCTCAATGGCGCCGATTGGCATATCCAGCGCATGGATGACCTGGGAGAGTCTGGATTCCGCTGTGGACAGATTTCTGCTTAATTCCTCAATAGAGGAAGCAAGCTCATCAACCTCCAGTACTTTCACTCTCGGCAGATGCATTTCATCATTCGGATCGAAATTCTTCAATACCTTGGCAAGCTGTGCAATCGGATGTGAGAATTTCATGCTTGTGAAAAGAGCGATGATGAAGGCGAGCAGTATCGAGCCCAGCATTGTCCAGAGAATGGTTTTCTGAAGACGAATTGCGCTGCTGTACAGTGCATCGTATTCCAGCGTACCGATCAGATACCATTCCTGCTCGACAAAGGGCGTATTGCTTTCATAAAGGTGCAGCTGTTCCTGCTGCATGACAAGTAATCGATCGTTTACCGTCAGGGTGGAGCCGCGTTCACCGGCGGCATCCTCCAGCTCGAATTTCTTTCCGATAGGAAACAGACTGCGATAGTTGGGACCATTGCTGTATACTATTTCATAGGTGTCGGTATTCTTATTTTTGCATGCCAGCAGATAGGCATTGCTGGCATCATCGTTTAATTCTTCATAGGGAAGATATTTTTTTAGAAAATCAAGGGATATTTCCACACCGGCCACTCCGTAAACCTTATGATCCGAGCTGATTAGAGGAAAGGAATAGGTGATGAACTCGGTTTCATTATCCTGCATACGTATGCTCGTACCCCAATAGCCGTAGCTTTTTATTTCTTCTCTTGGATTGTTAACTGCCGCCTGATAGGGACGGAAGTAAAAGCCGTCGTTTTCATCCTTTTCTGATAGCTTCATGAAGGTTTTCCACTCGGAATGCAGAGAGTAGCCTGCTTTTTTGAGAGCACTTGCATTGCCAAAGCGTGCAATGATATCGCTTTTATCATTATATGTGTCACCGGGGGTACCATCTGTCAGATAATAGGCAGGGTAGCTATCGGTATGAAAGACATCCTTATCAAATATAACATAGGAGCCTGTGATGTATTTCAGCTTGGAGAAGGCATCCATCTGCTTCAGGACGGATGCCGGCAGCTCCCTGCTGTTCTGATAGGCGGCAGCATTATGATAAACCTTTTCACATTCCTGTAGCAGTTCCTTGTAGGTATCCTGCTGATACAGATCGGTTGCCATGATTTCCTGCAGGTCCGATACCCTGAATATCACACGCTGATGAAAGAGGTGATAAGAGATATCCTTCAGATTGCTGATGGTACCACCGGCGAAAACCGTTCCCATGAAGATCAGACAGATTGCGGCCCCGGTCAGCGTGAGCGTAATCAGCAGCCTGCGAAACAGGGAATTCTTCTGCATTATGCATCACTGTCCTTCATCTTCTCGTTAATATCCTTTGTAATCTGTTCAAACCATGTATTGAAATTTTCATCGCTGAGATACGGCTTCCATGCTTTTTCACGGCTGTCTTTGTTCTTCACTGCCTGCTGTATCTGACGCGCATCCGCAGCACATTTTTCATTCAGCGCCGTTTCCAGATAATTACGGATTTCATAGCTTCCGTTAAATGATTTCTGTGAGGTCAGGGTACTTGTTGAGACCGTTTCCATAGAGGTTTTGACGATATCTCTTACCAGCTGATTTGCGGTAACCTTTTCTGCTTCCGTAATGGTATTCCAGGATGCAAAGGAGTTTGCTTCCTTTTTCACCGGCAAATAAGAGGAGCCTGCGGAGAACAGTGTGTTTCTTTCCTTTTCCGTGAACCATTTCAGGAACTGTATGGATGCATATTCATGCGCTTCATCGCTTTTGCTGACAGCCATACCTGCCCCCTGTGTGATGGCATAGCTCTTTTTCCCTTCAAAGTTGGGAACACCGCGTACGATATATTCCACAGCATAGCCTGTACCGTCATCTCTGACGATTTCCTTCGGGAAGAAGGTTGCTCCTGCAGAGGAGGAAACACAGGCTACGACATCCTCGGTTTTCATGTCATCACTGGCAAACCGACCGTTTTTGGCATAGTAGCCCTTTACGAACGGAACGTAATACTGGTCCCAGAGCTTGCGCATCGTTTCCCTGCTGACGGTGAAGGAGCCGGTGTGTCCGGTTATGGAAAACAGTGGTGTACCCAGCTGCTCACTCCCGGCATTGAGATAATTCATGAGGGCGTCCCTCGCAAAAAAGGCTTTTCCTCCACTGTATGTATAGTATTTCTCACTGACGCGAGCCAGACCCTCCCAGGTATCCAGATCGGAAAGCTTCACATTTTCCTTTTTCGCAAATTCATCCCATATGTTCTTATTGATAACCATGACCTCCGTTGCCTTGGCGATTGGGAAGATATTGACATACGCATGGTCATGCAGACTGCCGTCCTTCATATAGTCATCGACATATTCCGCCATTTCCTCATCCGACATATAGTCATTGATGGAAACAAGCTTTTCCGCCTTTTCCATATCCTCTGCTGTATCCCCGTAGGCCGCAAAGATATTGGGCAGCTCCGGTGCATTCACCTTTTTCTCCAGAGAGCTTTTTAAATCAGCGGAGATGTTGGAAATACTCCCCTTTGCGACAGCATCCACACTGATTCCCTGTTTTTTCCCCTGTGTTTCATTGAATTCATCCACAAGCTCATCAAATGCCTGCTTCTGTGAACCGCTGTAGTAATGCCAGAGTGTCAGCGTGATGGGCTTATCAGGGTCCAGTCCATGATCATTGCCGGAACAGCCCTGCAGTACCATTGCAGATAACAGGAGTATACATGCGGCTGCGAGTCTTATTTTTTTCATGAAGAAATCCTCCCTTGTTATGATTTATATCCATTCCATTATACCACATAATATCTTTATAATACTTTCTACATAAGGAAAAGCTGACATTTATGAAAAAAGTTGTTCCTAAACGGACAAGGTAATGGGGAAGGGGGAAAAAGGAAGAAGGAATAGGCTGACAGTTATTATTTTTTTTATAAATTGCTGAAGTGAAAAGTTAAATTCCACTTTCAAAAGGCGAATAAAAAATGTGGAACT